>CENG01023302.1_pt1 | contig 13582 bp, 16 predicted proteins | sample 530131 | NCBI WGS metagenome assembly CENG01 (sample SAMEA2591057, study PRJEB7988) | marine metagenome | biome: marine biome (ENVO:00000447); feature: surface water (ENVO:00002042) layer; material: saline water (ENVO:00002010), including plankton (ENVO:xxxxxxxx) | depth 5 m
GGTTTTCATCCTGGAAAGAGGGGTTCGACTCCCCTACGGGCTACTTATAAAAAAACCATTATATGGCAAATCACAAATCGGCAGTCAAACGGATCCGATCCAACGAAAGAAAACGATTGAGAAACCGTTTTCAACACAAAACAGCTCGAAACGCTGTTCGTAAACTCCGTACTAGTACTAGTAAAAAAGAAGCTAAAAAACTCTTTCCTGGGGTTATTTCTATGGTTGACAAACTTGCCAAGAAAAACATCATTCATGCCAACAAAGCCGCAAATTTAAAATCCAAATTGGCCAAGTTTGTTGCTTCGCTGTAAATAGCGCAATAGTTCTTTTAGGATAACATGAAAAAGCCTCTACAAAGGAGGCTTTTTTTGTTCTATAAAGTTTGTAATTCACTCAGTCATCAACAAGTAACATTAGTCTTCGTTCGTTTACTAGGAATTCATTGAGATTAAAAACTCTTCATTGTTTTGTGTGCGTTTGAAACGATCATTGATGAATTCCATAGCTTCTACAGGATTCATATCGGCGAGATACTTCCGCATGATCCACATCCGTTGAATGGTGTTTTCATCGAGTAAAAGATCGTCTCTTCGAGTACTGGAAGAGACCAGATCAATGGCTGGGAAGATACGTCGGTTCGCAATTCGTCGATCCAGTTGGAGCTCCATATTACCTGTTCCCTTGAACTCTTCAAAGATTACTTCGTCCATTTTCGAACCGGTTTCAGTTAGTGCTGTAGCAATAATAGAGAGAGAGCCGCCGTTTTCAATTTTTCGGGCCGCACCGAAAAACCGCTTCGGTCGGTGTAGAGCGTTGGCATCAACCCCTCCTGATAGAATTTTTCCTGAAGCGGGTTGTACTGTGTTATAGGCCCTTGCCAGACGGGTAATAGAGTCTAAAAGAATTACTACATCATGACCACATTCAACCAAGCGTTTGGCTTTTTCCAATACGATATTGGCTACTTTAACATGACGATCGGCAGGCTCATCAAAGGTGGAAGCAACCACTTCACCGTCTACGTTTCGCTGCATATCAGTGACTTCCTCAGGGCGTTCGTCAATCAACAGGATTAGCTGATATACTTCAGGGTGATTGGCTGCAATGGCATTGGCAATATCTTTTAGCAGCATGGTTTTTCCAGTTTTTGGCTGGGATACAATCATACCTCGCTGTCCTTTTCCAATGGGTGAGAACAAATCGATAATTCTTGAAGAGATTGTGCTCTGCTTATCAGCCAATTTAAATTTCTCTTGAGGAAATAAAGGAGTGAGATGTTCAAATGAGACTCGATCGCGAACCACTTTAGGATCCAGACCGTTGAGATGGTCTACTTTGATAAGCGGGAAGTACTTTTCTCCTTCTTTGGGGGGACGAACTGTTCCCAATACCGTATCTCCGGTTTTCAACCCAAACAAACGAATTTGCGATTGGGAAACATAGACATCGTCTGGGGAGGAGAGATAATTGTAATCGGAAGAGCGCAGAAACCCATATCCTTCTGGCATAATTTCAAGGACACCTTCTGTTTGGATGATTCCTTCAAATTCGAAATCAGGTTCCCGATAGCGATTTCTATGATCTTTATTGTGATTGGCATCTGTGTGTTGCTTTTTAAAATGATTTCTATTTTTATTGCGACCGTTTTGATGCTTTTTATTGGAGTAATCCTTTCCCTCTTTATTTTTTGATTCTATTTCTTTAGGTTTTTCTATCGCTTTTTCGACGAATTCTTCAGTTGGTTTTGACTTTTCTTCACTCACTTTGGATGGTTCTTGGCTTGACTTGGGTTTGAGATCTTTTTCTGGACTGTTTTGGACAGGGTTGTCTTTGTTAATCACTTTTGGATTGGCTGAGATAAAATCAATGATTTGATAAATAAGATCCAACTTTTTTAGACCCGTGATTCGTTTAACGCCTAAGGCTTTAGCCATATCTTGAAGTTCGTTTAACTTCTTGCTCTTTAGCGTAGCGATTTCATACATAATAGTAAAATAATAAGAAGATTGCTGTGGAAGGGAATATAATGTAACCAAGGATTATTATTGATTACGGTTCAATATTACGAATTAAATTTCAATCCACATTCAAATAAAAGTTATTTTTGATTAAGTATGATTCAACGAATCCAAAGTTTGTATTTATTAATTATTAGCGTTCTACAGCTGCTTGTTTACTTCAAAGGATTTACACCCTATCTCCAATCGAAGTTTTTGAATGCACAACAGTGGACAATTTTGTCCTGGTTGATCATTGGGCTGGTATGGTTTGTTATACTCTTATTCAAATACCGTCCTTTACAATGGAAATTAATTTTGGTAGGGCTCATTTTGATGCTTTCTAAAATTGGGATGGGTCTCTATGGCATTCGTCTTGAAAAACAATGGGACATTCATGACATGGGTCTTGTTTTAGATCTGTTCTGCATCGCCTTGTTAATTGGTTCTTATCGTGCTGTTAGAAAGGACGAATCGTTAGTGCGATCGATCGATCGTATTCGCTAGGCCTTGGCTCGATCTCCTAGTTCGGCCACCTCTAGATTTTCTATTTTATCTTGATCAATGGTAAATCGAAGTAAGGTTCGCACTTTATGAAAACCACTCTTTCCGGCAGCTCCGGGATTCATATGAAGTAATTTCCTTTTAAGATCATTTTGGACCTTCAGAATATGAGAATGCCCACAAATATATAGTTGGGGTTGAAGTTGATCCAAGAGCGTTTTGGTTGTCGCCGTATATCGCCCGGGGTATCCACCAATATGCCGAATAAAGACCTTCACTTTTTCACAATTGAAAATTTGATTTTCTGGACAAGCAGCTCGGATTTGATGTCCATCAATATTCCCGTAAACAGCACGCGTCGGTTTTGACTGTTCGAGCCTTTCTAAAAGGTCTATATGACCAATATCTCCTGCATGCCACACTTCGTCTGCCCATTGGATGTGCTTCATTATGGGGGTGTCTATATATCCATGGGTATCCGAAAGGAGGCAAATCTTAGTCATTTTTATATCTTTAGGGAACCCAAATTACAAAACCTATTTATGCCATGCAGTCATCTGTTGTATTTTCGGTCTGTACTAAGACCTTTATTTCATCTTCCCAACAAAAATCTAAAGTTATTCTCGATGAGAATCATTTGCTTTACCGGCTGAGGCGCCGTTTTATTCATCGGAAGATATATTATAAAGAAATCTATCAGGCACATATTGTTCGTATTAATCACCTCTTCTATTTCGCTTCAACTATTTTCTTATTACTTCAAGGATTGATTTATTTTGTTGCGTTTCATGAAGCTCCCCCATTATATCCTGTTTTAAGTTTTATTCTATTTCTTCTATTTTTTATCGGGATTCTTATCAACGAGAAATGTTTGTATTCGGTTCGTGTGAAGCAAATGGAAATGGAAACAGAAATTTTTCTGACTAGTAAGCGCAAAGAAGCCAAAGCATTGGTCAAAGCCATTAACGAAACCTTGGAAGAGCAACGAGAATAAAGCGATATATTTGTAAAAAAATAAATTGCGTTATTTCGTCTTCTTTGCGTATAATGGAGCAGGATACCATGGCTGGCAAAGCCAACCCAATGCCTTAACTGTTCAGCAAGAAATGGAACAAGCTTTTGAGAAGTTGCTACAAGAACCTATTGCGCTCACAGCCGCAGGAAGAACAGATGCAGGGGTTCATGCTTCTTTTATGGTAGCCCATTTCGACACCAGCAATTCCCTGCCAGAAAATTTATGTTTTTTGCTTAATCAGTATTTATCTGATGCTATATCTATTGATCGTATTCAAAATGTCTCTGATTCTGCACATGCCCGTTTCGATGCCTTGTCTCGCACTTATCAATACACAATCAGCTCGGTCAAGAATCCCTTTCGTTATCCCTACCAATATTATATTAAAGGTTCCTTAGACCTTGCACAAATGAATGCTTCGGCCGCTTTACTTCTCGAATATGAAGATTTTGAGTGTTTTTCTAAAGTCAATACTGATGTCAAAACGTTCATGTGTCAAATTGAGAAGGCTCATTGGGAAAGCCTAGAAAATCAGTATATATTTACCATCAAAGCCAATCGTTTTTTGCGAAATATGGTTCGCGCCATTGTCGGCACATTAATTGAAATTGGTCAAGGCAAACGCACATTGGATTCCTTACACAAAACTCTCCGTTCAAAAGATCGCTCTCAAGCCGGATATTCTGTTCCTGCGCATGCTCTTTTCTTAACAGATATCGAATATCCTAAAACCTTATTCAAACAATATGACTCAAAAGACTAACAAAATTTTTGACCGTGATTTATTTAGTAAGTTGATGGAATTTGTTTCCACCTATCGCAGTGTTTTCTATTTTGTAATGGTAGCGGCTATTCTTCTTTCAGTATTTTCAACACTTACCCCTTATTTACTGATGATAACGGTTGATGATTACATCACACCAAAGGATTTTGATGGCATGGTATTATTGGTTGGGTTGATGCTTTTGGCTTTGTGTTTCGAGGTAGTTTTTCAATTTTTGTTTGTGTTTTATGCCAACTGGTTGGGTCAACACGTGATTCAAAAACTTCGGACACAATTGTTTCAAAAAATCATTGGTTTTAAGATGAGTTATTTCGATAATTCTGCTGTGGGCCGATTGGTCACTCGGGCAGTAAATGACATCGAAACAATTGCAAGCATTTTTTCTCAAGGCTTGTTTATGATTATTGCCGATTTGCTGAAAATGTTTTTAGTCATCGGGGTTATGCTTTATGTAGACTGGCAACTTTCTTTAATTGTTTTCTCCATACTTCCTATTATTTTGTACGCTACTCGTCTTTTTCAAAAGTCAATGAAAAAAGCTTTTGAGGAAGTTCGACTGCAAGTCGCGAACTTGAATACTTTTGTCCAGGAACGGATTAGTGGGATGCAAATTGTTCAATTGTTTCACAGAGAAGATCAGGAATATAAAACGTTTGTCTCCATTAATAAAGAACACAAAAAAGCGTGGTTAAAAACGGTCTGGTTCAATTCAATTTTCTTTCCTGTTGCAGAAATATCCTCTTCGGTAACTATAGGATTGTTGGTTTGGTATGGAGGGGTCAGTGTCGCTACTGGAGGCGATATCTCCCTTGGAACTATTTTTTTATTTATTCAAATGTCACAAATGCTTTTCCGACCGCTACGGCAGATTGCAGATAAGTTCAATACCCTTCAAATGGGAATGGTTGCTGCAGAGCGGGTCTTTACAATTCTTGAGAAAGAAGCACACATTCAGGATGAGGGGCATATTGAAAAGAATCATGTAGAAGGGGCTATATCATTTACGGATGTTCACTTTTCATACACACCCAAAGAGGAAGTTTTACACGGAATATCCTTTAATATTCAACCTGGTGAGACGGTTGCAATTGTTGGGGCTACGGGGGCTGGAAAATCTACTTTGATAAATTTATTGTCTCGATTTTATGAGATCAATTCTGGAACCATAACTATTGATGCTATTCCCATTCAGGACTATCGATTAGAAAACCTCCGGGGACACGTAGGGGTTGTATTGCAAGATGTCTTTTTATTTGCCGACACCATTTTAAAAAATATCATACTTCAAAACACTTCAATTACAGAATCTCAAGTAGCCAGTGCCGCTAAAGCGATAGGGGTTCACGAATTCATACAGAGTTTGCCAGGGGGGTATCAATACAATGTGAAGGAGCGAGGTGTTATGTTATCTGCCGGACAGCGGCAATTAATTGCTTTTTTGAGAGCCTATATGGCAGAGCCTAGTATCCTAATCTTGGACGAGGCAACAGCTTCAATCGATTCACATTCGGAAGAGCTGATTCAAAAAGCCACTCAAAAAATTACCCGAGACAAGACCTCTTTAATTATTGCCCATCGATTGGCAACCATCAAAAATGCTGATCGTATTATTGTTATGGACAAAGGGAATATTGTGGAAGTAGGAACTCACAAAGAGTTGCTTAGAATACCCAAGGGATTCTATGCTCAATTGCATAAAGTTCAATTCATGGAAGTAGAAGAGACCCTCTAGCTGATAAGATCAGCTTGAATAATTTGCTTGAGGTCCTCAAGGTCTTGGAAGTTCACAAATGCTCCATCTTTAATATAGGAAATGGATCCTCTTTGTTCTGAAATAACCAAAACCACAGCATCTGTTTTTTCGGAAACGCCCAAGGCTGCTCGGTGTCGAAGGCCAAAGCGGACCGGTACCTCAGTAGATTCGGTCACAGGAAGTATAACTCGAGTGGCGGTGATGGAATTGTCTTTAACAATAATAGCTCCATCGTGTAATGGACCGTTCTTGAAAAAAATAGATTCCAAAATATTTTGAGAGAGATCTATCTTAGCTGGTTCTCCAGTTTCTTTAAGAAAATCCAAACTAGTATTTCTTTCAAGGACAATGATAGCTCCTGTTTTTTCATTGGCCATGCTTTGGCAGGCACGAAGCAATTCAGATACCCTCAGACCACTTTTTTGACCTTGCCGTTGATCTAGAAAGTTGAAATAACGAACCACATTGCGACGGGTGGCAAAATTAGTAGAACCAATAAGCAGGAGGAATTTTCGTATTTCTTGTTGAAACACCACAATCAAGGCAAAGAAACCCACACTGATAAAGTTACCAAGAATGTTGCTTAGAACATCCATATGAAGTGCATCAGTGAGTTTATAAATCAAATAGATAATTACAATACCCACAAAAATATTAATGGCAACTGTTCCACGGACCAAGCGATATAAGTAGAAAAGAAGCAACGCCACCAAAAAAATATCCAGGACGTCTATAAATGTAATCTCTAAAAAATCAAATCGATTCAAGGAGGAGGCTTTTGGTAAAAATAAGAAACTAATTAAGGGCTTGCAACAATTCCACTACCTCAACAGCTTCACTAACATCGTGTACCCTCAATATATGTGCTCCTTGTTGCAAGGCAAAGGTGTGTAAGCTAGTGGTCCCATTAAGTGCTCTTTCTGGAGAAATATTCAATTTTTTATAGATCATTGATTTCCTTGAAACGCCAACCATAATTGGACATTTTAGAGAATGATACTGATGCAAATTTTTTAAAATCTCATAGTTGTGTTCCAAACTTTTGCCAAATCCAAACCCGGGATCGAGTATGATGTCATTTACTCCCTTTTGATGAAGCAGCGCTGTTTTTTCAGCGAAAAAAGACAATTGTTCTTCCACGATCGAATGGTATTTGGGTTCTTCTTGCATGGTTTTGGGAGTTCCCCGCATGTGCATGCAGACATAGGGAACTTGATAGTTGGCAATTATTTGATGCAATTTGTTATCGATGCTTCCTCCAGAGATATCATTAATTAGTGCGACTCCTTTATCTAAGGCACTTCTTGCAATACTGCTGTGATAGGTGTCTACGGAAAACAATGTATTGGGAAAAATCTTTAAAAGTTCGTTCAGGATTGGAAACATCCGTTGGCTTTCTTGCTCAACGGTTAAAAGTTCTGCCCCCGGTCGGCTACTGGCTGCTCCAATATCAATAAAAGTCGCCCCTTCTTGTAGCATTTTTTCAGTTTGCTTGACCGCTAGATCTATGGAATTAAATTGCCCTCCATCATAGAAAGAATCTGGTGTTAGATTTAATATTCCCATTATTTTTGGGACAGATAGATCAACAAGCTTGCCCTGACAATTGAGTGTCATACTACTGGTTAAAATTTTCTAAGAATTGCATAGTTGGGAGAAAATTTTGTCGAAATTTACAGCAAATTCGGTCACGGATGACGAAGACAGAGGAAGAATACAAAAAAATTATTGCACAAAGTAGGGGTCTTTTTTCAAAAAAAATGAAAGATTATGGGAGCGCCTGGCGAATCCTTCGATTGGCTTCTCTGACCGATCAAATATTTATTAAAGCTCAGCGAATTCGGTCCATCCAACGAAACCAAGCCCAAAAGATAGAAGAAGGTCAAGCTTCAGAATTTATTGGAATTATTAACTATTCCCTGATGGCTTTGATTCAAATCGAGCTGGGAATTGCGGAACAACCCGATCTCGATATGGACGAAGCACTGTCTCGATATGATGAAAAAATAAAAACAACATTCACGCTGATGCAGGATAAAAATCACGACTATGGAGAGGCCTGGCGTGATATGCGTGTGAGTTCTCTTACCGATTTGATTCTTCAGAAATTGTTGCGAGTCAAGCAAATAGAGGACAATCAGGGTAAAACATTGGTCAGTGAAGGAATTGATGCCAATTATCAAGACATCATCAATTATGCTGTCTTCGCCTTGATTCATTTGGAATTCAAATCATAAATGGGAGCCTTTATACTTTCCAAAATTTTCAATAGTATTCTAACACTGTTTGGTGTTTCTAGTTTGGTTTTTTTAATATTTAGTGTTCTTCCTGGGGATCCGGCACAAATGATGTTGGATCAAAATGAAGGAAGTGTGCAACTCGAAATTTTAAAGAAGAAGTATGGTTTTGATTTGCCGATTCACCAGCAGTATCTCTACTATTTAAATGATTTGTCCCCCCTGTCTATCCATTCAAACAAAATATCGCATTTCACTTATTTTTCTCCCGGAGAACAATCGGGTTTTCCGTTGTTAAAACTACAGCAATATCAAATGGTCCTGAAATGGCCTTATTTACGAACATCCTACCAAAAACAAGGAAAACCAGTATCAGAAGTGATAGCCGAAACCCTTCCCAATACCTTTATTTTGGCCTTGGCCTCGATTTGTATTGCTATAGCTGTGGGTCTTTTTTTAGGAATTTTAGCCATGCGGTATAAAGATACCTTGTGGGATCAGATAATATTATTCGGGAGCACACTAGGAATGAGTGTTCCTTCTTTTTTAAGTGCCATATTATTTTCTTGGCTTTTTGGATATGTATTTCATTCTTGGACACAGTTGAATATGACTGGAAGTCTTTTTGAAATAGACGACTTTGGAATGGGCCGTCGGATTCAATGGAAAAATCTTATTCTTCCTTCGATAGTTCTAGGAATACGACCTATTGCTGTTATCACCCAATTGATTCGAAGTAGCTTACTCGAAGTGCTTTCACAAGAATACATCAAAACCGCTTATGCGAAAGGACTTTCCACTACGCAAGTCTTGTATAAGCACGCCTTAAAGAACGCACTGAATCCGGTTATTACCGCACTTTCAGGCTGGTTTGCCTCAATGCTTGCTGGCGCTGTTTTTGTGGAATATATTTTTGGATGGAAAGGTCTTGGAAAAGAAATAGTAACGGCTCTAAACTTTTTAGATATTCCTGTATTGATGGGGGCTGTTCTCACTATTGCTTGTTTATTTATTCTAATCAACATACTTGTAGATCTTGTTTACACACTTTTAGATCCACAAGTCAAACTAAATTAATCTTATGAGACAAAAAATTGTAGCTGGTAATTGGAAAATGAACAAAGATGTTCATGAATCTATGGAATTGCTTAGAGCCATACAATCGGCCCCTATACCAGAAGCGGTTCGAGTAATGATTGCTCCCCCCACACTTTTCCTAGATCGAATGGCTGAGGCTACACAAGGCCATCCGTTGCAAGTGGTGTCACAAAACATGAATGCGGCTGCATCGGGAGCTTTTACTGGTGAAATTTCGGCAGAGATGTTAAAAAGTATTTCAATACAAGCCACACTCCTTGGGCATTCTGAGCGGAGAGCTTATTATAATGAAACCAATGAAAGTTTGACCAAGAAAGTTAAAACAGCCCAAGAAAATGGAATCGAAATCATATTCTGTTTTGGAGAAGAGCTAGCGGATAGAAAGAGTAATAAGCATTTTGAAGTGGTCGCTGAGCAGTTGGAAACAGGCTTATTTTCCACTGAGGCATTGGATTGGAAAAATATTATTTTGGCTTATGAACCCGTCTGGGCCATAGGCACGGGAGAAACAGCATCTCCACAACAAGCACAAGAAATGCATGCCTTCATTCGAAGTCAAATCCAAAAGCGTTTTGGTGGTGCTATTGCTGAAGCCACCAGCATACTCTACGGTGGTAGTGTAAAGCCATCTAATGCTGTGGAATTATTCTCCCAAGCAGATGTTGATGGAGGATTGATTGGAGGAGCGTCACTACAAGCTGAAGACTTTCTAGCCATAGTGAACGCGATATAACGGCTATGGGGACTCCTTATTTGGCAATTCATTTTACCCTAATTCCTAGGGATCCGTATACGGAGATTTTAATTGCAGAATTAGCCGAGTATCCTTTTGAGAGCTTTGAGGAAACGGAGAACGGATTGATAGCCTATATCCCTGAAAATGTGGCAAACTTGATAGTTATAGAATCCCTACCCCTGAGAAATAATCCAGATGTCGCTATGGATTACAGCATTCAAACTCTAGCTCCTCAAAACTGGAATGAAGAATGGGAGCGAGACTTTCCAGCAGTAGTCATAGATGAACGTTGTAGAATTCGAGCACCATTTCACGAAGCCAAAGGCTACCCCTTGGAATTGATTATATATCCTAAAATGAGCTTTGGAACAGGTCATCATCCTACGACTTATTTGATGATTTCTTATCTGTTGGATTTAGAATGTGCTGGAATCAATGTATTGGATATGGGGTGTGGAACAGGTATTTTGGGAATTGCTGCATTGCAGATGGGCGCTAAACAGGTGACGGCTGTGGATACCGAACTATGGTGTGTTCAAAATACTTTAGAAAATGCGAGACTAAATCAGTGCACTTCGCTAGAGGCAGTTCAGCAGAACACAGTGCCTAAAGGGAAGATTCCTTTTGATCTCATTCTTGCCAATATTAACAGAAATATATTAGTGCAACAGATGGAAGACTATTTGGATGTTCTCAAAGAGAAAGGGAGTATTCTGCTAAGCGGTTTTTACCCATCCGATTTAAAGCTCATTTCTACACAAATGACTACATTGGGATTTCGTATAAATAGCACGAGAGAAAAAGATGAATGGATGGCCGTACTTTTTGATTCGATTCGCTGAAGAAGAACCGTCTTCTGAGCCAAATCTCGATATATTAACAGATACATTACAGGAAAAAGAGTTTGAGATCATGTTATATAATGATGATGTGAACACTTTTTTTCATGTAATTGAAACCTTAGTGCGCGTGTGTGAACACAATCCACTACAAGCGGAACAATGTGCTCTATTGGTTCATAATACAGGGAAGTGTGTTGTGAAAACAGGTCCCTACTCGGACTTAGAACCCCGTTGTACATTGCTGCTGGAAGCAGGCTTAAGTGCCGAAATCCTGTAGGCCCAGCGCAATATATAATCTGACCAATTTATTGTATGTTAGCCCTTAAAAAAATTCTATGAATAAAGCTGTTGTATTTGTAGGTGTTTTTATTGCACTGACCAGCACCATGGCAGCGCAAAATAAAATTGAAATGAATCAAACTATTTTTCAGTTCACGGTGACCGATATCAATGGAGATTCTTTTGATTTTTGTTCCCTTGAAGGGAAGAAAATCATGATAGTTAATACGGCATCGGATTGTGGTCTAACACCACAATATGAAGCCCTGCAATCTCTGTATGAAAAATACCAAAATGTAAATTTTGTGATTGTGGGCTTTCCTGCCAATAATTTTTTAGCGCAAGAACCGGGTACTAATCAAGAGATTCGTGCCTTCTGTAAAGCCAATTATGGCGTTAGTTTTCCAATGATGGGAAAAATTTCAGTGATTGGAAAAAACATGCACCCACTCTACAAATTCTTAACTTCATCTTCTGAAAATGGAGTCATGGACTCCAAAGTAACTTGGAATTTTCAAAAGTTTTTGATTAATTCAGAGGGTATATTAGAGAAAGTAATTGCACCCAGAACCCAGCCAAATGACCCAGAAGTGATTCAATGGATAGAAAAGAATGAAAGCTAAAAGTGATATAAAGACTATTTGTGTTCACGAAGGAGAACTGAAGGACAGGCGCTACAAAGGAGTAGTTTCTCCGTTATACCTTTCTTCTGCCTATGCCTTTGATGGAGTTGATGAAAAACGCTATCCTAGGTATTTTAATACCCCTAACCAAGAAGCGCTTGCTCAAAAGCTCGCCGCACTAGAAGGAGGGGAGTCTGCATTGATTTTTGGATCAGGTATGGCAGCGATCAGTACCGCTTTGTTGTCTCAATTAAAACAAGGGGATCATGTTGTCTTTCAGAATGATATTTATGGGGGTACGCGAAACTTTATCAAAAGGGAGTTCCCCCGCCTTGGTATTGAATACAGCTTCACAGAAGGATTAACTGTTGAGAATTTTGCTTCTTTAATTCAATCCCATACCAAGGGATTGTATTTGGAGTCTCCCAGCAATCCGCTTTTAAAATTGGTGGATTTAGAAGGCGTGGCCCAAATGGCACAAAACCATGGGGTATGGACCATGATTGATAATACTTTTGCCAGTCCGGTTAATCAAAACCCTTTAGCATTGGGAATTGATATTGTTCTTCACAGTGCTACTAAGTATTTGGGAGGACATTCCGATATATCTGCGGGTGTTGTTGTTTCTTCGAAAGCGGTTATGCAGTCCGTCATTAATTCGGCTCGCAACTATGGGGGTAATTTAAGTGAAATGATGGTTTGGTTGTTGGAGAGGAGCATCAAGACCTTAGCGCTTCGTGTCCATGCACAAAATGAAAATGCCCTTCAAATGGCCCAATTCTTAGACCAGCACCCCCTGGTAACGGCCGTTCATTATCCAGGGCTTAAAAACCATCCAGACCATATATTAGCACAAAAGCAAATGAATGGTTTCGGCGGAATGTTATCCTTTGAACTCCATTCAGAGGTAGACACCTTGCGCTTTTGTGAGCATTTAGAAATGATAAAACCTGCCATGAGTTTGGCTGGTGTAGAGAGTACTGTGATTGTCCCGCGACTGGCTTCACACGCTCTTCTAACCGAGGAGGAACGATTGGAGCAGGGGATTGGAGCGTCGTTGATTCGGTTTTCAAGTGGAATAGAGGCACAAGAAGACTTGCAACAGGATATTAATCAAGCCATTTGTAAATCAAAAAATGAAAATTGACATACTCGCTTTCGGAGCACATCCCGACGACGTGGAATTAGGAGCTGGAGGAACCCTCTGTAAAGCTGTTGCTTTGGGGCAAAAAGTGGTTATTATCGATCTGACTCAAGGCGAATTAGGAACCCGGGGAAGTGCCCAGCAACGTGCTATGGAAGCTGAAAAAGCAGCAACAATTATTGGAGCACTTGCACGTGAAAACCTTTCCTTGGCCGATGGCTTTTTTGAAAACTCTAAGGAGAATCAACTCAAGGTTATTCGTAAGATTCGGCAATACCAACCCGAAGTGGTTTTTTGCAATGCCATTAGAGATCGACATATTGACCACGGACGGGGAAGTTCTTTAGTGAGCCAGGCCTGTTTTTTGAGTGGCTTGATAAAAATAGAAACGCTTGATTCTGAGGAGAAACCCCAACAGGCATGGCGTCCAAAACAAGTACTACACTATATTCAATGGGAAGAGATTGAACCGCAATTGTGTTTGGATATTAGCGATTATTTGGATCAAAAAATGGAAGCAGTGAAAGCGTACGACAGCCAATTTTTTAATCCTTCAGTAACGGCTCC
>CENG01025407.1_pt1 | contig 13543 bp, 15 predicted proteins | sample 530131 | NCBI WGS metagenome assembly CENG01 (sample SAMEA2591057, study PRJEB7988) | marine metagenome | biome: marine biome (ENVO:00000447); feature: surface water (ENVO:00002042) layer; material: saline water (ENVO:00002010), including plankton (ENVO:xxxxxxxx) | depth 5 m
CAGACTCAAACGTTTCAACCATTGTTCTTGATGGAGCAGGGAAGGCTTTCGTTGCAGGTGCAGATGTCAAGTTCTTCGTCGATAAGATTCGGTCGGATGATATTCCTGACATTGAGATGTTCACAGAAAATGGCCACATCTTACTCGCTGCACTTGAAGATTCATCCAAGACCACTATTGCGTTGACAACAGGCCTAGCACTTGGCGGGGGCCTCGAACTCGCTCTTGCTTGTGATTATCGAATTGGAACTCGTCGAACACAGTTTAGATTCCCTGAGACGAGTATCGGAATTTATCCTGCACTGGGTGGCACGCAACGTCCTGCTCGTATTGCCGGTCGTGAACTCGGTCGTTGGGCAGTACTTGCTGGAAATTTCATGAATGCAACAACTGCCTCCGATCTTGGTCTTGTTACGCATTTGGTTGACGTCAATGACGTCCCTCAAACCATCAAGAACATACACACAAGCGGAAAACCAGAGGAAAAGTACCCTGGAAAGCCATTGAACGAGAACAGTCCAGTTGTCAAATTCGCAAGGAAATTCTTCTCGGATGGAAACATGGCAACTCTACTCTCAGGAGGGTGCCCTGAAGGATTTGATGTAGAGGACAAAACGGTTGCAAGGCAATTGAAATCGCTCAAGTTTACCGCACCGATTGGTCTTGCAATGGCAAGCGAGAGAATTGACGCAACAGCATCAATGACATTGGCCGAAGGCCTCGAACTTGAATTGCAGGGATTGGACCGCATCTTCTCAACTGAGGACGCCCTGGAGGGGCTTAGCGCCTTGATTGAAGGACGTCGAGCAACGTACAAGAATGCCTAAACCCAAGATGACTGCATTGTCTGAATCGATTTAACAATGTTCGAAAGGTCGATTGATTCTTCTTGTTCTTGTGCGAGAAGTATACGGTTTTCTACAGCCTTCACAAGATCTTCTGAAGGCTCTTCATCCAACATATCTGCAAGAACTTCCTTCAGCGATTTGGACTGACCGCGGAGTATGGCAATGTGGGCCTTGAGTTCTTCCTCGTCATCTCGAGGTGATCGAACATTGGAACTCAAACCATCACCTCAATCGGTGTTTCTTGATGCTCTGCGTACCATCGATCCCATGGAGTGATGTCTTCCTCAGTCCAGTGTTGAAGCGGCCCTTCAAGGCCAATTGAATGGCTGTTATCGGGGCCGAGGTTCCGACTTTGCTTAATCCCTGGAGCTCCAAGGACGAGGGCAGAGGAAAGAATCCCTTGAGCAATTGCGAGGCTGTTCTTGTCGGTACCGCTCCAGTAAGCATGGAAGCCTGGATGTGTGTGGACCCAAACCCTGAATGGAGCCATCATTCCAACAGGCGGACGAAGAGGAACCCTGCCTGGCGAACCCCAATCGATTTGAATCTCCCCGTTGGCATCGATGAGAACAGAGGTCTCAAGTCCGGCGATTAAGGATAAGTTGTACACCAAATCCCAGCGGCCATGTTCTGCAGCGATTCGCTGAACAGTGAGTACATCCTCGGTTTCTACAGCTTGTGACTCTGCTTGAATACAGGCCCTCATCCACTGTTCGTAGGTTAGCCCAATCGATTGAATATCCATGACCGGAATCATGCCTTCACCTCCGGGAACCGTAGTTCTCCAAACATGATGCTTGACATACGCTCTTGAAGTGGAGGTTGATTCCTCAACCGACCCATAATCCATGTTGCCGCAGCCGCTGCTGCGTTCACATATCCGAACTGAATGTTTCCTGCAGCGATGGCTCCTGCGATTTGACAACTCGCAGGCTCATGGTCGGGGGTCATCATGTTGACAAGTTCTGGGTCTGTTTCGCTGGTAAGATAAGCATGACCATCGCCTGTGGAACGCAAGTCAATCCAAGGAACAGATGTGGCATGAACAAGTCGACGTGGGTGTGGACGATCGACTCCCACAATGATGTAGTCGTAGTCTTGTAGTTGTTCCTTTACGCGTAAATTATCGGCGTCTGAAACACAATGAACGCTTGTAAGACCATCGTATTTCTCGACTAAAGCATCTGTCTTGAATCGGCCGATGTCGTTGGATGAGAATCGCTGATGTCCAAGATTTGAATCTTCAACAATGTCTCCATCCATGATGGTGATGGAACATTTTTGTCCTACCTTTTCTAGCGCTGGAACGATTAAATCAAAGGCGAGTCCGCCGATTCCACCTGCTCCAACAATCAATATCCTTGCTGTTCGCTCAACTGTCATGCCAATAATGAACTCCAACAGTATTTGAAGGTTCAATTTTGAACAAGAGGGAGTTTCTTGACTGGTGGGGCAATACCAAGATCTTCTGGGAAGTATAATTCTGCTTCAGGGATTGGAATAGGAACGATTTCACGTCCGATGAGCGCAACACGACTTGGGCGACTCTCAGAGAGAACTTCACGGTTCACTTGAGGTGCTAATTCATTTGAGAAGGCGAGGATATCGTCGTGGCTTGGCATGTTCTCCATTGAGAGATTCTCTCGGCTGTGCCCCACATAGACGTATCCTTTCGCTTCAATGAAATCAGGATCAGCTCGATTATCAAGTGCTGCGAATTCTTTGATGTGATTTGAACTCATATTCACACCCTTCATCATCGTATGACGGCAGACGATTCGAGTATCGAGACTTGGCAACAGGTCGATGGTTTTCTCAAATTGATTCCAAGCTCCACTGTTCCATTTTGGGCGACAGACGTCATCGAAAATTTGCTTATTTGGTGCATCTACAGATACGTAGAGTTGGGTTGGCAGTGTGTCCAGATTCTCAAGCACCTTTGGAAGAGTCCCATTGGTGACGAGCATCGTGGTCATACCGTGCTTGTGGCAGAGATCCATGTATTCACCAAGGCGAGTATAGAGCGTCGGTTCACCATTGAGAGAAATAGCAACGTGCTTTGGATCTTGGGCTTCAATGAACTTCTCCCGAGGAACCTTATCGTTCCCACCAAATCCAGAAAGAAGGCGTCGCTGAGCACGGACGCTCTCATAGAGAAGTTCGAGAGGGTCTTGGTCGGTGAGTTCTAGTGTATCCATGTGTGGTTCACGCCAACAGTAGGTGCAGGCAAGATTGCATTGATCAACAACCGGCGACATCTGCATGCAGGTATGGCTCTTTACACCGTAGAAGGTTCCTTTGTAGCAGGCACGATCTCGGAGCAGGGATTCTTTGGTCCAATGGCATGTTTTGACACCACCGTGTTCGCCGACAATGTGATATCGTTGCTTTTGCAGTTTAGCTTTGAGTGTGGGGTCCATGCCCATGAGGGTTCCTCCTGAGGCCAAATTCCACGGTCGTTGAACAGTCGGGAGAGGCTCGGATGGTCTGTCCTCGTGATTTTTGTTCTTGAAGAGAGCGGTTAGATAGGTGTTGTAAAATATACCTAATGCATAAACTACACCTATGTGTTGGCAAGTTTACCACGCCTTTGAATAGGTGGAGCACCAAAAATAGAGTGGGGAAAACAATGGATAACGAACTCCAGACATACACTGAACAAATAATGGATCAGCAACAATACCGCTCAGGAATCTTCTCGAGCGTATTGTCTCCGATCGTGAAAGCTATGGCAGCGTTCCGCTACTCCGCAAACGAACGCGGTGCATATTCATCTAGGAGGGACTACTGAATGGACAAAGAACTTGCAACATTCGTAGATCAAACCCTTGATTCACAAGTTTACCGTGATGGAATCTCGTTTGCTCCAGGCTTTGTTCGTCGCTTTGTATCGCTCTTCCGTCGATCTTGAATCTGTTTCTTGATTCACAGAGTCGCTTGACCGCCTGCTGGCATCTCTGGAAGCATCGTTAAGGCTTCACCTCGAAGACTTGGCCCTATGTTGAAAGTTGCAAAGATTCCTTGATCGGCTAGATTGTGGGATAGGGAGAACCAGGTCCTTCCATAGGCATCAACTCGAATATCGAGGAAATCGCCAAGACCTCCACATCGGTTGTAACCGCAATCAACTTCTGTGTCGATTGGATCATCGATTCCGTTGAGTTGGACTGTGGTCAAGAGAGGCGTTTCATTGAATGCATCTGTTGTGTAGGTCAGATACGCATTCCATGTTTCATCGTCACCTTCAGTTTCACCCACATAGCCAAAGGCCACAGTTCCTTCATCGCCAGCAACTACAACAGGGAAACCCGTCCCAGAGAGATTGATTGGAGGAGCAATCATTGTTGCATTTGACCATGTGTCACCTTGATCTCGTGAGTAGGACCAGTAGGGCTTGTTGTCCAATCCATTCCACATGGCATGGACATTTCCTGCAGAATCAACTTCAACTTGAGCTTCTTCAGCATTCCATGTGTCGGCAGTTCCAGTCACTTCAGTTGGAAGTGGATGTTCAGTCCATGTGATTCCGGCATTTGTCGTTCGGAAAATGGAGTAACCTTCGCCGGTACAACCCTTGTTGCCTCGATAGAAATTTCCGTCTACACTTCCTACCAAGTGGGCTGAGAGCCCTCCTGAAGAGCAGGTTACGGGAGCTCCTGATGTTTCAGGACCCCACGTTGCGCCTCCATCTTGACTCGACGAACAGAGTGGATGTGGAGCATTACCGTTGATACAGAACATCCACGTTGTTGGGTACAATGCCGCTTGCATGTTGCTGCTTGCAATTGTTTGGTGGTCCTGGACAGAATAAATCTGTGTGGCCACGCTAGGACCGTTCCATGTTGCGCCATCATCGTCGGACCACTCGACAGTCATTCCGAGCAAAGCATGCATGTCGAATTTCATGATTCGACTTGTCCATTGATCGACGTAAATGTAGGGGTCGTTTGAATTGGCGATGGGTAGCAGCGGGTCGTAGGTGTTTTGACAGGAATAGTCGAGCATTGTTGTCATACCAATAAGATCGCATGCAACAACTGCAGTAGAACCGGCGGGTCCATTTCCATAGGAACTCATGAACAGTGTATCGGTTTCTGTGATCCCCATTGTTGGTTCAAACGTTGACATTCCAATGCTGTAGTAGGTGCCTTCAGCTGGCATTGGCATGTTTCGTCCACTCAGTTCGATGGAATCGTTACCCCAAGCATCGACCGCATCTGGGAAATGATACCATGTACGTTCAGGCCGTTCAAAGGTCCATACATCAGATGATGTGATTTCTTCCTCAACCTCGGATTCACCAAAGCATCCTGAAAGGGAGAGGGTTAGCATCAGAAATGCTAGGAGCACTGCCCGCTGTGGATTCATGGTATTGCTAAGGTCTCAAGAGGTTAAGCCTTGTTGCTCATTTTTTATGATGCTTTCTTTCATTTTTAGTTGCCAATTTGAGTCTATGAGTTGAAGGCAACGCCTTTGAATTATGAGTTACAGGTAGTTGTATGAGTAAGTGGGTCCCCCATCTCATAGGTCTGGCAACGCCCCTGTCAGCAGTCATTACACTGCTCTTGGGTGGCTGGTGGATGATTACTCCAATCGTCCTCCTCTTGGGCTTGTATCCGTTTCTCGATTCACTTGCTGGAGCATCAACAATCCATGATGTCGAACAAGAAGGTAATGGGCACAATGTCATCGTCCATCTTCACGGGATTCTTGTTCCTGTGATTGTCCTCTGCTTGCTGTATCGAGTCTGGGCAGGTCTTGGTTCAATCTCGATGATTGTGCCGGCACTTTCAGCAGGATTGGCAACCGGTGCGGCCGGCGTCGTTGCTGCTCACGAATTGGGGCATCGTCGACCACGTTCTGGTAGTTGGTGGCTGGGCCGTCTTGATCTGATGTGTGTGTTGTATCTCCATTTTACGGTCGAGCACAATCATACACACCACAAGCACTGGGCTCGCAAGATTGATCCAACAAGCTCGCCCTGGGGCAGAAGTGTATACGGGCATCTTGTTCGGACCGTGCCAAGACAACTTCGAAATGCCTACCGGATTCGGAAAAAGGATACAACAGTCTCATTGATACTTGAAGTTGCGTTGCTTGTATCGCTTGCATTTTTGGGAACGCAATATCTCGTTGCATTTGTCGGTCAAGCCGTCGTCGCAATTTACCTTCTGGAATTCGTGAATTTCATCCAGCATCACGGCCTAGAACGTGGTGAAGATGAGAGACCAAACGCAGGACATGCATGGGAAACCAGAACTCGCTGGTCCCGTTACACGCTGATGAACTTACCATTGCATGCAGCGCACCATCTTCGGTCAAGCACGCCTTATGAGAAACTGCGTCCTCACGATGAATCTCCACAATTACCTGGAGGATACTACCAAATGTTCTGGATTGCACTTATTCCGCCGTTGTTTAACCGGCTTATGCAAAAATCAGCCAATCATTCAGGCGGTGTTGGTGGAGCATAGCCTCCATCAACTGCTTCTTGGACGATTGCGAGATCGGATTCTACCATCATCTGAATGAGTTGCTCAAAAGTTGTTTTCGTTTCCCAGCCCAACTTCTCTTTTGCATATGTAGGGTCTCCAATGAGTAGATCAACTTCAGCAGGCCGGAAGAATCGAGGGCTGGTTCGGACACGAACTACGCCGTTTTGATCGGTTGCAATGACATCCACTCCTTCGCCTGACCATTCTAAATTAAGGCTAATGTGTGAGAATGCGAGATTGATCATTTCACGAATGCTATGGGTACGTCCAGTTGCAATAACATAGTCATCTGGCTCGTCTTGTTGCAGCATCTTCCACTGCATTTCAACGTAGTCTCCTGCGAATCCCCAATCGCGTTTTGCATCAACGTTGCCGATGTACAAACACTCATCGAATCCATGCTTAATTCGGGCAGCCATCATGGTCACCTTTCGTGTGACGAACTCAAGACCACGGCGTGGGCTTTCGTGATTGAAGAGGATACCTGTACACGCAAACATGTTGTAGGATTCACGGTAATTGCGAGTGATCTCGAAAGCCATCACTTTAGCACAGCCATAAGGAGAGCGAGGATGGAATGGAGTTTGCTCAGACTGAGGTACTTCACGCACTTTGCCATATTGTTCGCTCGAACCTGCTTGGTAGAATCTGCACTCAGGAGCATGCTTTCGAACGGCCTCGAGGCATCGAAGAGCACCAAGCCCCGTGATGTCAGCGGTCATCATTGGTGAGCGCCACGATTCAGGAACAAAGGACATTGCTCCCAGATTGTAAAACTCGTCAGGTTTGACTTGATGGACTGCATTGTCGATAGAATTCTGGTCGGCAAGATCTCCATTGAGGAGGTGAAAGTCATCATTGTTCATCAAGTGATTAATGAGGTTACGTCCAAGGCTTGGTTGCGATACTCGGCGAACCAATCCATAGACTGTGTATCCCTTTTCAAGGAGCAATTCAGCAAGGTAGGAACCATCTTGTCCAGTGATACCAGTGATGAGTGCAGTCTTCCCGCTCATGGGTTTTCCTGAGCCACCCCTTTTTTGAAAGCGTCGGAATAAAATGTAGAGTCATGGCATACAAACCATTGTAAAGAAATAACGCCGCGATAATAACTGCATGCAAAATATTTGGAGTTTTTCAGATGCTTGAAGTCAATGGTTTGACCAAGAGTTTTGGTTCATTGGATGTTCTGAAAGGCGTCAACATGAACGTCAAGAAAGGCGAGATGGTTGCTCTTATGGGTCCATCTGGCTCTGGAAAGTCAACCCTTCTCAACATCATCGGAGGATTGCTTGCAGGTGATGGAGGCAGCATAACGCTCGACGAGCGGACCTATGGGCAAAAAGGACCTTCAAGTGTTGTCGATGTTCGTCGAAATAAGGTGGGTTGGATTTTCCAAGATTTCCACCTTCTTGACAACCTCTCTGCGATTGACAACGTTGCAATAGCACTCGAATTATCAGGTTTCTCTTCCGATGAAGCAGTTGCCGCTGCTGAAGATGCTTTGCAAAAGGTCGGACTAGGTGACCGGCTGAACTTCATCCCAGACCAACTATCTGGTGGACAACAACAGCGCGTAGCAATCGCTCGTGCAATCGCAGGAAACCGCCCGGTTTTGCTTGCTGATGAGCCAACTGGGAACCTTGACATTGCAAGTGGAAAAGAAGTCATGAAACTGTTCAAAGAACTCTGTCATGACGAAGAAAATCCAATTTCTATTCTTATGGTGACTCATGATCCTGATCTCGCATCAAATGCTGATCGGATGCTCCTTCTCAACGATGGGAAGACAGAAGCATCCGACATACGTTCTGCTTGGGGTCTTGATGAGGAAGGTGAAGAAGAATGAGCGACGATTCAACTGAATTGAAGGACAGCGATTTCGGTAGTGGCCGTTCTCGAATTCGCCGGTATCAACATTCGTTGATGGAATTACCAAGTCGTTTGCGCCTTGCAGGACAGAGTGCTTGGCGAGGTAAAGAGCGCGGTATGGCTGTTATCGCAGGTGTCTTCCTTGCATCTCTCGTCATCACCACCGTATTAGCGTACGGCGTTGGGCTATCGCAACTGTTCTTTGAAGAATCGCTTGATTCCGAACCGTTTGATGCAAAGATTGAGTTTGCTCGAACACCGGTTGAGAATGCATCAGGATGGTCAAACAATACAACTACGATGACACAGGTTTGTGATGAATTGTTGGACGAGTTTTCCGAGTTCAATGATTGTACTCTCGTTCTTGGCCGTCAAGGAATCCATAGTGGGGGCTTTTTCAACATCGAATTCGTTGTTGCTCAACCGCTTGAAATGCGAGCGATTTCAGACAATGAGAACCCACTTTGGGACCCCATAAATTTTGATTATCCCGAGGCTCAAGATGCAGGTCCACCAATTTCTGACAAGCGTGCAATCCGGTTCCTTGGTCCAGAAGCATTTGATGGAGAACTGGCCGACCGACTCGGCGAGAACATCATCGCCGGTCTCGGTGAATGGCCAACACCAGAAAACATGAGTTCCAACCGTGGGATTATCTTACCATCAACCATTGCAAGCGAAGCGCAAGCAAAAGTTGGCGATGTTCTCGACGAGCTCACCTTCGCTTATGTTGTCGATGAATCAACTCTCCTCGAAGCGAGTGTAACTGAGGACAATTGTGCTGGGGAAATCACTCCAGAAAACAACGAAATGATCTACTGTAGGATGTGGATGACTGTTGAAAATCTAACCGTCATGGGTATCTATGAGCCCTGGGACTTTGGTAATCCAACACTTCCTTTCAATCCAATTTTTACAACATGGGAAGTCCTTGACGAACCTCAGCGAGAGACGCTGATCAATTACGATCACATGTATCTCGGTGTGACCATTGACCGTGGCCAATTGCCGACCACTTCAACAGCAGATGCTGCTGAATGGCTGGAAAATCTTGGTACAGAAGTCCAAGATGGCAATTACACCGACGCTGGCGTTGAACTGTATTACACCGATATCGTTTCCGGAACCATCCTGTTCCTCAATATCTTCCTTGGATTGATTCAAATCTTCGATTACATTATCATGATTCCAATCGTGTTTTTGTCTCTCGCCGTATTGATTTACGGATTGGTCCTTTCTCTTGAACAACGGCGTCGTGAAGTCAGTATACATCGGGTGATTGGAGCGGATGGAAAGAATCTACAAGGCATGGTTCTACTCGAATTGTTCGTTATGTCCTCCGTGGCTTGGCTTATTGGATACATTCTGGCTCTTATGGCAGTTCCAATCGTTCTTTCTGCCGTAGGATTCATGGAGTTTAGGACGGGTGACTTTGATGTCAATCCAACGCTGGGTATCGGCTCAACTTTGTTTACAGCTATTGCAACGCTTGGACTTGCTATGCTCTTTGGGCGTAGTCGTGCACGTGAATTTATTGAACTTGAAATCGAAGAGGGTGTTCGTCGAACAACTGCAAAGGCAGAACCAAAGCGATGGCTACATTGGTCTGCGTTCCTCTTTGGTATGCTCGCAGTAATCGATACATGGCTTGAGATGAACGGTAGTGAAGACGGAATTGTTTCGAACTTCTTTATTGAAGGGCTGATTGGAATTATTGGTCCATTCGCACTTTGGATTGGAGGAGCGCTCCTCCTCGGAAGAATCGGTGCGAAAGGTCCACAAATCATGCAACTTTTGTTTGGGCGATCACCACTGCTCAAGGATGTCAAAAGAGGATTGAAGGGTTCTGGATCGGCGGAATCGGTTAATCGATTAGCAGTCATTATGCTTCTCACGCTCTCAATCGTCACATTAGCAGCAGTTCAAGGATATACAGGGACTCTGGTCGACGAGAAGACAGCAGATGCTACAGTTGGTTCAGATCTTCAGATTTCAACGGAACAAGCCATCAATTCGTCAACTCTGTTATCTCTTGTTAACGAGTTTACAGATGGTGATATTGGACCTGTTGCAACAGGAGTTCCTGAACTTACTCTCGCAGATGAACAAGGTGGAGATAGCCTGCAAACGTTTGTTCTGTTCGATGGCAACGAAGACGTGTTACGTTGGAGTGAACAATCGATTCCGGGAACGAACATCAATTCTGCAATGAAGGGCTATTCAAACAACGGGTTTAGTGCTGGACAAGATTCTGCATATTCGCTCGATTTGCCCGGTTCGGATCGAGGCGGTGACGAAAATAGACTCGACGACGTCTTGTTGAAACCAGGAGATGAGAAATCTCGAGACATTACCTTTGTTTGGGAACAAATCGAATTCAATTTTACATCTGGGGGTTCTAACGAATCGGACCCATTAGCACTGTTTGTCTCCTACACGCTTCTGATGGATGCAGATTGGGGCGGACTCAATCTTTCCGGTCAAGATTTGGATGAGCGAGACCTCGGGCGAGTAGATCTTTCCAACACCAATCTCGCTCGTGCAGACCTTTCAAACCTGAACATGAGCGAATCGATTCTTCTCGATGTAAATCTGAGCGATGCTGATTTGACCGGTGCAAATCTAGAGAATGCAATCATTGTGAATTTCATGGGAGGTTCAATGGAGGGTGCTGACTTCACCGATGCGAATCTCGAAGGGGCGTTTGGGTTCTTCGATTTGTCATCATCAACCTTGTCGAATACAACATGTCCTGATGGAACGAACAGCGATGTTTCGGGTTGTGCAAGCGGAGCGAGTGATATCCCTCCTCCGCTCGCTGCTGACCTCTTCTTTGCCGACACTCGTGTTGAGCTTATCGTTACACCATATACGACCTCAATGTACTACATGGGCGTTCATGAATACATTCCCGGAGTAGGGGCGGCAACGATTAATTCTGCTTTGATCATTGGAGAGGATTCATGGCGCAGTCTTGTTGGTGATGATTTCGCAGATAATTTCACATCGAAAACATGGATTGTTCGTGTTGACGGACTTTCTGGAGATGCTCTCGAATCCCTTGCTTCCCAAATCAAAGCAGATGCTCGTGTATCTGGTGTCCTTGATTGGTCCAGTACACACAAGGAGGTTGAGCGTAATGGTGGACTGATCTTCGGAACGCCTGGTTTGCTCTCCCTCCAATTCGTTGTTGCAAGTGTTGCAGCGGTTGCATCGAGTTTCGTTTTCCTTTCGTTGGTCTTGAGTCAACGACAGAAAGAGTTGGCAGTTTTGCAGGCGATTGGTGCTTCACCAAATCAAATTATTCGGCTTGTACTGTTTGAGATTCTTTCCATTGTTGTTGTTTCCATGGCGCTTGGAATCGTTCTCGGAGCAGGACTCGCACTATCCTTCAATGGATTCTTCGATATCTTTGGTTTCATTTTCCAAATCTTTGGAGGCTCTTCGACGACGATACAACGAACGTTGGTCTATCCATGGTCGCAGATCATACTGGTCTCACTCGCTGTGTTCGCAGCGGTTGTTGTCGCCTTGTTGGTCACCACTCGTAAAGCGCTAACAGCAGACCTTGCAAGCGTACTGAAGGGGGAATGAAGATGGGTGAAACAATTCTAGAATCCGATGGATTATACCACGTTTACGAATCAAAAGCTGAGGACGGAAACGTCGTTGCTTTGAGAGGCCTACACATCAACATGAAAGCGGGTGAAGCAATCGCAGTTGTTGGCCCTTCTGGATCCGGTAAATCGACACTCATGAAATGTCTTGGTGGATTGATGAAGCCAAGTGCAGGCTCAGTCAGTCTTGCAGGAAAGAACATGACTCGTTTGAAAGGACAGGAACTGGTTGAACTTCGGCAAAAAACTGTGTCATTCATTTTCCAAGAAGGCAACCTCCTCCCTGATTTGAACGCCCGGGACAACGTTGCTCAACCACTACGACATCAAGGTGTATCGTCCAAGAAGGCACTTGCTCAAGCCGATGGTATGCTTGAACGATTAGGAATGGGACATCGTAACCGAGCCTTACCTGCCATGTTGAGCGGAGGTGAGCAACAACGCGTTGCCATTGCCCGTGCACTCATCACACGACCTCGCCTGATTCTTGCGGATGAACCAACGGGTGCTCTCGACCCCGTGACCAGCCGAGAAGTCCTTGCCTTGTTCAAGGATTTACACGAGAACGATGGTGTTTCGTTCTTGATCGTAACACATTCGAAAGAAGTAGCATCGTTTGCAAACCGATCTCTCGAATTGCGTGACGGTCGTTTCGTTGCCGAACACGGAGAATCGATCGATGTAGAGGATTTGAGCAAAGATCGTGAACTGATCATTGATGAAACGGGAACAGTTACGCTACCTCCTGATTTGTTGGTGCGACTCGGAGGGGCTGGACGATACACTGTCGGTAATGTTGCAAGCGGTTACCTTTCATTGCAAGGTGACGCTGTTGAGGCAATGGGCAAGATGGTGTTAGCACAAGTCTGTCCAGCCTGTAAACATGACTATCTTGATAGCGATGAGCAAATGTGTCCATCCTGCGGCTCAAGTCGGCCCATGGTGGAAGTTGAAGCATGAAGCAACTCGTTTCATTTGTCAGTTATCTGGAAGGATTCTCAGCCCTTTTCCTGTTTGCAGTGGCTATGCCGGTCAAGTACATCGGCGGTGATCATGAATTGGTTTCACTCGTTGGTGCAATTCACGGAGGCTTGTTTGTTGCGTTCATTGGGTTGTTGTTCATCGGCGTTGGACGCCACTGGAACATGACTGCATTGATTCACGGGTTCATTGCTGCAGTCGTACCAGCAGGACCATTCCTCTTTGATGGAATGCTCATTAGCGGCGAGTATGATCTTGAATCAAACTGATTTTACCCCTTGAGGCCACAGGACAAGAATGAGTGTCTTTCCGCGAGTCTTTGGTGTGTGCGATGATTCAGGGTCCATCCAGACGATTGATCCAGTCGGATACGTACCGTCTTCGTCCCAAACCTCGCCCTTGAGAACAACGTATGCTTCTCCACCTGGGTGCATATGGGGCATGAATGCATCAACGGTTACTTCAGAATCTGCTTCGTAAAGAACCAGTGATGTTTTTTCCTCACGCTTGAGTTTGCCTAAGCGGACGCCTGTTCCGAAATCCTTCCAAGAAATGTTCTCGTTCAACCAATCTTCATCGATCGAGAAATTAAGCCAATCGGACATGTCGTGTGTAAAGACCATGTCCATCCCATGAAGACCGATTTCATGAGTTGTTCGGTTCTACAACCAGCAACTATTGTGCAGTTTCCCACAAGTCTAGAACTTCTTGTGGTTCTTCAAGCATACCG
>CENG01100972.1_pt1 | contig 13501 bp, 12 predicted proteins | sample 530131 | NCBI WGS metagenome assembly CENG01 (sample SAMEA2591057, study PRJEB7988) | marine metagenome | biome: marine biome (ENVO:00000447); feature: surface water (ENVO:00002042) layer; material: saline water (ENVO:00002010), including plankton (ENVO:xxxxxxxx) | depth 5 m
AACCCAAATTATAATTAAAAGAATTGTGCTAATTACAGCTCGATTCTCCACAAATGCAAACCCTTCTTGGATACCAATAAAAGAATTAAGTAACAGGCTCGTGACTGCAATCAGAACAAACTGAATGAGCAATGACCTTTGCTGCCACCTTACTAAGGAGAACGCCAAAAAAATGCCAGCAATAAAAAAAGTTATGGTGTACGGGCCTATTATTTCATAAAAGAAAATATCTATGAAGAATCCATTTAAAATAAAAATATAAACCTTTGGGTAAGTCGTATTGGTTGTGGCTAAAACCAACAAATGTAGTAGAAATATATCAGGGAAAACAAACCATATATTTGCTCTTAGCAATAAATAGTTAATACAAATGCAAAAGAAGGTTGTAATAAAAAAATTTAAATTACTCATGTATTACCAGCTGCTTATTCATCGAATTATATGGATTGAAAAATAGCTTTATATACAATGATTGCTTAAAGTTTGGGCCCTCATTTTCAGTTACTTTATGAAGTCTGCCTACAATTTGGCCTTCTGGATAAATGCCATCAAAACCAGTTGTAAAAAAAGTATCTCCAACGGCATATTTGCTTGTTTTAGATTCATTATCGCAACTGATTTCTTGAGGGACAGCTGTTCCTTGCGCTATGCAAAAAAAGCCAAGGCTATTTTTTATTGATATAAATTCCTCTGGATCACTAACTAGTCTTACTTCCACTTCATCAAAAACAGTAGCACCTGACCTACCGACAACAAAACTCCCTTGAGATATCGCTTTTGATGTATCAATATTATCTACATCTGTTGAAACATATATCCTGTGTTTTCGACAACATACATAGTTGCCCTGATCAAAGCCAGATACATAGGCTTCAACATTATTGAATCTTGTAATGGTGTCATTTGTAAAATTTCTCTTGTTCTCTAGAGCCAATATCTCTAGATTTTTTTCATAAATATCAGACTCAAGTATCATAATTCTATTCTCAAGCTCAAAAATTCTATTGTTTTCATACTCTCTAACGTTTTCAAAAGCTGCATTTATTAGTTCACTTGGAAAAGAAAAAAGCATTTCTAAAAACCTTTGGGATTTTTTATTTAAATCAACAGCATAGGAAAAAAAACTTAGCAAGCAAATGAGAAAAATAGAGAAGATGAGAGTTTTAATTTTATCTCTTAAAGATATTTTTTTTACTTGCATTACTCTTCTGCAAAGAGATCAAAATCTTTATCCATCAATGCCAAAGCAATACCTCCGCCTCGAGCTACACAAGTTAAAGGGTCTTCAGCAACTCTAGTAGGTATTCCTGTTGACTGCTCTATGAGGGTATCAAGGCAATGCAATAATGCCCCACCACCAGTCAATACAATACCATCTTGAGAAATATCAGCAGCCAATTCAGGAGGAGATAACTCTAAAGCTGTTCTTACTGATCGAACAATCGCAGAAGTTTGGTTTTCTAAAGCTCTAAAACCATCCTCTTTCTGAAAAACAACTAGTTCCGGGATTCCTTCAGCAAGGTTTCTCCCTCTAAATTCGAATGGCTCAAAATCTTTTTTACAGTTCAGAGTGGCACATCCAACCTGCAATTTGATTAATTCAGCAGTTGATTCTCCAATAACTACACCAAATTTTCTTCTAACATAAGCTTGGATGGCTTCATCAAATTTATCACCGCCAACTTTAAGTGATTCTGAATAGACGATACCGTTTAAAGAAAGGATTGCAACCTCTGAAGTGCCGCCGCCAATATCAATTACCATGCTCCCTCTCGGTCTATCAATGGCAACTCCTGCCCCTAAAGCAGCTGCAATTGGCTCTTCGATAAGCTTCACTACACTGGCTCCTGCAGAAAGAGCCGATTCTCTTATAGCTCTTTTTTCAACTTGAGTTGCTTTTGAAGGCACACAAATTAATACTCTTGGGCTTGGTGCCAGTATCGAGCTATTTGATACTTTTTTAATGAAATGCTGTAGCATTTTTTCTGTAACATTGAAGTCAGCAATGACACCGTCTCTTAATGGTCTGATTGCTTCCATTTGACCGGGTGTTCTACCAAGCATTTTCTTAGCGTCGTGACCAACAGCCACTACTGTTTTCTGCCCATTTTTTTCTTGTATAGCTACAACTGAAGGCTCATCAAGGACAATTCCGTCTTCTTTGGTATATATCAATGTGTTAGCAGTTCCTAGATCGATTGATATGTCATTTGAGAAAAGACTCCTTAAAAATTTAAACATTTCTTTAATTTAAACCCTATAATAACCAGAACTTACTAGAATAAGGCTTTTAATGGATAAAATCGAGTTAAAAAATCTTTTATTTTTAGCAAGAATAGGTGCTAAAGAGGAAGATTACCCAAAAATTATAGAAAAGCTAAAAACTACATTTGGCATGATTGACCAAATGAATGAATTGGACTTAGATCATCTTGAGCCACTTAACAATCCACTTGAACTAACTAATGTTAGTCGTACAGATAGTGAGCATAATCGAAATAATAAAAAAGAGTTTCTAGCAAGCTCGCCTAAATCAGATGAAAACTTCTTTGTTGTACCTAGAATAGTAGAATGAATTTCAAAGATATTAGAGAGAGTTTTCGAAATAAAGAAATCTCAGCAAAAGAGCTGACCCAAGATAGCCTTGATAAAGCAAAAAAATTAAGTAATTTAAATGCTTTTATTAGTACCTTCGATAAGGACGCACTAAAAAAAGCTCAACATATTGATAATAATTTTAATGATTACAAAGTTCTTGCTTTGGGTGGGGTGCCTATAGCTCATAAAGATATTTTTTGCACAAAAGGAAGGCGCACAACCTGCGCATCCAAGATATTAGAAAATTTTACTCCGCCCTACGAATCAACCGTCACATCAAACTGCCATCAAGCTGGATCAATTATGATTGGTAAAACAAATATGGATGAATTTGCTATGGGCTCGTCAAATGAAACAAGTTTTTTTGGACCAGTAATCAACCCTTGGGGTGATTCTTTGGTGCCTGGTGGTAGCTCTGGTGGCTCTGCAGCTTGCTTAGCAGCTGATATAACCTCATTGGCTACAGGGACTGATACAGGTGGATCTATAAGACAACCAGCAGCACTATGTGGCATAACTGGGCTAAAGCCTACGTATGGTCTTGTTTCGAGGTGGGGCATGATTGCTTTTTGTTCTAGCATGGATCAAGCTGGTCCTTTCGCTCGCGATGCATTTGGTTGTGCTGCATTGCTAGATGCCATGGCTTCATACGATGCAAAAGATTCTACTTCTGCTAAAAGAGATAAAGTTAAATATGAAGACGCCTTAAGAAATGACTTCGGCAAATTAAAAATTGGGGTTCTTAAAGGCATTGACCAACTTGGAATTTCTGAGGAAGTATTAAAAGCTTATGACAACTCAAAAATTGTGCTTGAAAAATTGGGACATACCTTTGTTGAACTTGATTTTTCTGAACTCTCTTCTGGGATTTGCTCCTATTATGTCATCGCTCCAGCCGAATGCTCCTCAAACCTCTCTCGTTTTGATGGTGTTAAATTTGGACATAGGTCCGATTCAAGCAATATAAGTGACCTTTACTTACAGACAAGATCTGAAGGTTTTGGTGAAGAAGTGAGAAAACGAATTCTTATTGGCACTTACGTTCTCTCTGCTGGTTTCTATGATGCTTATTATCGCAAAGCGCAAAAAGTAAGGCGTATGATGAAGTCAAAATTTGATGAGTTCTTTAAAACTGTCGATCTAGTTTTTCTGCCAACAACACTTGACCAAGCTTTTGAAATGAATAGAAAAAGCTCAGATCCCAATAGAATGTATAAAGAGGATCTTTTAACCATCCCAGCAAACCTAGCAGGATTGCCAGCTATTTCATTCCCTAATGGGCTGGCCAATAAGTTGCCGATAGGCGCACAGTTTGTGGGTAACTATTTTTCAGAAGATCTGCTCCTTAACATTACACATAAAATTCAGGAGGTATCCGATTGGCACAAGATAATACCTTAGTGAATGGTTGGCAGCCCGTTATAGGCTTGGAAGTTCATGTGCAGCTTACAACCAATACCAAGCTGTTTTCTCCTTCACGTAACCAGTTTGGTGAGGAAGCAAATACTTTGGTCGATTTAATAGATCTAGGGCTTCCTGGTGTCCTGCCTGTGTTAAATGAAGGAGCTATTAAACAAGGAATTAAATTTGGCTTAGCTACCAATGCTGAAATTGCTGAAACCATGGTTTTTGATAGGAAAAATTACTTTTATCCAGATCTGCCAAAAGGCTATCAAATAACCCAGTTACACTACCCAATTGTAAAAAACGGTCGAGTTAGCATTGAGGATAAAGAAGTTCGCATACACCAAGCTCATCTAGAAGAGGATGCTGGTAAATCCATACATGATATTTACGAGGATGAATCTGTCATTGATCTCAATCGATCAGGGGTCCCTTTACTTGAAATTGTTTCAGAGCCAGACATTAGATCGGCGGAGGAAGCAGTAAGGTATCTTAAGAAAATTCACCAAATAGTAACCTACCTAGATATTTCTGATGGCAACATGTCGCAAGGATCTTTGAGATGCGATGCCAATGTTTCAATCATGCGTCCTGATGATAAAGAATATGGTACTCGAGCTGAAATTAAGAACATCAATTCATTTCGTTTTGTAGAAAAAGCTATTAATTACGAAATTAAACGACAAATTAAAGTTCTTGAATCAGGTGGCAAAGTTGAACAAGAAACAAGGCTTTATGACGCTATCAAGGATGAGACACGTTCGATGAGAACTAAAGAATTTGCTAACGACTACCGTTACTTCCCCTGTCCAGACCTAGTACCATTTAGTATCTCAGATAAGCTTACACAAGAGGTCCAAGCCAACATGGGAGAGCTGCCGGAGCAAAAACAAGCTCGCTTAGTAGAGGCCTATGGCCTTAGTGAATACGATGCGGGAGTTATCTGTGGCGATAAATTAACGGCCGACTTTTATGAAGCAGTAGTTAAAAATGCCAATCCTGAGCTCACAGCAAAATGGATTATTGGCGACCTCAATGCCTTAATAAATAAAAATGATGTCAATTTATCTGACAGCAAAATTACCGCAGAAAACTTTTCCCAGTTAATCCAAAAAATTTCTGATAACACCATATCTGGCAAAATTGCTAAAGAAGTTCTTGAAGAAATTTGGGAAAGTGGTGAAGATGTGGCCAAAGTTATAGAAGGTAAGGGGCTACAACAAATCTCTGATAAGAGTGAGCTTGAAGCAATTGTTGATCAAATCATTAATGATAATCCATCACAAGTTACTGCTTATAAGTCCGGTAAAGATAAATTATTTGGCTTTTTTGTAGGTCAAGCAATGAAAGCAACTCAAGGCAAAGCCAATCCCGGGCTAATTAATCAAATTTTAAAATCTAAACTAAATTAATTTATTCAACCAATAACAAATCTTTGGCTAGAACAATTTTGCCAGAATAATGTGTTGTCATTTCTTGCAATATTTCTTCTTCAGTTGCACCCCAAAATAGGATGTGGCACAAAACTAATTTTTTTGGCTTGATTTGTTTAGCTATTGCAGCCAATTCGCTGGGGCTGGTATGGTGAGCTTTATGATATTTTTGCCAGTCAGATGTTTTTTGATTAAAGCCCGCTTGCGAATAGACTTCATGAACGAGTATATCCAAATTTTTTCCGTATTTTATTAAATTTTCTGAAGGTCCAGTATCGCCAGAAATTAATATTTTTTTGTCCTCAGTTTCTATAACAAAACCATAAGATTCCTTTACATCACCATGCGAATTCAAAAAAGCTAGTACCTGAATGTTCTGGTCTTTATAGACTAGGCCTTCATTAAGTTTGGTAAAAACTACTTTATATCCCGTAGAATTTTGCGGTTGTGTGCCATTGATCCTGTAATCAATATCGGTTTGATAGGCCTTTAGAATATTTTCAGCCATGTCGGCAGTTGAAGCTGGGCCAAAAATTTTCAACGGTCGCTCTCGACCCATAATCCAAGGAGTGATAATTAGATCTGCCAAACCAAGAGAGTGATCAGAGTGAAAGTGTGTTAAAAAAGCATATTCTAGATTTTCAACCTCCAGCTCAGAATATGCTCCACCCCAACTTTTCGATAGTGCTGACATCTTTCGAACCACACCAGGACCAAAATCAAATAAGTATGGAGTATTATTTACAAGAACTAAATATGCAGATCCTGAGCGATCTGGATTCGGATTTGGTGTACCTGAGCCAAGTACAAAAAATTTGGTTTCCGCGGTCACTGCAAGAGAAAGGCAAAATAAAACTAAAAATCTGATCATTGTGTTGTAAAGACTGCAATACGGTCGGCTTTATAGGCGCCAATTATTATTTGTTTGCCATCTCCATAAGCAACTGATGCTCCTCCAAAAGCAACGTCCTGAAAATCATGCCTTTCAAGCAGCTCTAGGTCTTTTGAATATCGTTGTACTGAAAATGGTGTTGGGCACTGAACTAATGTTTCATCAATGCAATGAAATCCCCCCAAATCGGTATTTTGTACAGCAGCCCATATCTCATCTCCAACTACTAATAAATTATCTGCACCACCACCAAGGTAATTTCTTAACTTATGGTCTGTTCTGTTGCCGTTAGCAAATACTCCTATTGAACCATTCATTCTATAACTAACGTACAATCTGTAGTCCATCTTCTCTATGCCATTAGGCCATGCCCCACCGGAATCAGATAATTTATTAAAACCATCTGTTGGGCTCCACTGATATACAAAACCTGTATCAAGTCTTAGTACACTGCGGAAAGTAAGTTCTGTTAACCCCATATCCTTATTGTATTGATGCGTGGCATAAAAGCTGCCATCTGCATCTGCAATGACAATATCATTGAAATAGGTATTTTGATTTGGGCCTTCAACACAACCAACCCAATAGAGAGTATTTGGCCCAGCATCTGAAAAATTTACGTAGTCTGGAAAAAGAAGAAAGAATTCGATTCGATCAATAATTGTATGGTTTACAACAGCAAGAAGGTAGGCCTCTTCTAAAAATGGACTAAGGTTTTCTCCTGCAACCTTTATGTCATGGTGTAGATCAATACCATGAGGGTAAAAACTGCTATAGGGCTGACAATTTTGCTGACCTAGATAAGTGATGTTGTTCTCTAAAAAAACAATATTAAAATCAACAACCTCTTTGGTATTTAAATTTAATCTAGAAAGTTTACCTTCATTAGTTTTGCCATGATTTAGCTCGGCCAAGCCAGCAAATTGTGAAACTATCAAAGAATCTTCTTCAGGAATTTTGGCAAAATCTTCAGGATTTTGCAGATTGCAGATTAGCTCTAAAACGCCTTTACTTTCACACGAATCAACGTCTAGATATTCATTTGAACACCCTGTTATAAGCAGAAGTAGTACTACTGAAAAGTGCTTCTTATACAAAAATCATTGCGAGGTTTTCTGCAATAAAGCCTGGCTTATCTGAGCCCTCAACTTCAAGTTCAATCTTAAACTTCATTAGCAGCCTGCCTCCTCCTTTATCGTTTACCTCAAGCAGACTTGAGTTATAGCGACACTTGGAATCTACCGGCACAGGGTTTATAAAACGGACCTTATCGTACCCGTAGTTCATTGCCATTTTGGTGCCTTCAACAACCAGAGCAGTTTCATATCCTTTACCAATTGATAGGGAAAGCATTAAAGCTCCATGTGCAATAGTACTACCAAATATTGGTGCGGCCTGCTCAGGATCCACATGAATAAACTGATGATCATCGGAAACGTCTGCAAAATTATTGATCATGTCTTGTGTAACAGTGAACCAAGGTGTGCTTCTAACAACTCCAACGTGATTACCTAAATCTTCTACTTTAATAGCTTCCATTTGTTACTCCTTATTTCATTAAATGGTTTTTATACTGCTCTCTTAAATCAATTTTAAGAACTTTACCTGTTGCCCCAATTGGTAATTCACCTACAAATACAATATCGTCTGGTTTCCACCACTTTGCTATTTTGTCTTCTAGATATGCAAATATGGATTCTTTGTCCTTTTTATCATTTGCCGGTACAACTAATAGCAAAGGTCTTTCATCCCATTTTGGATGAGCAACACCAATTACACAGGATTGTATAACATCAGGGTGTCCTTGAGCAGCATTTTCTAGATCTACAGAACTAATCCATTCTCCACCGGACTTTATAACGTCTTTTGCTCTATCAACAATGGTCATATAACCATCAGGATCGATTGATGAAATATCGCCTGTATCGAACCAACCATCGACATCTATAGCATCTTCATCAAACTTATAGTACCGCTTATTAACCCATGGACCACGAATCAGAAGCTTACCAAATGCCTCACCATCTTCTGGCAGCTGCTTGCCATTGTCATCAACTATTTTAAGCTCTACACCATAAACTGGTTTGCCTTGCTTTGTTTGAAGCTTATATCTCTCTTCTTTAGACATAGCTTCCATTGCTTTTGTCCTGATATTAGCAGTTGCTAATGGGCTTGTTTCCGTCATTCCCCATCCTTGAACTACATTTACATCATGTTCTTCGTCGAATTGTTTAATCATTGAATATGGAACTGCGGAGCCACCAATTACAGTTTGCTTCACTGTATCTAATTTAATGTTGTTTTCTTTACAGTATCCCAGAAGCCCAAGCCAAATAGTTGGCACCCCAAACGCTAATGTAACTTCTTCTTTTTGGATTAATTCAACTAAAGCTGCACCATCCATACCCATACCTGGAAGGACTAACTTGATACCATTCATTGCACCGATGTATGGTAAACCCCAACCCATGACGTGAAACATAGGCACAACCATAAGTATTGAATCGTCTTTATCAAGACCTAATCCATTCGCCGATGAGCCAGCCCACGCATGCAGCAGAGTTGATTTGTGTGAATACAGCACTCCTTTAGGGTTGCCTGTTGTTCCAGAGGTATAACATAATCCACATGGAGCATCTTCACCTAAAGTAGGCCATTGATAATTTTCATCGCCGTCTTCTATAAATTCTTCGTAAGAGACAGCATTTTTAAGTTTTGTTTCTGGCATCTCCTCTTTACTGCACAAAATCACATACTGCTCAACGGTGGGACAATTATCTTGAATTGCCTCTAGCAGTGGCGCAAATACAGACTCAATAAAAATAATTCTATTTTCAGCATGATTAATGATGTAAACAATCTGTTCAGGATGCAGTCTAAAGTTAATGGTGTGCATGACAGCGCCCATACCTGAAATACCGTAGTACATCTCCATATTTCTGTATGTATTTAGTGCCAAGGAGCCAACATTCTGCCCATGCTTGATACCATATTTTTCTAAGGCTGATCCAAGTTTTTTTGCTCTTCTGCCAACCTCACCATAGTTTGTTTTAGAAATAGCGCCATTGAGATTTCTTGTAACTATCTCAACACCTGGAAAGATTCTCTGCGCATAGTCAATAATGCTGCCAACGTTTTGATTCCAATCTTGCATATTCATTCTTACCCCCAGTTTTTTAGATTGTGCAAATAAGGATACCATTCATTCTTTAATGGATGGAACCATGAAAAAATTATTTTATGTAATTTTTCTTTGTCACTTTCTAACAGTTTAATTTTTATTTCAGGATCAAACAAATCTATCATCTCAATCAGAGCATCAGGAACGCCATGTCTTTGCAGAATATTCTTTAACTCAGTTCCAGAGGAGCTTAAGAGATTCCCAAATATGTCAATAATTAATTTATCCGTTCGCTCCATCCCTGTAAGGTTTACAAAGTAATTTGTTTTTGTTTTTAAATAGCTGAGATCTAAGTGATTAAAGTTTGTAAGACTAAGTCTCTTAGGGCGAGAATCAACGGTGAAATAATTATCCCATATAGCTATTCTGTCTGAAGGAAATCCGACAAGTGCCGACTCAGAGTCAAAATTTAAGTTTGTTGAAATAACTTTTTCACCTGTCCATAAAATTTCGATACCACTTGGACAGTTCTTGAGAAATTCTTGAAAGTAGGTAGTGTGCTGGCTATCTTTGCCAATTAATTCTTTAGCGTAAACTGTTGGACAAAAAAGGAAAGTAACTCCTGGAAATGCAGATCTAGCTATATTTAGTGCGTGAAGTTGCTCATCTACTTTAAACTGATCAAGGTCATCGAACAGCAAAGCAATTTTATTACAACCCAGTTCATTAAAATAACCAATTTTTTCCTCTATAAGCTCAATATGTTGCTTGGAGCATGGCGTAAGCCCTACTGCAATTTCTATAGATTTCTCTGATGCTAAATGAACGAAATCTTTGAACTCACTTCTCCAAGTTTCGCTTTGATATAGATGAAAATTGGCTCTAAGAAATGGGTCTTCTTTTGGGGCATAGAAATATGAATTAAGCTGAGATTCACTTAAAGAAGAGATAAGAGATCGTCTGTCTGAAAAACTATAGAGACCACCATAGTACCCCTCAACTATGCCTAAACTTTGCATGCCTTCATTTTACAAGAATTAATAGATTAGTTTTATATATTTAATAATTTCTAGAGCATAGCAAAGCTAAATCTTTCTTTACCTGAGAAATCTTTATGCGTTTCTATTTCTCTAAATCCATTTTTCCTCATGAGCTTTTGAACTTTATTTTTTTGGTCTTGGCCATGCTCTATGTATAAATAGCCTGCTTGTTCTAGAAAAAATTTAGCCTTGCCAATGATGTGTTCAATATCAGACATACCTTTATTTTTTGCATAGAGTGCAATATTAGGTTCGTGCGTTAGGGATTTGTCCGTGGCAATTTCATGAGCTACATAAGGAGGGTTTGAAACTATTAGATCAAATTTCTGTTCTATATTTGAAAACCAATCAGACTGATAAAGTTTTACCTTATTGGGTGTTTGATGATTATTTTTTTTAGCTACCTCAAGGGCTTGGACACTTCTATCAACAGCATGCACGCAAGCACTAGGATAAATCTTTGATAGTTCTATTGCTATGCAACCGCTTCCAGTTCCCAAATCCAGAACATTTTTACAAGATTTAATATTATTAACGATATGGTCTATCATTACTTCGGTTTCTGGCCTTGGTATTAAAACATCCTCATTAATAACATAAGTTCCATCGTAGAAAGGCCATTCTCCAATAATTTGCTGAACTGGCTTATTTGCAATAATTTCATCAACTATTTCTTCTACACTTTTTGAAATGGCTGGTAGATGCTCAATGAGAAAATGCAAGCCTTCCTGATAGCTGTCTCCATATTGAGAGCTCCAAGATTGCTTAATTTGATTAATATGCTCTTTATTGATTTTCAATTTCTGAGAGTTTTTCAGCATTATTTTGAGCTTTCAAAGATTCAACCATTTCATTGATATCTCCATCCAAAAACCCCTCAATATTATATTGTGTTAGTTTTATTCTGTGATCTGTAATTCGTCCCTGGGGAAAATTATATGTTCTTATTTTTTCACTTCTATCCCCGGTTCCAACAAGCGATTTTCTCTCTGAAGCTTTTTCTTGTTCTGCTTTTTGTTTTTCTATGTCGTAAATTTTTGATGAAAGCAATGCTAGTGCTTTTGCTTTATTTTTGTGCTGACTACGATCATCCTGACACTCAACCACTATTCCAGTAGGTATGTGTGTTAATCTAACAGCTGAGTCCGTCTTATTTACATGCTGACCTCCTGCTCCAGATGCTCTGAAGGTGTCCACTCTTATTTCACTCATATCTACGTCTTTTTCTTCAATGTCATCCATTTCAGGTAAAACAGCTACCGTTGCTGTAGAGGTATGAATTCTTCCCTGAGATTCTGTAAGTGGAACTCTTTGTACTCTATGTACTCCAGATTCGAATTTTAGATCTCCATAAACCTCGTTACCAATAACTCGTATTACAACCTCTTTAAAGCCTCCTGGGCCAGAATCAATTTCTTTTACTTTCTCCAATTTCCAGTTGCTCCTCTCAGAAAATCTAACGTACATTCGATATAAATCTCCAACAAAAATAGCAGCCTCATCTCCTCCTGCACCTGCTCTAAGCTCAAGGAAAGCATTGCGCTTATCGTCTTTATCTTTTGGAAGCAATTGAATCATAATTTGAGCTTCCAAAGCTTGAAGCTTTAATTCGTTATCTTTCTTCTCTTCACTCGCAAGTTCTTTCATTTCGTCATCCTTGAGGAGTTCTTCAAGGTCAACTAAATTTTTTTCTAGCTCAAGGTATTCATCCCAGTTGTTAACGATATCTTTAACTTCAGAAAATTCTTTATTTAGTTTTGTTAATTGATCAATATCAGAGGTAATTGAGGGGTCTGAAAGCATATCAGAAAGCTCATTTGCTTTAAGCTTAATATTTTCTAGTGATTTTCTGATGTTGGCCTTCATGTTTAACTCTTGGTAGCTTTCTGCAAAGTTTGCTCAAGTGCCTTTGAAATATGAAAAAGGTCTTTTGAATTAATTTCATGAGCAAGGTCTTCGAGCACGTCTTCAACATCTTTTCCAGATTTGAGTTTATCTTTTGCATCTTCTAAGGCCTGTTCTTTTATTAACTTAAGCTTCTCTTTAATATTTTTCTGCTGAGACTTTAAGTTTGATAAGCCTTTGATTCTTGAATACTCTGCTTCAGCATTGGCATCAATAAAAACGAGAGCTTCATTAACAGCTTCTTTTCTAGAATCCAAGTTAGTTGAAATCTTTTCGCTTAACTCATCTAAGTTTATGAGCTTAATGTCGGCACCTGTTATCTTATAATTTATGTTCCTTGGAATGGCTAAATCGAAAACCTGTAATCTTTTGGATACTTTTTTCAAAGCCTCATCGCTAAAAAATGGATTTTCTGATGGCGCAGCAATTACTATCGCATCAACTTGTGTTATCTCGTTCTCAATTTTTTCCAGAGACTTGCTTTTAATATTGTTGATCTCTGCGCTGGACCTGTTAAAAAGCGATATTCCAAGATTCTTTTTAATCAGCCTTGGAATTAAGGCTTGTGCTATATCGCCGGCACCAATGATCATAACTCTTGAGCAATCCTTGCAAATCTCATTATCAACCACAGAAGCTATTGAGATTGGGTTTCTAGAAAGCTTTGCTGAAGTACGAATTTTTTTGGATAACCTTATAGCACTCATAAACAAATTCTCCATTTGCTTATTCAGGTAGGAATGTTCCTTGGAGTTTTGGTAAGCTTTTTTGACTTGGCCAAAAATATCGGGCTCCCCGACAATCATGGAATCAAGTCCTGTCATTACTTTTAATAAATGTTTAAAGGCATCTAAATCTGTATAGAGGTATTGATCATTTTTTCTAATACTAATTTTTTTACTAGCTGCTTTTTTTAAGCTTGTCTCAAAATTCTTTACCTCCGCTCTTTTGCAAAAAGTATAAAACTCTGTTCTATTGCAAGTTGATAAAAATACCCCAGATTCAAAAGGCATTGAATCTTTAATGTTTGCCAAAATTTCATTAATCTCCTCTTTATTAAAGGCAAATTTTTCTCTAACCTCTAAAGAGGTGGATTTGTGACTGAGGC
>CENG01028456.1_pt1 | contig 13490 bp, 11 predicted proteins | sample 530131 | NCBI WGS metagenome assembly CENG01 (sample SAMEA2591057, study PRJEB7988) | marine metagenome | biome: marine biome (ENVO:00000447); feature: surface water (ENVO:00002042) layer; material: saline water (ENVO:00002010), including plankton (ENVO:xxxxxxxx) | depth 5 m
AAAAATTATGAACGATTTTACTCAAGGTGTTGAAGTTGAAACAGTTGAAACACCACCAATTCCCAAAGAGAATCATATAGTAGAACCCGACAATAAAAATATTGTACAATTAAAGGGTAATAAAAATATTGTTTCTGTTTTAACATCACAGTTTTTAAATGAAAAAGAATGTGATGCTATAATGAAAGAATGTGTTAAAGAATTATGGTTAGATAATTCTATCAAAAAAGTAAGAAAAGCAAGTCAACAACAATTACCAATGAATGATCAAGGTTGGCCTTATCTTAAAATATTAGAAATAGTCAAACAAGCAAATGACCAAAATTTTAAATTAGATGTTGCTGGTTTCTTTCAAGCAGATAATCCTCAAATAGTTGAATATAAAAATAAATCATTTTATGATTGGCATATAGATATAGGAAATAATGCACCATTTCGTAAACTAACAGTTATCATACAATTATCTGATACAAAAGATTATGACGGTGGTCATATTGAATTATTGAATATGAATACAGATAATAAATTGTTTAGAGAAAAAGGTCAAATAATTGTATTTCCATCTTTTGTTCCTTGGCGTGTTACAAAAGTTACAAAAGGTGTGAGAAATTGTATTGAAGGTTGGATTCACGGTCCTAGTTATAAATAATGAATTTTGATAAAATGGCTACAGAAATACCTTTAGCTTCTAGAGGTCAAGTATATACAGAAATGTGGTTTCCTACTGCATTTCATTATATTGATATTTTAGATTATCAAGAAAAAAATAAAAAGTGGTTGAAACATATTTTCAAATGGAGAGATGATGACAATCAAGGTATTGTTCGTTCTAACTCTAGAGGATGGCACAGTGCAGTAGATATGCATGTGAGAGAAGAATATGAAGATTTGGGTATGGCTGCTCTTAAAGTCGGTCAAAAAGTTCACGAAATAATGAAACTTAATCCTGATACTGAACCAATTATTGACAATATGTGGGCAAATGTATCTCAGTTTGGTGCACACAATCGTAATCATACACATCCAGGTTCTCATTTGAGTTTTGTATATTATATGCAAGTACCAGAAAAAGGTGGGCAAATATGGTTTACAGACCCAAGAGCTCAAGCAATCGCAGTACAATATCCTTATAAATCTTGGTCAAAAGATTGGCAAGAACACAAACCTAGAGAATTTTTAAATGAAGTATATTGGAAACCTATTCCAGGTAGATTAATTATGTTTCCATCTTGGGCAACTCACGAAGTAGAACCCAATTTAAGTGAATTAAAAGGTAAAAAAGGATTGAGAGTAAGTGTATCAGGAAATGTGTCATTCTACTTTAAAAAAGGTAAAAAATTTAAAGAAGAGAGAGAAGGCCACGATGCTAAAGGTATTTTAACTTTAGATGGCGCTGCAAAAAATACTTAGTGTCTTTTTATTATAAATATTGAGAGAAGGAATTATAATGACCGCTGAACTCAATGATTTTTTTAAACTATTATCTAGTGCAAAAAAAGAAAAAAAAGAAAAGATTGTAGAAGCACCTAAAAAAGAGGTTGTTGATGATGTAAGTCTAAAAGATTTATTTAAAACTCTTGCTGAAGAAAAGAAAAAACAGAAACAAGCTCATAAAATAAAGTTTAAAGAAGAGTCAGAAAAATTAAAACAGCTTGAAACTTTATTATTTGATGACAAACAAAACGAATTAGAAAAAATAAAAGTTTCTGTTCAAGAAGCTAATGAATTATTATTGAAACAACCTAAACCTGAAATAAAAAAGAAAGAAATTAAAGAAGAGATAGTAGAAAAAAAAGAATTATTAGTTGAACCAGTTAATAAAGAAAAAGAACATAAAGAAAAAATTAAAGAAGTTAAACAAGAAGAGATAATAAAATCACTCTCTAAAATTTCTCATAAAACAGGTATTGATTTAAGAGAAGAAAAAATTGTTGATTTAGATAGTCTAAAAAAAGAGTTTCTTCGTTTTAAAGATATTGTTTCTAAACAATTAGGTTCAATAGGTGGTGGTGGAATAGGTGACAGACCAAAGACAACTATACATAGTAGAGATATTATACCAGAAACTGATAATACATATAATTTAGGTTCAGCATCAAATAAGTTTGCTGGTTTGTTCGTTTCAGGTGAAACAATTAATTTAGGTGATACAAAAATAAAAACATCATCTGGTGGTGGTTTAGCAATTACAGATGAAGATGATAAAATTCAAGAAGTTGCTGTGTTTCCTGCCACTACAAGAGGTGGCAAACCAGGTCAGATAGGTAGACGAACACCTTTCTTTTCTGCTGCAGGTGGATTAACAACAAAAAATACAGATTTCTTTTTTACTGCTAGTACACCAAACAAATTTGTTTTTAGTGATACTAAAACATTCACTAAAGCAGATGGGTCGTCTAATCCAGACTTTACAACTGGCAGTGATGATGGAATACTTTTTAGGTTTTAAATATGGCAAATAAAACTCCAATAAGAGCAGTTTTCAATGATAGTAATATTGCAACTGGATTGTCAGAGTTTCAATCTGGTGACACTATATCACACACTCACGGTGGTACTGGATTATCTTCATTAGGTTCTGCAGGTCAAGTAATAAAAGTTAATGATGCTGGAAATGCATTAGAATTTGGCACAGTATCAGGTGGTGGTTCACAAAATTTATTTTCTACTATCGCAGTATCTGGTCAATCAAATATATCTGCAGATGGAACAACAGACACATTAACATTTGCTGCTGGTTCTGGTATTACATTAACTACAGATGCATCAACAGATACATTAACTACCACTATAGCAAGTGGTGCAATCACAAATGCAATGTTAGCTGGTTCTATAGCAGCTAGTAAACTTGCTGGTAGTATTGGTAATTCTAAATTAAGTAATTCATCAATCACAATAGGTTCAGACTCAGTATCTCTTGGTGGTACACAAACAGATTTAAATGGTATTACAAGTTTAGATGTTGATAATATTACAATAGATGGTAACTCTATTACCTCAACAGATACAAACGGTAATATTTCTATAACACCAAATGGAACTGGTAAAGTCATATTAGATGGATTAAGTTTTCCAACATCAGATGGTACAACTGGCCAAGTTCTAAGAACAGATGGTTCTGGTAATATCACTTTTGCAACTGTATCTGGCGGAGGTGGTGAAGCAAATCAAAATGCATTTAGTACAATCTCTGTTTCTGGCCAATCTGATATAGCTGCTGATAGTACAACAGATACTTTAACACTTGCAGCTGGTTCAAATATAACTTTGACAACTAATGCATCTAATGATACTGTAACAATAACATCAACTGCTTCGGGAAGTGTAAGTGAGGCGTTTAAAACTATTTCTGTTTCTGGTCAAGATAATGTAGTAGCTGATAGTGCAACAGATACATTGACCATTGCAGCTGGCACTGGTATGACAGTAACCACTACAGCTGCTTCTGATACAGTAACATTTGCTACAACTGCAATTACAAGTGTTGCCGCTGATACATCACCTCAACTCGGTGGTGATTTAGATGTAAATGGAAATGATATTGTTTCAGTATCAAATGGTAATATAAATTTATTACCCAATGGTTCTGGTAAAGTTATATTAGATGGGAACGGAAGTAGTGGTGGTGTTACTATTACTGATGGTAATATAGATATTAGAACTGGAACTGGTGCAGTATCAAAGGTAAAATTTTATTGTGAAGCTTCTAACGCACACGCTCAAACATTACAAGCACAACCACATTCTGCTGGTAGTTCAGCAGTCATAACTTTACCAGTTGCAACTGGAACTTTAATTGGTAGTGGTGATACCGGTTCAGTATCAAACACAATGTTGGCTGGTAGTATTGCTGCTTCTAAACTTGCTGGTAGTATTGGTAATTCTAAATTAAGTAATTCATCTATAACAATCGGTAGTGATAGTATTTCTTTAGGTGGTACACAAACAGACTTAAATGGTATTACAAGTTTAGATGTAGATAACATAACCATAGATGGTAATGTGATAAGTTCAACAAATACTAATGGTGATATTACATTAACACCTAATGGAACTGGTAAAGTAATATTAAAAGGTATTACTTACCCAGCGTCTGACGGTACAAATGGTCAAGCAATAGTAACTGATGGTTCTGGTAATCTTTCATTTTCTACAATTTCTGGTGGTGGAGGTGGAACTGCTCCAGCTGTTAGTAGTATTAGTCCATCTACAATCCCTCCAAGCACTTCAACACAAGTAACTATCACAGGAACTAATTTTGCTTCTGTTCCAATAGTCAATGCAATAAACTCAACGACTGGTGCAATTATAACACCATCAGCAGTAACTTATACAAATGCAACGACTCTTGTAGCTACATTTAATATTTCTACACTAGCATCTTATTACATAAGAGTTGAAAATGCAACTGGACTTGCTGGTAGAAGTAGTAGTGCAGTGTTAGCAGTATCAACAGCACCTTCTTGGACAACAAGTGCTGGTACTCTTGGAACAATTGGAGGAGGTAGTAGTGTAAACCTTACAGCTATTGGTACATCTGATTCTACAGTATCAGTTAGTGAAACAACAAGTGTATTAACCAATAATAGTGATACACCAGCATCTACTATGAATTTAACATTAAATAGTTCAAATGGTAATATTACTGGCACTGCTCCAACACCTAATGCAACTACTACATATAATTTTACATTAAGATTAACTGATGCTGAGAGTCAAACAGCAGATAGAGCATTTAGTATTACAGTAACTGGTGGAATTGAGCAAAGTGGACAGTTCATACCTTAATATAAATAGGATTAAAAATGGCACTAACATACTTATATAGAACACCTAGCACAGCAGCTACAAATACTAAGAAAGCAACTTTTTCTTATTGGACAAAAATATCTGGTGTTGAAATTGATGACCAAGCTGTATGGTTTGGTAATGAAGCAAGTAATAGTGGAAGTAACCACAGAGTGTTAATTATGAAACAAAATAATGCTTCAGCAGGAGGTGCAAATCTTTTAGGTTCTTTTGCTATTCAATTTCAGGACGCAAGTGGTACAGCAACTAGTAGTGTTGGAGCTCAACTTATAGGAACTTATCCAATTAGAGATGAAACAGCTTGGTATCATTTTGTTTTTACTATCGACACAACTTTAAGCACAGAATCCGATAGAATAAAAATTTGGATCAATGGAAATAGAATTACAGATTTTCATCCAACTTATGCATACTATCCAGATCAAAATTTAGACTTTTATTATTTTAATAATCAAAGTGGAGGTGGTGGTCCAAAACAATATGTTAATTATGGTAAGTCTGGTGCTAATGGAAGTCTAGGTGGAGATACTATGCTTATGTCAGAAGTTCATGCTATAGATGGAAGTGCATATGATGTAAGTACCTTTGGATCGTTTAATAGTTCAACCGGTGAGTGGCAAGCAATAACAAGCCCAAGTGTTTCTTACGGCAATAATGGTTTCTTCTTAAAGTTTGCAGATACATCTAACTTAGGATTAGATTCTTCAGGTAATGGAAATAATTTAACAACACAAGGAACTGTTAAAAAAACAATAGATAGTCCTAATAATAACTTTGCTGTATTTGATGGAACAACATTAAATAAACAGTCTTGGGGACAAGAAATATTAAATTCTGGTACCACACTTCAATCATCTTCTACATCTAACTGGGAAACCACACCAATAAATTATACACTAGCTAAAGGTAAATGGTATTTCGAAGCAAAAATTATGACATCAACAACATTAGCTTTTATTGGTATAGTTGATTATGTAGAGTATTCATTTAATGCTCAGGGCTCAACTAGATATATCGGAGATGCTTCTAGCACTGCTAATAGAGCAATTGGATATTATACATCATCCGCAAACCAAGGAAGAATTTGGACTGGTGCAGGTAATTATGTAACATCTAATATAGCTTCATTTGGTAATGGTGATATAATAATGATTGCAATAGATTTAGATAACAATAAATTTTACAGCGGTAAAAATGGAACTTGGAACGATAGTGGTGACCCTACTAGTGGTTCAACTGGAACTGGTGCTACTAACATTGCACAAAACACAGCAACCACTAACTATCACGGCCAAGTTTTATACTCAATTGCAGGTGCAGTTAGAACTCATTCGTCTGGAACTGGTACAGTGCATTTTAATTTTGGTAATGGTAGGTTTGGTGGTACTGCCGTATCTAGTGCAACCAATGATGGCTCTGGTTATGGTACATTTGAATATACAGTTCCATCTGGATACTACGCTGTGTGTAGTAGAAACATAGCTACATATGGATAAATATTAAGGAGAGATTAATGGCATATACAACAGTTGATGCACCACAAGCACATTTTAAAGTAAAAAAATATTCTGGCACTAGTGCCACTGATAATGCAATTACTTTTGATGAAACAGCTGTAACAATGCAACCAGAAGTAATTTTGGTTAAAAATCGCGATAAATCAGTAGCGGCTGGGGGAAATTGGGGTATGTACAGTATCTTTATTAATAATCAAACCGGTGCCACTAAGATCCCATCAGAGGTTTATCCAAATCTGACAAACGCTATTACAAATTGGGCAACAGATGCATCTGATGGTCCTATAAAATCTATGGACTCTAATGGATTTACACTTGGTGTCAAACCTTCCAATAACCATTCAATGCATAATTTTAATGGAAATACCCATATGGCATGGTGTTGGAAGTTTGGAGGAAACCCAACAGCTGATAATACTGCAACATCTGGAGCTATGACAGCTAATAGTATTTCTATTGATGGAACTTTACAATCATCTCATACTCCTAGTGCAAGTTTTACAGGTGGTTTGGAACACATTAAAAGAGTATCAGTAAATACTGTTGCTGGTTGTTGTTATATGAGAATAAGTGGAGCTACTAATGGTGATACATTTCCACATTTTTTAAATACCACTCCTACTATGATTTGGAAAAAACCATATTCAGATACTGGAGCAATGGAAGTAAGTTTAGTTGAGGCAAATGAAGATTCATTTTTCCACGATAGTGGAACTGATAACAGAGGAAAAAAAGATGACTTTGTTAACAATGGAAGTTTTGCTGATGATGCAAGAAGTTACGATAACACAAGTTCTGTAATAGCAGCTGAAGATGATTGGACAGTAAATGGTACAGAAGATAATCATTTATGGATATGGACAGAAACACCAGGATTCTCAAGATTTAATCGTTACGAAGGAAATGGTAATGCAGATGGACCTAAAGTAATGTTAGGTTTCAAACCTGCATTAGTAATTATAAAAAGAGTTGGAGCTTCAACACCATTTCTTTTTTTTGATAATAAAAATAGAACAACTAAAACATCATCATTTCATAATCCACTTGATGATATTATAGGGTTTGGACAGGATCAAGCAAGTGATAGATCAAGTACTCAAGAGCGAATAGAATTTTATAGTAATGGATTCAAAATAGCAAGTAGTGGAACAAATATAAACAATGATGGAACAAAGTATATTTTTATGGCATGGGCTCATACTACAATAGGAGGACCAGCTGGAACACCTCCAACAGCAGTATAAGAATCAATGTTAAGATAATTCAATCCATTTTTATTATAAATAGTTATAAAAGGATTAGTTATGGCAGTTCCAACTTCAAAATCAACATTTAAAGAATATTGCCTAAGGTCACTTGGTAAAGGTGTAATTGATATCAATGTATCTGATGACCAAGTTGATGATAGAGTAGATGAGGCCTTACAATATTTTTCTAAATACCACTATGATGGTGTAGAAAGAGTTTATCTAAAACATCAACTTACAACTGCAGAAATTGCAAGAATGAGAACCAATGAGTCTGCTGTAACTGCAACAGATAAAGTTGATAATTCTATTACTGCTGACTTCCTACAACAAGAAAATTACATACCAATTCCAGATTCAATTCTATCTGTAATCAAAGTATTTCCTCTAACAGATAAGTTAACCACAAATTTGTTTGATGTTCGTTATCAATTAAGATTAAATGATTTATATGATTTTAGTTCAACATCAATAATTCATTATGAAATGACAATGAGGCATTTAGATTTTCTAGACCATATTCTAACTGGTGAAATGCCAATAGATTTTAAAGAACATCAAAATCGTTTATACATTCATACTGATATGGAAAAAGATTTTAATAATGGTGACTTCTTATTAATAGAAGCTTATCGTAAATTAAATCCTGATACATTTACAGACATTTATGACGATATGTATTTAAAAAGATATGCAATTGCATTAATTAAAAAACAATGGGGTGCAAATCTTTCTAAGTTCAATGGTGTACAAATGTTAGGTGGTGTTACAATGAATGGTGAAACGATATACCAACAAGCAACTGATGAACTTAATAAATTAGAAGAGGAAATAAAACTTGGATTTGAATTACCTGTGAATTATATGATTGGATAAGTTATGGCAGTAAACAAGTTTTTCCACGATAGCAATAAAACATCTATAGCTGCTGAAAGAAATCTCTATAAAGATTTAGTCAAAGAAGCAATACAAATCCACGGGCATGATGTCTATTATGTAAATAGAACCTTTGTCAACGAAGATACTTTGTTTGGTGAAGATAATTCATCTACATTTTCAGAATCACAACTTATAGAAATGTATGTAGAAAATGCAGAAGGTGGTTTAGAAGGCGAAAAAGAATTAGTATCTAAATTTGGTTTAGATATAAAAGATGAAGTAACTTTTGTTGTAAGTAAAGAACGATTTCAAGACATTACAAAACAAATTGTTTTAGAGTCAGGTACTAGTGAAACATTTGGTGCATTGTTACTAGAAGATGGAACAACCATCTCTGAGAGTGCTTATCTTGTCAATGAAGATGAATCTACGGACGCAGATAGACCATTAGAAGGTGATTTAGTATATCATCCTATTATGGGTAAAATGTTTGAAATTAGTTTCGTTGACCACGATCAACCTTTCTTTCAATTAGATAACAATCCAGTTTATAAATTAAAGTGTAGATTATTTGAATATGGTAGTGAGGCACTTGATACTGGTGTTACAGCAATTGACCAAGTAGAAACTGATAGTAGTTTAGATACATTAGCATATCAATTCACACTTGAACAAACTGGAACATTTACAGAAGAAATTGCACTTGAAGATGGTAATTTATTATTATTAGATAGAACAGATGGTGGTGGTTCTGATGCTGGTGATAATTTAATTACAGAAACACAATATGGTGCTACATCATTAATGCTTGAAAGTTCTGATATTTTCTATATCACACTTAAAAATCAAACAGGTCTATTTGAGATAGATGAAGTAATCACATCAACTGGTGGTGGACAAGCATATATTAAACAAATAAATAGTAACACTATACACTTTGAATATATAACTGGAAGGTTTGTTAAAGACGAAGTGATTACTGGTAGAAACAATGGATTTACTGGTACAATAACCAAACTAAATGAAGAAAGTCATTATGTAATAAATGAAGACTTTAGTGTTGATACAATAGATAAGAAAGCACAAAACGAAGAATTTGATAGATTAGACAACACAATACTTGACTTTACAGAGTCAAATCCATTTGGTGATGCTGGGAAGGAATCATAATGTTAGGACAACAATTTTATCACGAAACAATCAGAAAAATAATTGTTTCATTTGGAACAATATTTAATAACATTCAAGTTGTTAAAAAGAATAGTTCTGGAAATATTACACAATCAATGAAAGTTCCATTAGCTTATGGGCCTAAACAAAAGTTTCTCACACGAATTAGAGAAGATGCTAGTTTGAACAAGGCAACTACAATTACTTTACCTAGAATTGCTTTTGAAATACAAACATTATCATATGATACAACCAGAAAATTAAATCGTGTTACAAAAATAAGAAAGAAAAGTACAAAAGGTGCTAGTAAATTAGATTCACAATACATGCCTGTGCCTTATAATGTTGATTTACAATTATTTGTAATATCTAAAAGTGGTGATGATGCATTACAAATTATAGAACAAATACTACCTTTCTTTCAACCAGAATATACAATCACAGTAAAAGATAATTTAGATATGGAACAAAAAAGAGATGTTCCCATAGTATTAACTGGTATTGATTACGAAGATAATTATGAAGGTGATTTTACAGCAAGACGAGCAATCATCTATACATTATCTTTTACAGCAAAATTTTATTTGTATGGACCAGTTACCTCACAATCTGTTATCAAATCTGTACAAGTTGATCAGTTTACAGATATGCCAGATAAATCGCCTAAGAGAGAGCAAAGATATACTGTCACACCAGACCCTGTTACGGCAGAGTTTGATGATAACTTTGGGTTTAATGAAACAACTGCATTCTTTACAGATGCAAAAGATTATAATCCAAGTACGGATAGTGATGAATAAATAAGAGTAGGAGAGAACTGTGCCAATAAGAACAATATCAAGTAGAGTTATAGAAGATGCAACTGTTGCAGCTGCAGATATTGCTGCTGGAACAATAACTCAAGATAAACTATCAGCTAATTCTTTTAATAAAAACATATTTGATAGTTCTACATTAATAAGTTTACAAAATGATTCAATTATATTAGATGGAACAGATGGTGCAAGTGCCAATGCAGGTGACAATATAGTTTTTGATACTGCAGCTGATGTTAATGATAGAGTATTAATTAATGAGGCAAAAAACCCAGATGCGGCTCCAGGAGTCTATGAAAGTGCATTATTACATATTGTAGATGAAAAAGCTAATAATACCTCTTCACAAACTTTTTCTACAGGACAAAATACTAGAGAATTGACCACAGTAAAAACGAATGAAATTACAGGAGCATCTCTTGGTAGCAATCAAATAACTTTACCAAGTGGAACATATTTTGCTCAAGCAGAAGCAAATGGTTATGTAAATGCAAGGCATAAAATAAGTTTATATAATACTACAGATGCTAGTTATACTTTAGTAGGTCTTTCATCAAACTCTCATGCAAGTTATTATACAACGAGTCCAAGTATGTTAAGTGGTAGATTTACTATATCGGCTGAAAAAGTTTTTGAATTAAGACATTATATTCAATCTGGTTCTGCTTCTGGTATTGCAACAAATGCTAGTCTAGTAGAAGTATATGCAAATGTAAGAATATGGAAGGTAGCATAATGGCTTGGGTAAAAATAAAAAATAATATTGTAATACAAAAACAACCTAATCAAGAGAATGGGTTTGAAGAAGTGTCTGATGATGTAATTTGTGGTCAAATAAAACAAAGTGATGGTTCTTTTATTAATCCGACTCCACCAGAGTTGACATATGCAGAAAAAAGAGAACGAGAATATCCATCTATTCGTGACCAACTAGATATGCAATATCACGATAAAGTAAATGGTACAACTACTTGGAAAGATGCAATTAAAGTTATCAAAGACAAGTACCCTAAACCATCAGAGTAATATGAGTAAAATGACACAAAGATTAGATAAAGAATTATTAGGTGCAACAACAATACCTGCTGTAGAATATAAAACTGTAAATGAAAAAACAGCTGTTGTGGAACAAAAAAAAGAAACTAACGAAAATGATTTTGAATATCAAAGACAAAATTTTTATCAGTTAGTTGAAAGAGGACAAGATGCAATAGATGGTATATTAGATTTAGCTAGAGAAAGTGAACATCCAAGAACATATGAAGTTGCTGGACAACTTATAAAAAATGTTGCAGATGTCACAGAGAAACTTGGTGATTTACATCTAAAGATGCAGAAATTAAAAGAAGTGCCCGACAAAGGTCCTAAAAATGTAACTAATGCATTGTTTGTTGGTTCTACTGCTGAGTTACAAAGAATGTTAAAAAACGGAAATAAAAATGGCTGATACTAAAGTAAATGTAAATATGATTGGTGATGGTCAGGTTGCAACAAATACGATTGCTCCTGATGCTGTAACCACTGCAAAAGTAGTTGACGGAACTTTAACTAATGCTGATTTTTCACCAACTGCAAACATATCAGTTTCAAAATTAAATTCACCTGGTAGTGCAAATGATTTTTTAAGAGGTGATGGAGTATTTGCAACTAGTGACCCTAATGCAATAGATGAAGTTGCTTTTAATATTGGTGTACTTGGTTTTAAAATGGCAGTTAATGAAGGTCTGACAGTTTTTAATTTAGTAGATGGTGTAGTTGACGAATTCAATGATGAATCTGGTGTGGATACTGCCGAAAATACTAATTCATTTTATGATTCTTCTTCAGACTTTTATGCAAATCAAGTCAATCAACCAGTAGAAATGTTTTTAGGAACTAACTCTGTTACTTTTTCTGACCCAGCAGCTGCACCTTTAGTTACAGTTACTGCACAAGAAGGTAGAGCTTTACCTGCACCACAAACTACTTATTCTGCACCACAAGTTAGTCCTTACTATCCAGGCCCTGCATTTGATGCTTTTTTTGCAGCTAATGACCCTACTGCAGCTGGTGCTGGTTATATGAATTATGGAAGATTAAATAATCTTGCAAGTGTTACTTGGCCTTCAAATACAACATCTGTTGAAGCAGTATTGTTTGGTGGTGGAGGAAGTGACGGCCCTGCTCATATCGCAACTGGTGGTGGTCAAGGTGGTGGTGTTAAAGTTACAATCAATGACCCAGAAATGGGTGGTCAGACTTGGGATATGATGGTTGGTGGTGGTGGGGCACAAATGCCAGGCGAAGCATCTATGGGTGGTGTCGGTGGCGGTGGTAATGGTGGTTGGGGTTCTGGTGGTGGAGCAACTATTATTCTTGACGGAGAAGCAACTGGTGGTGAAACTAATGGTATTGAAAGAGGGGGTTTATATTCCTTTGATTTAACTCCGATAGGTGGTTCTCCACCAGAAGGTGTTTCATACGGTGATACTTTAGACCCACAATCTGCACCTCAAGTAGTTGTCGGTATTGGAGCTGGTGCTGGTGGACACAATGTTCCACCCGTTGCTGGTATCAGTGGTGGCCAAGGCGGATTTGAACACGGTGGTAGAGGTTCAGATAGTGTAAGTCAATCAACTTCTAGAGCACCACATCCAACGACTGGTGGTGGTTATTCTGGTGGTGGTGCGTTAGGCCCACAACCTCCTTTTGCACCTCCAAGTGGTACTCCAGCAAATGGAACGCCTGGTGGTAATCAAACAAGTAGAACCATAGGTGGTGTTGCTTGGCCTCAAAGATATTTTACTGGTGGTGGACAATATTTTCCAGTACCTTATAATGAAATTGGTGGCGGTGGTTCTGGTTATCGTGGGGGTGGTGGTTCTTACGATAGTTCAATCGGTTATGCTGGTGCTGCTGGTGGTGGTGCTGGTTTTCACAATGACACATATGTTCCAGCACCTTCAATTACAGCCGCACCTCTTACAGCTGCACCTTCTCAACCAGCAGAAGGGCCTGCATATACATCATTAGTTCCAACTTTACCAGCGACTGCACAACCTTTGATTCCAGCA
>CENG01063260.1_pt1 | contig 13479 bp, 21 predicted proteins | sample 530131 | NCBI WGS metagenome assembly CENG01 (sample SAMEA2591057, study PRJEB7988) | marine metagenome | biome: marine biome (ENVO:00000447); feature: surface water (ENVO:00002042) layer; material: saline water (ENVO:00002010), including plankton (ENVO:xxxxxxxx) | depth 5 m
CTTGTGCAAGTGCATATTCAATAGCATTACAGAACACACCTTTGCCACCTATTTCATGTATAGGAGTATCAGGATGTAAATCTCCGTCTGTTTTAATAATTTCTATTTCACCTTCGCCTATTGCATCAATTGCCTTTTGGGCATAGGCCAAGGCTAACTTGCTACCACGAACTCCTATTTTCATCCGATCATCCAATTGTAAACTGCTCGCATAGCAAGTAACATATACATTAGTTCCATACATGCTCTTGGTATATCTTTGTCTTTTACTGCAAAATATATCCACATTGAACAACTAATACAAGCCATACCCCAACCTATTGCTTGTGTGTCTGTATTAGCATCTGATAAAATATATGCGGCAAGTATGGCTATCATAAAACCTAACCATCTGCCTTTATCTAATTTTTGATAGAATCTAATTTTCATGAAATGTCAAAGTCCCAAACTAGACAGCGTCTATTGTCTTCGGTTGGGTATGCACCATGCCAAACTCTATCGTCCATCACAACTACTCTACCTGGAGTAGGATGAAACTTGTGATCATACGTATAGCCATATTGATTTTGCATGACTGTATACATACAACCATTAAATTGATTTTGTTTTGTAGGAGTTATATGATCAAACAACATGACACTAGATGCAAAACGTTGGTTTTGCTGTTGTACTCTATCTGTAGAGTGAAAGTGTCCTGCTTGCCAACCACCAGGAAAATAATTAATAGTCCAGGCTTTTGTTTCCTGTCCTTCTGTACGTTCTGAAATATGTGATATAGGTAAGTCTACTTGTTTGAAAACATCGAGTAACCAATTTTTATATTCTTTTCTTTGGATGGCCCATTCATCATCTTGTAAAGGTTTTTGAATTCCATTTACTGTGCAGGTGCCTTTTGAAATGTCCGCAGTTGTAAAGTCAAATAAATTTTCTAAGTCTTTGTAATAAGGATAGATTGCACTCACAACCCAATGTTGATTTTGGGTAAGATATAATTCAATTCCATTTACATTTTTAAGTAGGCTCATTCAAAACTCCTAATGTCTACTTATTATATAACAAAAAGACTAAGAAGTCAAGTGCTTATTTGAGTGCGTTTTTAGTTGCTCTGTCTGCCATGCTATCAACAGATGCATCGTCATCAGGTTCTTGTTTCATTTGAGGATCTTCGCCGCCGGCAAGTGTTACACCATTTTCATCAAAATTGTTTACTAAATTTTGTAATCGTTGATCGTTATTAAATGCAACGACGAAGCTCTCTCTGTCGTAGTGTTCTTTTTCTGAGTTTGCTAGGTAGTCGTTTAGTTCGTCCCAACTAATTAGGGTCGCGCCTTCTTGTGCTTTTAGATGTAAAATTTGAGCTAGTTGATCTGATGTTGTAGTTGAAGCCTCAGATACGTCTAATCCTTTTTTTTTGAATCCGCTAGTAGCAGACCTAAACGCTTTGAAAGCTCAATGCTTTCCCGTTTTCCTCTGTCGTCTTCTTCTTCACCGCCTGAGGATGCATCTGCTGTTGCAAATTCATCATCCATATCGCCTTCTGGGGCATCTGCTTCTGCATCTGCATCAACTGTTGGCTCCATGTCCATATCGTCTGCAGGTGCTTCATCGCCCATTGTGTCAGGTGCACCTTCGCCTGTTAAAATAGCTACGCCACTTGTTAGGGAATCACGTGTGCTTTCCAATGATGTGAATAACGAGCCTAGTGCAGGTTTGACAGCATTAATAAATGTTTCACTCTGCTCAACGCCCATCTCGTCTCTGATCTTATCGCCTAATTCTAACATGCTTTCTGTTTGCATTTCTGCTGTGTCTTCCATCCAGCCTGTAATTCTGTCGACCATATCTTTTGCGGCCATAACTAGTGTTGCTTCTTCTTCAGCGCCTTCTTTAACGTTTTTCTTAAACTGTGGTGGTACAACACCTTTCTTAGGTTTGCCACCTTTGCCGCCTTTGCCTGCGTCCTTAGCCGCTTTTTTCATCGGCTCTTTTTTATTGCCATCTTTATCTAAGTCTAAAAAGTCTGGTTTTGCTTCTGCAACTTCACGCTCTGCGATTGCTGTATTCAGAAGTTCAAGGAACAATTTATTCTTCTGATACGTTTCGCTAGTGTGAACTGAGTCAAAACTTTCGTTGGTTTCCACTTGTGATAAAACTGTTCTAAGTCTATTACGAGCATCTTCTAGTTGCTCTGTGGTAAACTTGTCTACATTGATAGTTTTTCCATATTTTTTAGCCAAGTTTTCATTCAGCGTTTTAACTGTGATTGGCTTTGAAAATTCGTTAATAAGCATAGTATTGTTCCTTTGTCATTATGTATTTATTTATCAAAGATGTAACTTTCTATCTGTGCTAATGAGCTCCAAGCTCTGTCCGTTGCGATGTCGAATTTTACCTCTGATGCTTCAATCCTTGTTATATCTTTGCTAACTTCAATAGCTCTTTTTGCAAATAGTGCGTCCATATAGTGTTTACATACTTTGTTGTCTAACACTATAATATCCTTAATATTATTACTATTACCACGTTCTGCTACTATTTTTGCAATAGCAAGCGCCGCAGTCTTAGTAAAAGTAGTAACTACATGCTTATTATTACTTATATCAAAAATACGATATCCATTCTTATGTTTGCGTATAACTATGTTTTTGACACGTATACTATTGCCTTTTTCATACGGAATTGGTACTTGGGCAAGCCCGTGTAATACAATTTCTTCTAATTCTTTAGCTAATTGTTTGTCAAAACTCATTTGCAACGACCATTACAGTTCCATCTTGTATTAGTTTACTTACTAATGCTTTGCGTATCAGACCCTCAATTACGAATCTGTCTCTTTCTGAATAACTGTCTAATGATCTAACGTCTACACACTTCTTCAATACACTACGCTCCTCATTAGTGCATTGTATTGTAAATTCTTGTAGTAGATCGTTTATTTTCAATTTAAGCTCGCAATCTGTTTCTTCAAGTCATTTATCTGTGTTTTCGATTGTGCTTGAACTTGTTTTAATTGTGCTTGTAATTGTTTCTTTTGCGTTTGTTTTACCTTCATTGCTTCGGGTGATGTATCATTTGGATCTACACCCATTTGATCTGGTGGTGTTTGCACTCCGCCAGCTTTAGCTGAAGCTCCTGGATTACCTGGCTGACCTGCAACCATCTTTCCCATTTTGTTTATACCTGTCTGTGAACCTTGTGCCATTTGCCCAACTTGCTTAACATCCTTCTGTGCTAATTGGCCGACTTTCTTTGCTCCAGTCGCCGCTCCGTATTCATCGGTTCTTTGCTCTCTAAATTCGCTGAACCTCATTTCATTCTCCTACGTTTTGCTGTTGAACGTTTAGTTGGTTTCATTCTAGTTTTATTTAATCTTTTAATACGTTGTGACTGAGCACCCATACGCTTTTGGAACTTAGACTTGATACCAATTATTGGCGTCTTCCTAGCTCTAGTCTTCTTCATTGTTAGTTTAGATTTAATATTGGTAGGAGCATTACAAGTTGCCGCTTTAGCAACAATACGTCCTTTACGTGTACCGCTTGTGCAACGATACTTACGTGTTACCTTGCCTTTGCTTCTACCATAAATTGTTGTTGCCGCTTCAACTAGTATATCTGAAATAATCATCTTCTTTTGTTTAACCTCTTAAGAGCTATTGATGCTGGATTTGTACGCTTGGTTCTTTTCGCCTTACGTGACATCCTAGCGCCAAGTCTTGCTCTTGTACGCTTCATTTGAAGTTTTGCTTTTATGTTAGGAGATGCAAAGCATTGTGCAATCTGTGCCACAATGCGTCCTCTACGTTGTCCTGTTGTACAACGATATTTTCTAACTACTTTTTTACCTCGTCTACCCCAGATTTGTTTCTCTGTAAGATCAGACGATACGATCTCTGTTACTAACATAACAGTATTTATGTAGGTTTGTTATGAAAAATTAATTAAAAGGACTACTATAGTGCTTAAAAGTCCTGCAACAATAGTTCCTGTTGCACCGATAATAACTTTGGTTAACGACTTGTTGCCGTGTGTAATATCATTATGAATATGCTCTACTTTAGCTTCAATTTTATCTAAGCGTGATTCTAGGTTGATGTATCTTTGTTCGCACATATCAACATGTGCTTCTAAGTTTTCACGTTCTAAACTAGTGGCTTTAGTTTTTGCCATTTTGTATTCTCCATATTCTCCCCTGCTCAAAGGGTATTAGTAAACTCTAGGTTAGCCTAATCTTCTGCCTTGAATATGATGTTACGTGCCTCTGGTGTTGTTCTAAACACATTATTATTTATCTTAATTGTCTCATTTAATTGTCCAATAACTGGCACAAAATTAAAATCTTGTTCAAGAGATTCAATAGGCGGAAAGTACTGATATTCATCTGTTTTACAATCTACTTCCCATACTTTGTGTTTGCCTGTGTAAGTGCTACCAAAGCCTAGTTCTTTAAGCTCTGCTTGGGTACGTTCTACTACAACAGGTGTTTCACATACTACATTTATTCTAAGCATCATAGTCTGTATGAAAGTCATCCAATTTGCTTGTTGGCCAATAGCAGTTTGATCGCTACTATTATTCCTACGCTGATTTGTTTGTGTAATATCAATAAGAGAATATACTTTCATATAGTTACTTATCGGTCATAAAAAAAGGGTGCCGTAAAAACGACACCCTTTAGTGTTAGTAAGATTATAAAACCTTATGATGCGTCGAAAGCGTCCAAGTCTCTAACCACAACTGTTTGTGATGAAAGGTTGATACCATCAACTGTTCCCAATGCTTGTAATCTTGCAGTCATTGAAGTAGCGTCAACTGAGTGACCGTCTACGATTGCAAAGATCTTACCATTTGTACTTGTAGATTTGTACATTAAAGGTTGAAACTCTCTAACGATAGATGCAAGAGCACCGTCAATGCCGTCTTTAGCGGCTAGTGAAGCACCAGCGTCGATTTCGATACCAATGATTTGTCCTGGGTTATATTGAACGCCATGATCGCGTCCGTCCTGATTTACTTTTGTTATTCCTGCCATTTTATTCTCCTATTTTCTCTAATGACACAATTCGCTACTCTGCGAAGTTGTTACTACTATTTACCGTATATCCATAAAAAAAGCCCGATATCCTAAAATATCGAGCTCTTTTAAAACTTTTAATATAATTTAATATTAAATTGGGTTCTGATTGAAGTCAGCTAGTAGTGAACTTGTTACACCAGTTGAACCAATACCAAAGTTAGAAGCCGCTGTAAATGCGCCTGTACCTTGGATTGCAACTTGTACATTATCAGTAGTTCCACTTATGAAAATACCGCTATCAGTTAGTACACTTACACCTGCGATTGTGTGACCATCGTCAGTTCCAGCTGTTCCACCTGCCGCTAAAAATTCTAAAGCCGCTTGTAGTTCTGCTTCTGTGATATTAGTTTTTGCTAGGTTAATGATTCGGGTACGTCCACCTGCACCATTACCTTCTTGAGCTAAACCACCTGCTCCTTGTGCTAATCCTGCCATTTTTTTCTCCTTAAGGGTTTTTGTACTTTGTTTTAAAGTACGTTAATAGTATTTATAATCTGCGTATAAAAACGCCTATTTTCGGCTGTTTTGAGCTCGATTTTCCAAAGCTCTTAGGGCTTGTACATATCCTGTGCCCGCTTTTGCTATATTATCTAGTATAATTATAGCCGGCAAGTATCCTTTTAAAATACTTGCAGGTATGCTCTTACCATCTTTGGCAAGTTCTAAAAACCTTTTTGTTTGCATTAAATTCTTTGCACCTACCAGTCTAAGATAACCTGCCATATCAGCACCTGTTACAGCAATGTCTGGTATACTAACTTTAGGTTCAGGATCATTTACTTTATAAACTTCAAGCTCTCTTTGTGCAGAAAGTTCTTCAAGGTACTGTATTATATCACTGTTTCTAAGTTTAGCCCGAGCGGCTAACAATAATCTAGTTACTAATTGTTTTTTATTTTGTGTTGAGAGAGATTGGAAACTAAAAATACTTCTTCTAACAGCTTTGTAATCACTGTTCGTAATTCTTAGTATGGATTCAATATTAATAAAAAACTGCTGATCATTTGATGTGCTTGATACACCTGTACCTAACTTGCTAACGTATCTGTTGAATGCCATAATAGGAAACTGTGTTGCGTTTCTCATACGTAATGCAGATCCAGGATCTTTTAATTTATCAATTGCTTCTTTGTCGCCTACAATAAAATAAACAAAATTGTAAAGATCTGTGCTACTCATTCTAAAATGTTTGTAGCTGTCTCCACCGCTTGTCTTTTTACCATACCCATGTGCATAAGGTGCTGTGTTTGGAAAACGTCTAAGGACTTCCAATATCAACATAGTCAAGTACGCTCTCTCACAACAGTCAGAATAGGTCAGAGACTTTAGTGCGCCTCCATGTCTAGTTAATCTAGCTTCGTGAAGTTCCTTAATAAATTCCATTTAGTAGATACTCTTATCTTTTTGTCTATCCATATCGCCCATACCAATAAGTTCTTCGGCATTAGCAATTAGTTGTTCACCTGTTTTTGCTTTCATTACCATTTCTAAACCTGCTGACTGCTGTAACTTGTCTGTAAGTCTTTCACGTGCCATTGGTTTCATATTACCAATTTGTCCGCGTAATAATGCAAGCAGAGCCTTTGCCATGTTTGCACTCATAGGTACTTCCTTGCCGTCATCTGTTTGTACACTTTTGATTGGATTTGGATTGCTACGTGAATCCAATATTTTCATAAGTTGTGATGATAAAGGAACCTTTTTGAAGCCAGGCTTCATACCTGCTTCTGGATCATCTAATTCACTACCGTGTCTTGCTAGACCAAAGTCGTCATGTGCTTCACCAAACGCTTCGTTAATGTCTTTCATTTTCATAGTTTTTCTCCTATCTCTCTACTGCTCTATTAGCCGCAGTAAATCCTGCTCTGTTAACTAATTTAATATCGCCTCCAGGATGAGCTAACACATACCCTTCGCCACCATCTTTACCGTCAGTCTTAGATTTAACCGCACCTGGATTTTTGTCTAAGTCTGCAATAATATGATTCTTTACTTTCATGATCCCGTTGATAACTTCAAATAATGCTGTCCAACCATTCATGTTTTGTTTGATGTATTCAATAATCTTTTGTTGCTTTACTCTACTTACTTTACTTGTTTCTAACCATTTGACAAAGTCACGGCCTAGGTTGTCTAATCCTGTATCAACTTTGCTGTTCATGTATGTATAAATGATCTTAGCAAAGTCTGTTACTTTCATTGCTCTTAATGTATTTTGATCTAATAGTTTATCAATAGCCGGCGCATCTTTTTCTATAATTTTTGCAAGCCTTTCAACTTCTTCGTTAGGAACACTTGCAGGTTGCTCAATAGTTACAGGTGGTACAACCAATAAACTATTGCCTTGGAATATATCTAAATCTTTTAATGCACTTTCTGATCCATCTGGGTCAACCATTCTGTGTACCACAACTCCAGCAGTTGACTTGGCTATCTTTTTACCTAGGTCGCTATTAACATCAATTGCATATTCTACAATGTTAGGCTTGAATACAAAGTTTTTATCTTGTACTGGCGGTGTGTTATAATATAACAAGTCACCTTTAAAGTATCCTCTAAAATCTTCAGGAACTGCTTTTTCAAACACAGGAAACACGCCTGCCATATTATTTGCAAATTCTATTCTGTCTGGCTTGTCTTTGTTGATTCCGCCTTTACGCATGAGTAGATCTTGTTTGAGTGATTCGGGATCAGTTGTTCTACCTTCTCCTCCCTTTCTAACAAAACCGCTTTTGTCTGTAAGTACAAACTCTCCATTTTCATTGCGTCCAAAAATGACTGCGGGAGATCCATCCCATTTGAGCGTAACATTGCCTTTGCCTCCTTGTGACATATCACGTAAACTTTGTAGAGCTCTCATTGCTCCCTTAGATCCTTGTAGGTAAACTAGGTCTTCAGCATGATCAATCCTTGCCGCTTCACTAATACTTTCTTTTGCAGGAACAACAGTCCAACCTTTTTTCTTAAAGTCTTTTAAATTAATTGCCGCGATTGTTTTTGTGCGGGCACCATCAGTAACTGTTATTGGTTTGTCTGGATCAAATATTGACCATCCATAATTTTTTGTTAGTTGTGCAATTTTGTCTTTTCTATTTGCCGCTATCTTTTGTGTTCGTTGTTGCGGAGTACCATAACCTTTGACTAAAGTAACATTGTTACCTGTAATTTTGTTTCCAACTGTTTTGGCAACATCCCCTGCTTGTCCTACTGTAGTTTTACCACCGCCTGCTTTTTTATAAACGTCGATTGGATTGCCACCTTTACCTGCGGCACTTGTTGCATAACCTGCTTTGAATCCTGCTTTTGCAGTTTTAAATGCTCCACCTATTTTGTCAGCTGTTTTACCAATAATGTTTTTCTCAGCAAGTCTCATTCCGTGTTGAATACCTTTAGCTGATTCAGGAAACATTCTACCTTGCTTTTCAAAACTAGTCTTTATTCCTGCAATCAATTCTTCGTAGTTAGGATCGTTCTTAATCTTTGCAAGCATTTGTTCTACAGTGTGTGTATCTTGTTCAGTAGCACCCTTGCCTAATAGTATAACTGCGATCTTATCCCATTGATCAGCTACAACTTCATCTCCTTTGTTAGGATCAACTACACCAAACTTAGGACTAAACTTAAATCCGCGTCCTCTTGCAAGACTAGATAGCATCACTGCTCTATCAGCACCTGTAAACTTTTCTGTGCCGCCACGTTTGGCACCTCTTTGTAGATTTGGATTTGTTGTAAGCATAAAGTCTGTTTGTACGAATCCATTCTTAGGATCACCTTTGATAGGTGTACGGAAATGTATTTGATCTCCTGCTATTGCTACCCAGCCAGCAGTAAAAGTTCTGCCTTTGTTTAGGATTTCAAGATCTGGTATGCCTCTTTTCTGACACCAATTAGTAAGTTTACTAATAATTTCTTCTTTGGGCAGTTCGTTAGTGTCTGTGTTTAGATCAATATCTCCTGACGAATTTTTTTCAAATGTACCATCTTCATGTCTTTTCTTGCCAGTTGTACCCAACATCTCTTCTGGACCAAACTTGAAGCCGAATGTTTTATTCATCCAATCAACTGTTGGTTGAATATCATCTGTAGCAATACGTTGTGTAATTGCAGTATCAGGGTCTTTTGGAACCTGTCTAAAAATATTGCCGCCTTCTTTAAGAATCATTCTTTTTACTCTCATTTATCTTTGCTAGTCCACGCTTAAATTTCTTAGGGTCTGCACTCTTCAAACTGTTGATAAATCTTCGCTCTAGTTCTAGGGCTTCTTCTTCTGTATACAAATCATTAATCTGTTCAAATAGATTGACAGCACTTTCTATAAGATTTGTGCCTGTAGTTTCAATCAAATGCTCTTTATTACGATTAAAATTAAGGTTATTCAGTTCTTCAAGTATAGATCTAGTAGCTTTTTTCATTATGTTACATTCCTTATAACGTATTTAGTCAGGTAAAGCAATAAATATTACTATAACGGAGAGGGTGCAAAATGAGTATAATAAAGCTAAGTTTCAAAGATAGAACTCTTTTGTTTGCGAAGTTGTCTAGTATTGCTTATAATAACACGAAGGACGCAACAAGTCAAGCAAAAAAGTTAGGATTTACAACAACAGAATTCTATGACAAAGATGGTGCTCAGGCATATCGTTTTATGAATAAAACGGACATTGTTATTGCTTGTAGAGGAACACAGCCAAACGAATTCAATGATATTAGAGCTGACCTAAGAGCTGTTCCTGTAATGGCAGAAACAGTTGGAAAGGTACATCTAGGATTCAAACAAGAAGTAGATGATCTATGGCCAATGGTGTGCGAAGATATCAATAGAAAAGTTAATCTTAAAAAGGATTTATGGTTTTGTGGACATAGTTTAGGAGCCGCAATGGCAACTATAATGGCAAGTAGATGTTTATATGATGTAGAACTAAATGATCCTGTTGAACTTCATACATACGGTTCACCTAGAGTTGGTTGGAGAAAGTATGTAAAGAGTTTAGGTGTAACACATCATAGATGGGTAAACAATAATGACATAGTTACAGCCGTGCCTTTATGGATAATGGGCTATGTACATCACGGAGAAAAACATTACATCAATGCATATGGCAATGTTAGAAATCCTTCGGGATGGCAACTATTCAAGGATCGTATGCGTGGAATGTGGATGGGAATCAAGAAGAAAAGAATTGATAACTTCTCAGATCATAACATCTCAGACTATATCAAACACATTGATAATTGGAAGTCCTAAACAAATAAACTAGACACTGACTCTTCGTTAGTTACTCTACGGATAGCTTCACCAAACAAAGGCGCGACACTAACCTGTCGTGTCTTTTTACAATTCTTAGGACAACGATCAGGAATACTATCTGTAACCACTAATTCATCTAGCACTGACTTTTCAACACGTTGACATGCTTCGTTACTTAATACTCCGTGTGTAATATAAGCTCTAACACTCAAAGCACCTTGGTCCATTATTGCTTTGGCCGCATTACATAATGTTCCGCCTGAGTCAATAATGTCATCAACTAGGATTGCATGTTTGCCTTTTACTTCTCCAATTAGATTCATTACTTCTGATTTGCCTGCTTCAGGTCTACGTTTGTCTACAATAGCAATATCACCATTGAACATATCAGCAAACTTTCTAGCACGAACAACTCCACCTGCGTCTGGAGAAACAAAAACTGTACTTGCTTGTTCTATGTCTGGATCATCTATGATACCAATTGCTTTTTTAATGTCTTTTGCAAATACTACACGGCTTGTTAAATCATCCACTGGGATGTCAAAGAAACCTTGTATCTGTCCTGCATGTAAATCCATTGTAAGTATTCTATCTGCCCCAGATTTGGTTATTAAATTAGAAACAAGTTTAGCAGTAATTGGAGTACGTGATGCACTCTTACGATCCTGTCTTGCATAACCAAAATAAGGAATGACTGCGGTAATCCTATTAGCACTTGATCGACGTGCCGCATCAATCATTATCATTAGTTCCATTACACTATCGTTAACTGGTGTACAGGTGCTTTGGATAATAAACACATCTTCGCCTCTGATGTTTTCTAAAAACTCGACGCTTGATTCTCCGTCGGCAAACGTAGAAATCTTCGCGGGAACAAGAGTCGCAAAACAATGCTCTGCGATTTCCTGTGCTAATTTAGGATTAGCATTTCCTGTGATTATCTTCATCTTCAAGTAATATCCTTTCAAATGTAGTAAGGTTGTGAATTATTACAAGTATATAACAAATTTATTACGTTGTCAACCTCATAATGATTTCGCGGGAACCAAATTGTCTTTAAATATTTTCCAGGCACTTTCCCAACTCCAGGTATAGCTACTCACAAACACATTTTCTCTATCCAAATGTCTAGCAGATTCAATTGCTTTTGTTAGATCATTGTTCATACAACCTGTTACTCCTTCTGCTATTACGTCTAATGGGCCTTGTACTGGAATAGCCGCTACAGGTGTACCACAAGCCATTGCTTCTATCATTACCAAACCAAATGTGTCCCAACGACTTGGAAATACAAATACATCTGCTTGTTGATAATAGTGGGCAAGTTCGGCACCACGTTTTGCTCCTACAAAATGGACATCAGGGTATCGTTTGATGTATTCCTTCAGCATAGGACCATCACCTACCTGTATCTTTTGGCAGTTGGGATAATCTATTTTGTAAAATTGTTCTAGATTCTTTTCTTTACTAACCCTTCCTACATTAAGTAATACTAATTTTTCGTTAGCTTCTCTTTCAGCAGGTTTAAATATTCCTCTGTCAACTCCTCTGGTCCAAGGCACAACATTGTTGCCAAACCCGTGACTTTGTAATTCTTCTACCATTGACTTTGTGGTTGTTAATACAGCATTTGAATTAGAATGAAACCAACGTATTAATGGCCAGGTAAACATTTCTGGCACACCAAAAAGTTTCTTTATGGCTTCAGGAAATTTAGTGTGATAAGCAGTATTGTAATTAATCCCGTGTATTGTAAGATACCTTCTAGCAAACAAACCAAGAAAACCCTCCGTGGCGATATGGATATGATCCGGATGTATTTCCTGTATCGTTTTATCCAGGTCTTTGGGATAGGCAAGTTTGACTTCGTTATACCTAGGGCAATCAACATAGCGGTACCGCCCGGGGTTAATATAATCAATAGTGTAACCATCACGAGCCGCATACGGTTCAATATTTTTGTAGGTCGTAACAACGCCATTGATTTGGTCAGGAAGGTTGTCTGTGATAATGAGTATTTTCTTTCCCATGTCAATCATCTTTCTTTCTTTTAGTATAGTGTTGGATAGGCACTAATATAGTTAGTATTATAATCCAGGCATAAAAAACATACAAAGCAGTGCCATCAGGAAACAGCCACGGCATTACTTTGATGCCGTCTTTGCCTATAATGGCAACCGTAAACATCATACTAAAAAATGAAATGAAAGGGACTAATGCTAATTTAGCTAGTAGGTTCATGATAATATATCTCCCAGGTGCCGTCCCAATGTTCTAACAATGCTGTAGAACTTTCTACCCAGTCACCATCATTCATGTAATCAATGTTCCTAATCTTTCTTATTTCTGCGTTATGGATATGTCCACAGATGATCCCGTCGTAGCCTTTGTTCTCACAATACTCTGCTAGGTATTCTTCATAACGATTGATAAACTTCACAGCCTGTTTGGCGTTTGCTTTCAACCATTTTGAAAGACTCCAATATCTCAAACCAATCAACTTTCTAATTTTGTTGAAATATGTATTGAACATTATCATAAAATCATATAGGTTATCACCTATGTGCATGATCCATTTTTTATCTTTACGCATCAGGACGTCAAACTGATCGCCATGCACTACTAGATACTTTTTACCATCTATACCTGTATAGTTGTATCGGTTCAATATTCTTACTCTACCTATGTCAATGCCATACTTGAGGAAAGGACGCAGTCCTTCATCGTGGTTGCCAAGTATGTAGTATACCTTGGTTCCACGTTTTGCGGCTGTTAGTATTCTACGAACAACGTTTGCGTGACTCTGTGGAAAGTACCAACGTTTCGTAAGACGCCAGCCGTCAAAAATATCTCCCACAAGGAAAAGGTTATCACAGGTGTTACTTTTGAGGAAATCGCACAGGGCATCGGCTTGACACCCACGTGTGCCTAGATGAACATCTGAAATAAAAATGCTTTTGTATTTAGGTCTATCCAAAGTCTCCACTTACGTATGCCCTTGTCTTTCTATGATTAGCATTATCAAAAAGGCGAAGACTTTTTTCGCCTTCACCATTATTTATAGGATATCTAAAAAACAAGTCAAGAAAAGAAAGCACCCCAGTAACGATAGTCCGTGTCATACAGTTCTCGTATGTATTCTCTATCCCGTGCTG
>CENG01126081.1_pt1 | contig 13441 bp, 12 predicted proteins | sample 530131 | NCBI WGS metagenome assembly CENG01 (sample SAMEA2591057, study PRJEB7988) | marine metagenome | biome: marine biome (ENVO:00000447); feature: surface water (ENVO:00002042) layer; material: saline water (ENVO:00002010), including plankton (ENVO:xxxxxxxx) | depth 5 m
ATAACAACCTATTAAAGAAATTTTTTCTTTCCGAGACTCTTTCTTGTAAATCAATCATTTATGATATGGCTTTTTATTAATTATTGTATAAGCTCTGTAAATTTGTTCCATTAAGATAAGTCTAAATAATCTGTGCGGAAAAGTAAGTAATGATGCTGATAATATTAAATTAGATCTATTTAAGACATTATTAGACAAGCCTAAAGATCCACCAATTATAAAAATAATTTCTTTCTTACTTTCGACGCATTTAGAAAGAAAAATACTGAAATCCTCAGAGTTGATATCTTTTCCTTGTGCATCCCAAGAAACTACGTAATCTTTTTTTGAAATTTTTGAGAGTATTAGATCAGATTCTTTTTGTAAGATTTCTTTCTTAGACATATTAGGATGCTGCTGCCCCTTGATATGAAGATAATTAACATTTAAATTTTTTGGTAACTGCTTGGTATAATATTCTTCGCCCTCTAACTCCCACTTATTTGGTTTATTTCCAATGCTTATTATTTTTATATTCATTTATTTTGAGGCATCTAATAAGGTTTTTTCTCCCCAAAGACCCTCAAGATCATAAAATTCTCTTTCCTCTTTTTTCATTATATTAATAACAATACTGCCGCAATCTACCAATATCCATCCTGACTCAACTTGACCATCTACTCCTATGATATGAATTTTATCTTGCTTAAGTTTATCAACCAGCTTTTCTGATACTGATTTTGCATGCCTATTTGAATTTGCAGTTGCAATTATTATTTGATCAGCAAAGGAAGAAATTCCTTTTACATCAAGATTTAAAATATCTTCAGCCTTACTATCTAAAAGACTATCTTTACAAATTTCAGTGAGTTTCTTCTTTGGCAAGTTTTTTTTGTTTATAAGACCTAAAAAATTTTTTAAAAAAATATAGCAATTGATATACTAAATCATAAACACAAAAAAAGGTAAAAATTTTGGAAATAAGCTTTTTAGATACAATCTATGAATTTCTAGCTAATTACAAAAAATTTATTTTTTGGTTGGGTTCTATATCTGCAGTCATCTTTTTATTCAGCTTGTTGAGTATCAAATGGCTTGTTGGATTGATACCAAGTGACTATTTTACTAAAAAAAAGAGCTCTAAGTTTAAAAATAATTATCCTCTAACCTGGTTATTTTCTTTAATTGTAAAAAATATTCTTGGATACTCTTTAATACTCGGTGGCATATTTATGTTGGTATTACCTGGGCAAGGTATTTTTACAATTATGATTGGCTTAATGTTATCTAATTATCCAGGTAAATATGCAATAGAAAGAAAATTTATTGGTATACCTAGTGTTTTGAAAAGCATTAATTGGTTAAGAAAAAAATCTGACAAACCGCCAATAGAAATCTAGTTTTTAATTAGAGGATATCTCGTCAATATACTTAGATAAGATTTCAAACCTTTGTGCCGCATCAAAAGCTTCTAATAAATTTTGTTTATTTGCCGAAGATAGAGGTATGAGTCCAGCTAAATGATAAGCAATTGAATCAGCAGAATTAAAATCGACATCCAAAGGCATCTCACTTATCTTTGGGTGTTGTACAAGTTGAGATAATATATTCCCTAGCTCGGGAAATTCAGCAAGAAGTGCTTGGTCATCTACCTCAGGATCAATTAGAGGATGAGTGTTTGCTATATGAAGTCCGTCTTCTAATTGTGTTAAATCTTTAATAATTACTTTATTTATTGATTTGACTGTTATGCCTAATAGTCCATTTGAAAGACTATTAAAATCAATTATCTCTACGTATGAGCCTTTCTTGGATATTTCGTAATCATTAGTATTTGAATATTGTTTTTGGAAAACGATAATAAAGCCATGGCCCCTGCTCATGCAATCTTTTACCATCTTTAAATATCTTGGTTCAAATATCTGTAAATGCTGAATACTTCCAGGAAGCGCAACTACCCCAAGCGGAAATATAGGTAAATTATTTTTCTTCAAGTGATTCTAATATTGGTTTTATAAACTTTTGACTATCTCTGTTAGTCATAATTAAAATAATATCATAGTCTTTTATGATCTTGGTCAGCTCCTCAAGCAAAGCACTGATTGATTGAAAAATATTATCACCTTGATACATACCTTTTGGATCTAAGACAAGCGCACCATTTATTGATTCATAAGAATCTAATAGATTTTCTTTGTGATATCCAGATGACATTGTGTTTGATCCAAGTTCTATAATTCCTAAAATTTTTCTATTTGGATGCTTATTCCTTAGTGCCTGTGATGATAAGCGTATTGCAGTTGGATGATGCGCGAAATCATCATAAATTTTTATCTCATTTATTTCAGAAATTTTTTCCATTCTTCTTTTTACGCCCAAAAAGCTTTTAAGTGAGTCTATTGAATCAGATACTTCTATTCCTTCGACTTGGGCTGCGATAATTGCGCATACATAGTTTCTTAAATTATGTATGCCGATTAGTGGGAGATCTTTTAACGAATAAGTCTCATCATGAACTGTCAGTTCTTTTGTACTGAAATTTACATTTATATTATCTGAATTTATTGCAATTAAATCTGAATATGCTCCTTTGGATAAGACATCTAAAATATTTTCATCATCTTGATAATAAATAATGTTCCCTGAATTTGGGATTAGTTTAACAAGATGGTGAAACTGCCTTTTGATATCATTTATGTCATCAAAAATATCAGCATGATCAAATTCAATATTATTTACTATTATATTTTTAGGATGGTAATTTATAAATTTTGATCTTTTATCAAAAAATGCTGAATCATACTCATCTGCCTCAATAACAAATGTTTTATCAGACCCTAGACTGGCTGGGTTTTTGAAGTTTTTAGATATTCCACCAACCAAATACCCAACGTCTCGTCCCTGATCATTCAGAATATGTGTCAACATGTATGCGGTTGAGGTTTTTCCATGTGTTCCAGAAACAGCAAAAACATCTCTTTCTCGAAGTTCCTTACCAAGTATTGACGGGCCTGATGTATATGCAAGGTTATTTTCTAAGATATATTCAACACATTCATTGCCACGAGATAAAGCATTTCCTATTACGTAAAGATCTGCTTCAGGCATTTTATTGACTTCGTATCCTTTTATTGTAGTGATGTCTATATCTCTCAGATAATCTGACATTGGTGGATAAAATTGAATATCCGATCCTGATACATCATGGCCAGATTCTTTAAGTATTTGAGCAAGTCCCGCCATGAAGGTTCCACAAACACCTAGGATATGTATTCTCATATTAGTTATAATACGATACTTAGATCTTATTCAAAGCAGGAAGTAAGTAAATAATGAAAAAAAATGCCTTTTATGCTCAATCTGGTGGAGTGACATCTGTAATCAATGCTACTGCAAGTGCGCTCATTCTTGAAAGTAAAAAATATAAATCAAAGATTGGAAAAGTATATGCAGGAAAAAACGGGATTCTTGGAGCGCTTAGAGAAGATCTTATAGATACCTCAAAGGAAAACATCTCAGCAATTAAAGGTTTAAGAGAAACTCCAGGAGGTGTATTTGGTTCATGCAGATTTAAATTAAAAAATTTAGAGGATAATAAAGAAGAATATAAAAGATTAGTTGAGGTATTTAAAGCTCATAATATAGGATATTTTTTTTATAATGGGGGCAATGATTCAGCAGATACTGCTTACAAAGTTTCTAAAATTAGTAATGCTATGGGCTATCCCATAAATTGTATTGCAATCCCAAAAACTGTTGATAATGATCTGGCTGTCACTGATTGTTGCCCTGGGTTTGGCTCTGCCGCAAAATATATAGCTACATCTGTAATGGAGGCATCTTTGGATGTTGCTTCAATGTCAGAAACCTCAACAAAAGTATTTATTTTAGAAGTAATGGGGAGGCATGCTGGATGGATGGCCGCTGCAGGATCTTTAGCCAAAATAGATAAAAAAGATGCTCCACATATCACTCTTTTTCCAGAAATAGTTTTTGATGAAAAAAAATTTTTGTTAGAGATAAAAAAGACTGTTAACAAAGAAGGTTATTGTGTAATTGTTGCATCTGAAGGAGTAAGAAATAAAAAAGGTAAATTTTTAGCAGAATCTAATCTAAAGGATGCATTTGGTCATTCTCAACTTGGAGGAGTAGCTCCATTTCTATCAAACTTAATTAACGCAAAATTAAAATTAAAAAATCATTGGGCTGTTTCTGATTATCTTCAAAGAAGTGCCAGACACATTGCATCTAAGACTGATTTAGCACATGCAGAAGCAGTTGGATCTCATGCTGTGCGATATGCTGTTCGCGGTTTGAATGGTGTAATGCCTGTAATAAAAAGAGGCGATGGTAAAAAATACTCATGGAAAGTTGAACCAGCTCCTTTATCAAAAATTGCAAATGTAGAAAAAAAATTACCGAAATCATTTATCACTAAAGATGGTTTTGGTGTTACTAATAAAGCAATTGAATATTTAAGGCCTTTAATAGTTGGCGAAGCATTTCCTAAGTTTAAAAATGGAGTCCCTGTTCCAACTAAATTAAAACTAAAGATGGTTGAGAAGAAGTTAAAAAAATGGACTGGCTAAGGAGTTTGAGAATTTAATTCTTGAATAATTATACCAATTTCATCTTTTAGTTTATTTTTATCATCTTCATTCAAAAAGTCTCCAACAAAAACATCTTTACCTTTTGATCTAAAGCTAAGTCTTATTATTTTATTTATATCTTTTTGAATTTGAAAAGAGGTGAAGGTTCTAAATTCTTCCCACAAATATTCAGCTTTGGTAATTCCTTTCTCAATTTTTACAATGTCTTGTGAGATATATATTTTTTCTTTTTTAGAACTCCATTTAAAGCTTAAATAAAAAGCTATAAATAAAATAGTTAGCTCAATTCCTGCAAATGGAAGTATCATAAATGCACCAAAAAAATAAAATATTATTGCTATACCGCCGCAAACGAAAGTAATACTTGCTAGAAAAATTATTCTTGCTATTCCTTCTAATGAGCTATTAGGACTCAAAGAGATTAAATAATTTGATTTATCCTTTTTTTCAATTGTTACCAATGTGATTCAGCCTAATTATCTAATGATCTTCTTTAGAGGTTTTTAGTTCTTCAACTAATCTTTCAATATTTATCAGCTTGCCAACTTTTTTACCACGTTTTGCTCGAGTAAGAATATATTCTGACCAGTCTTTAGGTTTTAAAGTAACAAATCTTTTACCAACTTCAATTCTTAAAGAACTATCAATTGCTAAGAGTTGTGCATGAGCCATGAACTCTTCTCCAGCAGCAAGTTTATCTTTAGGGATATTTATTATCTTATTGCCTTTTCCTTTTCCTAAAATTGGTAGTTCGCTTATTTCAAATATCAAGAGCTTACCAATATTTGAAACGGCAGCAATGTGAGTATGATCATTTCTTAAAGGGACAGCCTTTAACATTTCAGCATTTTCTGGAAGACGCATAAATGCTCTTCCTGATTTCTTGTTTGAAATCATATTTTTATATTCAGCTATATAACCATAGCCAGCTGAATTCATGATTAAAAATTTATCAACATCCGCTCCGATTGAAGATGAGATAAATTTAACTCCAGAATCTGCATTTAATCTTCCAGTAATTGGCTCACCCATTCCTCTAGCCGAAGGAAGAGAATGGCTTGGAATTGAGTAGGCCTTTCCATTGGAGTCTAAGAAGACAGCAAGCTGATTACTTTTTCCTCTAGCAAAATCTTGAAGCGAATCATCGCCTTTATAAGATAATGAACTTGGATCTATTTCATGGCCCTTTGCACTCCGAATCCAACCAGCTTTTGATAATACAACCGTTATTGGCTCTGTGACAATTGTTTCTTCTTCAGAGAAGACTTTTGCCTCTGACTCTGAAATTATTGGAGATTTGCGCTCGTCGCCAAAGTTATCTTTTATTTCTAAAAGTTCATTTTTAATTAAAGTCTTGAGTCTTGACTTTGATTTCAATACTTTTTCAATTTCATCTTGTTCAGAAACTAACTCATTCTTCTCTTTTTCAAGCTTGATTTGCTCTAATTTTGCTATTTGTCTTAATTTTATTTCTAAAATTGCATTTGCTTGTATGTCAGATAATTTGAAGTTTTTAATTAAGTCTTTTTTTGGTTCCTCAGAGTTTCTTATAATTTTAATTACCTTATCGATATCAATAAAAATAGTTAAAAGCCCCTCGAGTATATGCAGTCTATCATTTACTTGATCTAGCCTATGTTCAAGTTTTCTTTTTACAGTTTCTTTTCTAAAAACTAGCCACTCTTTTAATAGATCTACTAATGAAAAAACTTTTGGCCCTCCTTTTAATGAAATCAAATTCATATTCATACGATATGATTTTTGCAGATCAGTAGAAGCAAACAAATGATTCATTAGATCACTCGCATTAACCCTGTTGGATTTAAGAGTTATAACCAATCGAACAGGCTCTTTGTGATCACCCTCATCTGAAAGATCAACTACCATTGGCAATTTTTTATTAACCATTTGGTCTGCAATCTGTTCAAGTATCTTTGATCCAGAGGCTTGATAAGGTAATGCATTTATAATTATTTGATTTTGTTCTTGGGTCCAGTGAGCTTGAATTTTAAAACCACCTCTTCCTGTTGCATACATTTCATATAATTCTTCAGAATTAGCAATAATTGATGCATGATTAGAAAAATCCGGACCATTTATGATTTTCAAAATATCTTTTAAATCGGTTTTAGGTTTATCTATAAGTTTTATTGTTGCATCAATTACTTCGTTTATATTATGAGAAGCAATATCTGTAGCCATTCCAACAGCTATACCAGATGTGCCATTTAGTAATATCATTGGTATTTTTGATGGGAAAATTACTGGTTCAAGAAGTGATCCATCAAAATTAGGTTGCCAATCAACTGTACCAGATTTAAGTTCTGAAATAAGAAGATTGGCAAAGGCTGTTAATTTTGATTCTGTATACCTCATTGCTGCGAATGATTTTGGGTCATCTTGGGACCCCCAATTACCCTGACCATCAACTAGCGGATATTTAAATGAAAAATTTTGTGCCATAAGAACCATTGCTTCATATGCAGCACTATCTCCATGAGGATGAAATTTACCAATTACATCACCTACTGTTCTTGCAGATTTTTTGTATTTTGCACCAGCATCTAATCCAAGCTCAGACATTGCATATAAAATTCTTCTTTGCACTGGCTTTAGACCATCGCCTACATTTGGCAGAGCTCTATCTAAAATTACATACATTGCATAATTTAAATATGATTCTTCCGCATATTTTTTTAGACTTATTGATTCGAATTGATCTTTTGTCATTTTTACATCCTCACCAATGATCCTTTCTTTTCAAGCCATTCTTTTCTTGCAGGAGCATTCTTCTTTGATAAAAGCAGATCCATCATCGCATTAGCGTTATCAGTTGCTGATATTGAAAGCCTAACAAGTTGTCTTGATTTTGGATCCATTACAGTTTCCCTTAATTGAGAGGGATTCATTTCGCCAAGTCCTTTAAATCTTTGAATATTGATTTTTGAATTGCGCTTCTTGTTTTTAAACTCTTTAACAACCATATCTTTTTGTTGCTCATCAAGGGCATAAAGAACTTCTTTACCACAATCAACTCTGTATAAAGGAGGCATAGCTATGTATATACGTCCGTCTTGGACAAGGCTTTTGTAATGTCTTAAAAATAACGCACACAATAAAGTTGCTATATGAAGTCCATCGGAATCAGCATCTGCTAGTATGCATATTTTTCCATATCGCAATCCAGAAATATCTGAATTACCTGGCAAAACACCTATTGCGGTTGAAAGATTTTTTATTTCTTGGGATTTAATAATTTCATCACTTTGAAGATCCCATGTATTTAAAATCTTACCCCTTAGAGGCATTATTGCTTGAAAAGATCTCTCTCTTGCTTGTTTAGCAGATCCTCCTGCTGAGTCACCTTCAACTAAAAATAGTTCTGTTTCATTAAGGTCTTCACTATTACAATCAGATAATTTTCCAGGTAGTGCTGGGCCTTTAAAGGTTTTCTTTCTCTCGACAGTACTTGAGGCCTTTGCTCTAGTCTGAGCAGCTGCGATTGCTAATTCAGCTATTCTTTCACCCTCTTCAGTATGAGTATTAAACCATATGCTAAAAATGTCTTTTGTTGAACTACTTACAAATGCCATATGATCTTTAGAATCAAGCCTTTCTTTTGTTTGTCCAGCAAACTGTGGATTCTGTAATTTGGATGAAACGACGAAAGTTGCATTACAGATAACATCATCTGCATTAATTTTTAGCCCTTTAGGCAAAAGACTCCTTATGTCACAAAATTCCTTCATTGCTTCTAACAAGCCTGACTTAAAACCATTTAAATGTGATCCTCCTTGAGCGGTAGGAATAAGATTTACATATGTTTCATCAAGTTTGTTTTTAATGGCTTTACTTGTCCAATTTATTACAAAATCAACTTCTTGATTTTTTGAGTCCTTGGATGAAACTATCGAATCATTTAATATCAAATCAAGACCCAGAGAAGAATCTTCTAAATAACTTTTTAGTCCGTCTTCAAAGAACCATTTAATCTTTTCTGCTTTCTTTTCATGATGAAAGTCTATGGTTAGTCCTGGACATAGAACTGCCTTCGCTTTTAGAACATGTTTTAGTTCCTTTATTTTTATTTGATCAGATTCAAAGTACTTATCATTTGGCTTAAAGGTTATTGTGGTACCAGTATTTCTTGCGCCTACTTCTCCAATTACCTTAAGTTCTTTCTTTTTATTTCCATTATTAAAATGCATTTCAAACTCTTTAGAATCCCTTTTTATTTTTACTTTAAGATCCTCAGATAATGCATTCACAACAGATACTCCAACCCCATGTAAACCACCAGAAAAACTATATTCATCGCCAGAGAACTTAGCTCCAGCATGAAGCTTGCAAAGAATTAATTCAACTCCAGAAACCTTATGCTCAGGATGGATATCAACTGGCATACCCCTGCCATCATCAGAAACTTGTATTTTCCCATCTTTGCATACTTTTACTTTTATGTTTGAGCAGTGACCTGCAATCGCCTCATCAACGGAATTATCTAATACCTCCTGAATAAGATGATTTGGGCATGAAGTATCCGTATACATTCCAGGCCTTTTTCTAACAGGATCTAAACCTGACAGTACTTCAATAGCTTTAGAGTCGTAGGTATTCTTGGCCAATTTAATCTGCCTTAAAGATTATTTTTAAAAAACTTTTTGTTATTTTGTTTTTCATAAAAGTTTTTGAATTATTAGATATTCTACTCTAATAACTGAAAAAAAAATGCTCGAATTAAACTTTTTGAATAAAATCCAGTCTATTACTACTCTATATAGAGTAATAATTATTATAATGTTTACACTGCACACATTTAATGGGTTAAAATATCACTATGCGAATTAATTTAAAAAGCAAAATATTGTTTGTCCTTTTAGTGAGTAGTCATCTCTCATCTGAGAATTTATTAGATATCTATAACGAAGCTTTAGAAAACGACCCTACATTTAGGTCTGCTGAATACTCGTATCTGGCCGATAAGGAGATAGTAGTTCAGGGAAGAGCAGCTTTAATGCCAAGTGTTACCCTAAGTGGTGCAACTAATTGGAATGAATATTATCAAAATGATCAACTACAACAAGAATATAACTCTTTCTCTAAATCAGCCAGAGTTTCTCAACCTTTGTTTAGGTTGGACACTTGGTTTAATTTTAAAAGATCTAAATCTCTGACTAACGCATCTGAGGCAGAGTTTGCATATGAACAACAGAGTTTATTGGTGAGAACTGCTGAGCTCTATTTTGGAGTTTTACGAGCAATTGATAACTTAAATGCTTCGGTTTCTGAAGAAAAAGCTATTAAGAAACAATTAGATCAAGCACAGCAAAGATATGAAGTTGGTTTATCTGCCATAACTGGAGTTCAGGAAGCTCAATTAGCATTTGATCTTAGTAAAGCAGCTAGAATAAATAATGAAGGTAATCTTTTTTCTGCTAGAGAAGCATTAAATGCTCTTATTGGCAGAGAAATATTTTCATTAGATCAATTGGGAGATAACCTTCAGATATCATCACCTTTCCCAAACTCTAAAGAAGAATGGGTTCAATTAGCTCTAAAAAATAATTATCAACTGAAAGCCTCTTACCTTAGAAAAGATGCTGCTAAAAGTAATGCTAGAAGCGCTGCTTCAAATCATTTACCGAAAATTGATATAGTAGGATCAGGTTCTGAATCAGAAACTAATCAATTTAACTACGAGGGTTTTAGTATAAATGGCCAGGGAATCCCTGTTCCCGCAGTAACAGGAAGAAGAAATTATTCCATTCAACTGAGCATGCCTTTGTTCCAAGGTGGTGCAGTTAATTCAAGGCGAAAACAAGCATATTCACAGTACAACCAAGCTGATGAAAATACTTTATTTACTGAAAGAAGAATTATACAAGAGGTAAGATCACAATTTTCAAATGTAAATACGTTAGTTGCTAATGTGACAGCTCAAACACAAGCAGTTATATCTGCGACCAGTGCTTTAGAGGCAACTCAGGTTGGTTACAAAGTTGGTACAAGAAATATTGTTGACCTACTTCAGGCTGAAAAAAATCTCTATAGTGCTGAAAAGAACCTAGCAAATGCTAAATATGATTATATTCTTGCAAACCTTAGACTTGCTCTAGCTGCAGGAACTATTGATCCAAGTAATATTGTAGAAATTAATAACCTTTTAAATTAATCAATGCCAGAATTGCCTGAGGTTGAAACTACCGTTAGAGCAATTAGTGGATTTGAAAATTCTATACTTGAAAAAATTGTAATCCATAACAGAAATCTAAGATGGGAAGTTGATAAAGATCTTGAAAAATTAACAGCTAATAAAAGAATTTATAAAATATCGAGAAGAGCTAAATACATAATTATTAAGCTAGATGTCTATTCTTTAATGCTTCATCTTGGAATGTCTGGTAAGTTAAGAATACAGAATAAAAAAGATAATTATTTTAAGAAACATGATCATGTCGAATTTGTTTTTAAAGATAAAAAAATTATTTTTAATGACGTACGAAGATTTGGTTCGCTTCATATAACCAAGAATATAAATGATCACCCTCTTATATCAAATTTGGGAATTGAGCCTCTATCAAGAAGTTTTAATAAAGATTATCTGCATGCCTTAACTCTTAATAGCAAACTTAATATTAAAAAATTACTTATGGATCAGAAGAAAGTTGTGGGTGTTGGTAATATTTATGCATCTGAGAGTTTATTTCTTGCATCAATTAATCCATTGAGGCCAGCAAAGAAAATTAGCCTTTCTGAGTGTGATGACATAATAAAAGCTATCAAAAAAGTTCTTAAGCAAGCAATTAAGATGGGAGGCACCACCTTAAAAGATTTTTACTCCGCTGATGGAAGTGAAGGATATTTTAAACTAGAGCTAAATGTTTATGGCCTTGAAGATAAGCCTTGTAAAAAATGTAAACGTAAAATAAAGAGAATTGTTCTTGGTCAAAGATCTACGTTCTTTTGTGAGAATTGTCAGGTTTAAGAGCCTAACTTTGCTTTGAGAGCTTGCTCTACTGAAGGATGTACAAACTTAGAAATATCTCCTTTAAGATCACAAATTTCTTTAATTAAACTTGAAGAAACATAAATCAAGCTTTCTTTGGGAGTTAAAAAGATGCTTTCAATATCAGGCGCCAAAGATCTATTCATTGTTGCCAATTGAAATTCATATTCAAAATCAGATACTGCTCTGAGACCCCTTATGATTGCACAGGCTCCTTGATCTTTCGCCACATCAACTGTTAGTTGTCTTGGAAAATCTACAATTTCAACTCTTGGGTTATCTTTGTATATTGTTTTAACTAATCTAACTCTATCTTCTAAGCTAAATAAAGTGTTTTTTGCTTCACTCTTTGCTACAGCAACAATTACTTTATCAAAGAGACCGCTTGCTCTATCAATGATATCCATGTGGCCGAAGGTTATAGGATCAAATGAACCTGGATAAATAGCTACTTTCATAACAAAATAATACCTAAATTGTATTATTAATGGAAATATCTTTTAAATACTTGTTATTAATACATCGCCAGAATCTATGAGTTTGCTTATTTTTACGTCTTCCCAGCCAATTTCTTTAAGAATATCTCTACTGTGTTCTCCTAATAATGGACTAGGTTCTGCATGGGAAGTGGATTTGCCCTCAAATAAAACTGGTGGAGTTGTGACAGTAAGCTCGCCCATAGCTTTAGTAACATAAGTCTCAAGTGCGCCTATCGCTTTAATTTGCTCTACTGTTTCTATTTCATCCCTTTTAATGCATGGAGAACATGGAATATCAGCCTGTGTAAGAATCTCAAGCGCTTTATCAACACCTATATCTTTTTTGGGTTCTTTATATGTTTTCATAACTTCTTTCATATTAGACATCCTGGATGCTATTGAAAAAAATAATGGAGTGCCAACAAGTTCTGGATAACCTAACATAGGTAAAACAATTTCATAATGTTCATCTGTTAAAGCAGCTAAAGCAACTCCTCCATCGCTATAATTTATAGTTTGAAAATAGTCTGATCCTGGAGACATTTCAAATTTATCCTTATCTTTCAAAGTTCTGTGCATCATTCCATCTGGCCACATGAATGATAAACAAGCATGAAGCATAGAAATGTCTATATGTTGTCCAATTTTTGTACTTGTCCTTGCAAGCAATGCTGCTGTAGCAGCCTGACAAACTGTATAGGCTGTGACCTTGTCGCAAATAAAAGTTTTGATAAAGTCAAAGGAATCATCATCAGATGATTGAAGATCAGTAAACCCAGCAAAGCCTTGTATCACGTGATCAAATGCGGGTAAATCAGCCATAGGCCCCTTAGTCCCAAAGCCACTAACAGCTATATAGATTAGTTTTGGATTTATCTCTCTTAAAGTTTCAGATCCAAGACCTAATTTATCCATAATTCCTGGTCTATAGTTATGCATTAAAATATCAGTTTCAGAAATGAGATCTTTTATAGCTTGAACCCCTGCTTCAGATTTAAGATCAATTGCAAGTGATCTTTTGCCTCGATTACAATTATGAAAAAATCCAGATACTCCGTTCTTTTGAGTTCCCAGCGGCCTCATCTTATCTCCGATTTTTGGAGGTTCAACTTTTATGATTTCTGCTCCTTGAGATGACATTGTCATAGCAGCTAATGAGCATGTAATCATGTTAGATAGCTCTATTACTTTTATGCCATTCAAAGGTTTTGAAGATGTGAAACTTCTCATATAATCCCTATTTTTTAAATATATTATCACAGGATAAATATATTCATATTTATGCTTTAAATGATAATTCTGTTCATTGATAGTTAAAGTGCAGATATTTAATTTAAATAATTCAAAATAATCTATATTTATAATAG
>CENG01037567.1_pt1 | contig 13420 bp, 15 predicted proteins | sample 530131 | NCBI WGS metagenome assembly CENG01 (sample SAMEA2591057, study PRJEB7988) | marine metagenome | biome: marine biome (ENVO:00000447); feature: surface water (ENVO:00002042) layer; material: saline water (ENVO:00002010), including plankton (ENVO:xxxxxxxx) | depth 5 m
GGCCAGTCAATTTCATTTGAACCTCAACAGGGAATGATGGCTGGTAATATAGCAGAAGCCCTTAACACGGAAATGAAAGAGCACGGTATCACTGCCCTAGCTTTGAACAAGCTTGAAATTTTTGATATCAGTGATGGGTCTATTCAATTCGACCTTTTGGGTGATAACGCATCAGCTATTTCAATAAACGAAACGGTTGTAGACGGCGATACATCGAAGTTAGTTGACGAGATAAACGAAAATTCAGACGTTACGGGCATCACCGTGTTTAGTTCGGGATCTGGCTCAATAGTTCTAGAGAAATTAGACGGTAACGATATTGTACTAAAAGACATCGCTACCGGTAATAATTCAAATATTTATGCAAGACAGATTGATGAATATGGGGAAATAATCTCTACTGCGGCAGTAGGAGTGCCCGTTTCCGTAGCACCTGGAGATTACATCATTTCTGGTGGACAAGTAAAATTTACCAGCTCAGCCTCCTTTGATATAGCATGTGGTCTTAATAGTTTTTCCAGTCAAAGTTCTGAATTTGATAGCGGCTTTGCAAACAAGATGTTTGATCTTGAAGAAAACTCTATAAAGTTCGACTTTGAAGTTTTCCCAACAGTTGACGGAAATTTTTTAAATGAGCCAGGTTTGCTTGGGGTGGCAGCGTCAAGTTCATATGCATTCGCATTATCGACTGATAACGAAAACCAGGATCATTCAGCAATATTCAATCCCAACTCAAAAGATCTATTATCAAAGTCTTCTATAGTGGGAGAGTTAGTGTCGGAAATAAGAAGGGCCTCGCCTCAGACGAAGTTTTACGCAAATGAGTTTGAATTTGATGATGGTTTCCCAGCTGATGGCAGTTCAATAGAGCTGAAGCTGGGTGATCAGTCATACTCGGCAGTCTTAAATAATGATTTGGAATATACAGTCGATGGAACGGAAGTCATAATTGGTGAGGAAAGATTTTCTAAAACGGAAGCATTGGAATATCTCGTAAATTCAAGCTCCTTTTCTATTTCTGGACCGGAAGAGAGAAGGCTGTTTTTAGGTTTTGAAGCCATAGGCTCAGGTTTTCGTTTCTATGCTTCGGCAAAAGATGGTGTTATTTCTGGCGACAGTATTCGGGTATCCGAGAACACTTCTGCAGCTCAGAAAAATATATTTCACATAGATGAGGGTGTAGGTGATACGACTACCGTTATATCCACGAGTGAATTTAGTTTGACACAAGGCGCTCAGGCTAATTTTGCTAAAATCATAGTTGGTAACTCAATTATTGATTTATCTTTTGATCCCAATCCTACTCCTGCTGATCCTGTCCCCACTCCTACTGTTTCTCAATCTATCAATGGAGTTCCTGCAAATATAGCCGGTATCACGGTAGCCCTTGAAGAGACGAGTGATAATAATGGCATTCTAGTTGTAAGCATTGACCAGTCGACAGCTAATTTGGATGTAAGACTTAAAGCTACAAATGCTTCGGAAAGCTTTGGCTTGATAACGTCTTCTGCACAAATCACTTTAGATCAAGACTCTTTTTCTATTACCAACAAAGACAATGAAAGGGTGAGTACATCCGCTACTGTAAAATCTCTAGCGAATGAGATCTTGTCACTTGATGGTTTGGCAGGAGAGGATCTCATAGTTCTTGCGACAGGAAGTGGAAAGGTTTCACTTTTGGGGAGTGTTGAGGAGGCAGATTATAGTTTGAATCCAAGAGAGCTTACGGCACAAGTATCATCGGATAACTTAAATAAAATCGAGATATTAGACTCCAAAACGGGTGATATTTTGGGAAGTAGAACACTTAGCGATAGCAATGATTTCTTATTTCGTGATTTTAATTGGAAGTTTGATGGAAATATCTCTTTAGCTGATAAATTTCATGTCCGAACTTCTACTGATAGAAAAGATGATGCTTCCAATTTGTTAAATTTAACAAATCTATCAGACATTTCTGCTGAAACAGGCAAAGGAGGCTATTCACAATTATATACTGACTTGATGGTTGATGTAGGTTTTAATTTGAGGGCAAGCGAGCAGGGCTTGGAAACCTCAAAAGTGTTATTTGATGTTGCGACCGATAGAAAATCTAGTTTTTCTGGTGTTGATTTAGATACAGAAGCTGCAAGACTGCTTGAGCAACAACAGGCCTATCAGGCTCTAGCCAAAGTATTGAGCACCGCAAAAGAGATGGTCGATACTTTGTTAAGGTCTATGTGACAAGGGGTTAAATCATGACTGTAAGTACTACCAGGTTTTTTAATAATAACAGTGAGCTGTTTAATACTCTGAATTCAGAGTTAAAATCACTGCAGTCACAAGCTGGTTCCGGTGAAGCAGAACTTAAATTAGGTGCCAATGTCGGTGACATCTCTAAATTAAGCGCTGCTGAAGAAAAAAAATCAGAAACGAACCAACTATTAAGTAATTCAAAGAGAGTTCAATCTGATCTACAAATCCTGGACTTAGCATTTGAAAGAATGCAAAATATTCTGGTAAGGTTGCAAGAGTTAGCGGTGGAAAGCGCTAATGATACTTTGCTGCCAGAGGAGAGAAAGCGTTTCATTTATGAAGCTGATATGATCAAATCTGAGTTACTGAAGGTTGCCAATCAGCAAGATAATTTTGGAAATAGCCTTTTTGGTGGTGTTTCGGGTAAAGAAAACCCATTTGAAATTAATTCTTTGGGACAAGTTGAATATAAGGGTTCTACTTTAGCCAGGGAGTTGCAAGTTACTGCTGGCCTCTCAGTTAAGCAAAATCTTTCTGGTTTGGATGTCTTTCAAACAGTAAACAGTGGAGATGGAAACTTTTCTGTTTTTGAAGTGGTTGATGATTTGATCGAGAGCCTTGATGGAGATTTAAACAGTGGGCAGACCTCAAATCTCTTTGCAAATGCCTCTTCCTTAACGCTCAAACTGCCTAATAGCGGTCCAGAAGCCGGCATTTCATTCACCATGGAGGTTGATGAAAAAATAATTGAGATAAATCAAACAGTCTACGGTAATGATTTCACGGGGATTGCTAATGCCATTAACTCATTGACGGCTCAGACTGGTTTATCTGCCAGCTTAGATGGTGAAAACCAACTTACTTTAAGTGGCACAGCACAAAATCTTTATTTGAAGAATTTTGAATATACTGGTGAGTTTTCATCGGAGCCAGAAATACAAGTTTTAGATGGTTTAAATGGAAATAATTTAGACACGCTTACTGTTCATAAATTACAAAACACTGTAATTACAGGTAAAATTACAGATACTTTTGAGCATTTTGCCTCAAAAAGAGCCGAAATTAGTGCGTCAGCGCGTCGTGCTCAAGATGCAGAAATTTTTGCCCAAGACCTTATCATAACACTTGAAGAAGATATTTCCGAAATCCGCGACGCTGATCTTGCAAGCATTCTTACCCAACTAGAGTTCCTGATGACTCAAAAAGAAGCAGCACAGGCCACCTTCACACGTATTACGAGTAGATCACTCTTTGATTTGTTAGGCTGATTATTTTTATTAAGTTGGTACATTTGTTGCTTTTCCTAATTTAAATTAGGAGTCGTCAATGTTTTCGATTATCAAATCTGGTATGGAGACAGCAATGCATGAACTTGCTGTCATTTCGAATAATATTTCCAACGCGAATTCAAATGGATTTAAAAAATCCTTATCCTCTTTCTCTGATTTTGCTGCTGGATTAATGCCAGATGCTGTTAAAAGTACATCCAGTGGCTTAGGATCACATGTCGATCAAAACAGAATGAGTGATGCTCAGGGAGCAGTAATATCAACTGAGAACGTTACTGATATGGCACTGATTGGAAATGGATTTTTTGCTATTCAAAATGCTACTGATAATAGTATCTCATATACTAGAAATGGATCCTTTACTGTAGATGGAGATGGGTTCCTTACAACTGGTGATAACTATTATGTTTTAGGTTCTCCGGTAGTAGATAACCAATTTTCGCCGGTAGATGGTGGTCTGGGAGTATTACAACCTATTCAAATTCCAACGACGAGTGAAAATGCCATAATGTCAGAGTTGGCAATATCAAAAGATGGAAAAATTTCTGCGAGATACGGAGATAGAGAAGAATTAGTTCCAATAAGCTCTTTGGCTTTGGGTGTTTTTTCCAATCCTGTGGGCCTGAAGCAGCAAGGTTTTGCGCGTTTTTCTGCTACTGAAAAATCTGGTGTGCTGACTTTTGGTGCCCCTTTGGATGCGGGTTTTGCTGAATTAAAAATTGGGGGCCTTGAAAAATCTAATGTCGATATAACCGATGAATTGACAGCTATGATCAAAGCTCAGCAGCAATTTAATGGATCCGCCCGGCTCATGCAGGCAAACTCTGATATGGTCGAAAAATTTACACAGTAAAATGAAAAAATGGTGATGAATTATGTCAAGTTGTGTCGAGTGTAATATAAAAATGGGTTATAGTGAGACGAACGCCTCACGAAATCATGACGGAATGTGTATCGCTTGCTATGTTAAGTCACTAGTAAAGACCAAAGTAAATGCGGCCAATCAATCCAAAAAGCCAACAAATGCTAGATCGATAGATCACCTATTTGAAAAATTTGAAAATATGACGCTGACTAGTGAAACGGCTCCTAACATGCGAGTAAGAAAACGTTTTGGTATAGTTCACGGTGAGGCCACTTTTTCAGGAACGCCACATGAAAAACCAAGGTTCCTGGATCGATTCAAACGAAAAAAGAAATCACTTGAAAACAATAACGTATTTAAAAAGGTGATTGAAGAAGCGAATGTAGAATTGAAAGCAAATGCGATCAAACATGGAGCAAATGCAATTTTAGGATATAGTATGAACCTAACTACAACTGTTTTTGGTTCAAAAAACTACGTAATAGTTTCGGTTACAGGAACGGCTGTCGAAACAGCGTGACGCTGTTTCGATCTTAAATTTTTACAATTATAAACCCTTCTTGGAATGACAATCAAAAAAGTGTCCTGTAAACGTCGTTACTCCGTTTTCTTCTTCCCAACCAGTAATAGACAGGGCATTAGCGCCCGTCACCAAGGCCCTGTTTCTCATAGCAACTAAGGTTTGTGTATAAGGCAGTTCGCTAGAAAATCGTAACGCTATTGTTCTTGAACAATGGTCGCTGCCGCGGGTGTATGCGTAAGCATGCACAGTAACTTTTTCGGAACCTTTGAGAGCTTTAGCATCCAGAATAGTTAAAGTTGTAGCGTTTGTACTGTTGTTATTACTATTTTGATTATTTGCCGGCGGAACGGTAACCTGACAACCAGCTAAGAGTGATGCCATAGTAATTGGCAGTAAAAACTTTTTTATGTTTTTCATAACGAATTCCTTATTTGCTGATTTATTCAAACGACAAACCATGCGAGCATGTTAGGTTTGTAAAAAAAAATTATTGAAACTTAATTATATGTTAAGTGTTTTACACTCTGTTAAGCTATCTGTTGAGTTAGGTGGTCACGATGAATGATTTTGAAAAAAAGGTGGCAGTCGAATATAATTCAAGATTTATAAAATTTGGAGCACAACCAAAATCAAGCTTATGGTTTTCACGAGAGCGCCAAAATGTGAGATTTGATACAATAATCTATTTTTTAAAAAAATCATCAGTGCCGCACTTTTTTTCAATAAATGATATCGGTTGTGGTTATGGTGGATTTCTGAGCCGGCTCAATGCTAATTTTGGCCAATATCAATTTTGTTATACGGGTTTCGATTTAGCGAGAAGCCCGATAGAATATTGTGAGACCGTGTATAAGCAAAAAGGAGTAAAATTTTTCTGTGGCAGTAAACCGATTGAGAAGGCTGACTATAGCGTTATGTCTGGAACCTTCAACTATGCTCCTAATTTAACGGTAAAGTCATGGAAAGAGTATTTGTTTGCAAATTTAAAATCCACTTGGAATATGACGAAGCAGTCTATGATTTTTAATCTGATGATTGCTGAAGAAGCAAAAATAACGCGACAGTTTATATCTTTTGTAGAAAAAGAAGCGGTGGTTAAACATTGCCAAAAAAATTTTGGGGACACACAATATCATTTTTCGTCTAAGCTTCCTCAAGAACTTACATTTTGCGTGACTAGGAGAAGAAAGTCGTCATAAAATTGCATTATGGCACGGCGTTTGCACTTCAAGACCGAAGTGGGCAATATCAATGTTTAAGTTTCTTTTTTTAGTTCTGACTTGTGGGGTAGCGGCGTTTAGTTACAAGTATTTCGAGAAGTCCTATTTGTCTAAAACAGTCATAGCAAGGGTGAGCCTAAAAACAAATTGTGATCTGGATTTGGAAGCATTTGCCGTTAGAAATTTAAGTACCGGTGAAGTCAGAGAATTTCAACATGGCGAAGCTTTTATAAAGGCTTCTTTAGCCGATAATTTAATGATCGTCTTGTCAGAGCAATTTGAACAAGTTTCATTTGAAGGTGAGATTGTAAAAGTAGAGCCAAAATTAGAGGTCTTTCAAGATTGTGAAAAACCGGTTGGTTTAGAGCAAGTTTTCAAAAGTTTCAACGACCAATTTGCCTCGAAATAAATTATGCCGTATTCGTTTCAAGTGTATCGTATTTCTGACAATATTTTTCTGAGTACCGCTTTTGTTCAAATTTCTCTGTCAAGTGCTTGTTGACATCTAAACCGTATACGCCTATACGCACGCGAAATGCCACCGAGGGTCGCCTCGATAGTAATTAAATATTTGAGTGGTCAAGATCTAAGCTCTGCTTCGATCCTCTGAAACGCCGCCGTATCGTCCTAGTTTTATTAGACGACTACGGCTCTTTGTATTGCGGACGCGCAGTGCAAACTTTAACTGCGCAGTTTACGCTGTGTAACCGAAACTGAGATATACGGGGTAACCTGAATGCCAACGATACAACAGCTGATCCGAAAACCAAGGCAGCCAAAAATTAAAAGGTCTAAGTCTCAACACTTAGAGCAATGTCCCCAAAAGCGTGGCGTTTGCACCCGTGTTTATACAACAACACCCAAAAAGCCGAACTCAGCTATGCGGAAAGTAGCCAAGGTAAGGCTTACTAATGGCTACGAGGTCATCAGCTACATTCCTGGTGAACAACACAATTTGCAAGAGCACTCCGTGGTTCTAATTCGTGGAGGTCGTGTTAAAGATTTACCGGGCGTTAGATACCACATCCTTCGGGGCGTATTGGATACACAGGGCGTTAAAGATAGAAAACAACGTCGTTCGAAATATGGCGCTAAGCGTCCAAAGTAAAGGAAGATTAAATGTCTCGTCGTCACGCCGCTGAAAAACGCGAAATCTTGCCGGATGCAAAATTTGGTGATCGTGTTTTGTCAAAATTTATGAACAACCTCATGATTGACGGTAAAAAATCTGTCGCAGAAAAAATAGTGTACAACGCACTTGATCGCGTTGAGTCAAAAATCAAAAGAGCTCCGGTTGAAGTTTTTCATGAGGCTCTCGAAAACATAAAGCCAGCAGTTGAAGTTAGATCGCGTCGAGTAGGTGGTGCTACTTATCAAGTTCCTGTTGAGGTTCGAACCGAAAGAAGGGAAGCTTTAGCCCTCAGGTGGTTGATAGCTGCTAGCCGAGGTCGAAACGAAAATACCATGGAAGAAAGATTAGCAGCAGAACTTATTGATGCTGTGAACTCAAGAGGTGCTGCGGTCAAGAAACGAGAAGACACACACAAAATGGCAGATGCAAACAAAGCATTCAGCCATTATCGTTGGTAGAATAATAGAGGCAATAGGGAAATGGCACGAGAATACACTTTAGATTTGTATCGCAACTTCGGCATAATGGCACATATCGATGCCGGTAAGACAACTTGTTCGGAAAGAATTCTATACTACACAGGCAAATCTCACAATATAGGTGAAGTACATGATGGTGCGGCTACCATGGATTGGATGGAGCAAGAGCAGGAACGAGGCATCACCATTACATCCGCTGCTACGACTACTTTTTGGGAGCGAACAGAAGACGGCCAAACTGCTGACACGCCAAAACACAGGCTAAATATTATTGATACTCCTGGCCACGTTGACTTTACTATTGAAGTTGAACGATCGCTGGCTGTTTTAGATGGTGCAGTATGTGTTCTCGACGCAAATGCAGGTGTTGAGCCACAAACTGAAACTGTTTGGAGACAAGCGGACAGGTACAAAGTTCCGCGGATTGTTTTTGTAAATAAAATGGATAAGATTGGTGCAGACTTTTTCAATTGTGTGAACATGATTGAAGATAGAACAGGAGCAAAAGCAGTTCCTGTGGCGCTTCCAATTGGCGCTGAAACTGAATTAGAAGGGTTGATAGACCTTGTAACAATGGAAGAATGGCTTTGGCAAGGTGAAGATCTTGGCGCTTCTTGGGTGAAGGCCCCGGTTAGAGACAGCCTTAAATCTTCGGCAGATGAATGGCGCAACAAAATGATTGAAGCTGCCGTTGAAATGGACGACGACGCAATGATGATGTATCTTGAGGGAGAAGAACCTGATGTCTCTACTTTGAGAACACTTCTTCGAAAAGGAACGCTTGAAATGGCGTTTGTGCCAGTTTTAGGTGGTTCCGCTTTCAAGAATAAAGGGGTTCAGCCCCTACTAAATGCAGTGATTGACTACCTTCCAAGTCCTTTGGACGTGGCTGATTACATGGGATTTAAGCCTGGTGATGAAAATGAAGAGCGTAACATCTCTCGACGTGCAGATGACGCGATGCCATTTGCAGGTTTGGCTTTTAAAATTATGAACGACCCCTTTGTTGGTTCTCTGACTTTTACGAGAATTTACTCCGGCGTCATGAATAAAGGAGATAATGTACAGAATTCAACTAAGGGTAAGCGAGAAAGAATTGGCAGAATGATGATGATGCATTCTAACAATCGCGAAGAGATAGACGAGGCTTTCGCAGGTGATATTATTGCTTTAGCGGGTCTTAAGGAAACGACTACTGGTGACACACTATGCGATGCAAAAGAGGCAGTTGTGCTAGAAACGATGACCTTTCCGGATCCAGTTATCGAGATTGCTGTTGAACCAAAAACAAAAGGCGACCAGGAGAAAATGTCTCAGGGATTGGGACGACTTGCGGCTGAAGATCCGTCTTTTAGAGTTGAAACCGATCTTGAGTCTGGTCAAACAATTATGAAGGGGATGGGAGAACTTCATCTCGATATTTTGATCGATAGACTTAAAAGAGAATTTAAAGTTGAGGCTAATATCGGTGCACCGCAGGTGGCCTATCGTGAAACAATTTCGCATGAAGTCGAGCATACTTATACACACAAAAAACAATCTGGTGGATCTGGCCAATTTGCAGAAGTGAAGCTTATTATTTCTCCAACTCAGCCAGGCGAGGGGTACTCATTTGAATCTCGAATCGTAGGTGGTGCCGTTCCAAAAGAATATATTCCTGGCGTTGAGAAGGGTATTAAATCTGTCATGGATAGTGGGCCATTGGCGGGCTTTCCTGTGATTGATTTTAAGGTAGCTTTGGTCGACGGAAAGTTTCACGATGTCGACTCATCGGTTCTGGCATTTGAAATTGCGGCTCGCATGGGTATGAGAGAAGGTATGCGCCAAGCTGGAGCTAAGCTTCTTGAGCCTATTATGAAAGTAGAGGTTGTAACTCCTGAAGAGTACACTGGAAACATTATCGGAGATTTAACGTCTCGCCGAGGGCAAGTACAAGGTCAGGAGCCTCGTGGTAACGCTATAGCGATTGACTCATTTGTTCCTCTGGCAAACATGTTTGGATATATTAACAATTTACGTTCCATGTCATCGGGACGGGCTCAATTTACAATGCAGTTTGATCACTATGAGCCAGTTCCTCAGAATATTTCTGACGAAATTCAAGCAAAGTTTGCTTGATCGTAATGTGCTCATCGCCTTTCAGTGGTGGGTTTTTTAACAAGGTGGAGAAACTCCGCCGCTCAATATAGGAGGCCATAATGGCGAAGGAAAAATTTGACCGCAGTAAACCACACTGCAACATTGGTACGATTGGCCATGTGGACCATGGTAAGACCACATTGACAGCGGCGATCACTAAGTTTTTTGGTGAATTCAAGGCATATGACCAGATTGATGGTGCGCCTGAAGAAAAGGCCCGTGGGATTACGATTTCAACAGCACACGTTGAGTACGAGACAGATGCACGTCACTACGCACACGTGGATTGCCCAGGTCACGCTGACTACGTAAAGAACATGATCACTGGTGCGGCTCAAATGGATGGGGCGATCTTGGTTGTGAACGCAGCAGATGGTCCTATGCCTCAAACACGTGAGCACATCTTGCTGGGCCGACAGGTTGGTATTCCTGCAATGGTCGTATTCATGAACAAAGTTGATCAGGTTGATGATGACGAGCTTCTTGAGCTTGTTGAGATGGAAATCCGTGAACTATTGTCTGAGTATGATTTCCCAGGTGATGATATTCCAATTGTTGCAGGTTCTGCTTTGGCAGCTATGGAAGGCCGTGACGCCAACATTGGCGAAGAAAAAATCAAAGAGCTAATGGCGCAGGTTGATGCTTATATTCCACAGCCGCCACGTGCCGTTGATGAGCCATTCTTGATGCCAATTGAAGACGTATTCTCTATCTCAGGCCGTGGTACAGTTGTGACAGGTCGAGTTGAGCGTGGTGTTATTAACGTGGGCGACGAAATTGAAATCGTTGGTATTCGTGAAACATCCAAGACAACATGTACTGGTGTTGAAATGTTTCGTAAGTTGCTTGACTCAGGTGAAGCAGGTGACAACATTGGTGCACTTCTTCGTGGTATTGATCGTGAAGGTGTTGAGCGTGGTCAGGTTCTCTGTAAGCCTGGTTCAGTTACACCACATACAAAATTTGAAGCTGAGTGCTACATACTAACAAAAGAAGAAGGTGGACGTCATACACCATTTTTTGCCAACTACCGTCCTCAGTTTTACTTCCGTACAACTGACGTAACGGGAACTGTTGTGCTTCCATCCGGTACTGAAATGGTAATGCCAGGCGATAACCTAAAGTTCAATGTTGAGTTGATTGCTCCTATCGCAATGGAAGAGAAACTACGCTTCGCAATCCGTGAAGGTGGCCGTACAGTAGGCTCAGGAGTCGTCTCCAAAATTATAGAGTAATAGAAAATAGTTGGGGCAAACATTATTTGTTTGCCCTCTTTAATTGGCGCTAAGCGCCACCTAAGGGTTCGATGAAGGTTTTAGATAAACTATTACAATCCTCTCAACTCTAACGCGTGATTAATAAAGGCATAATAAAATGCAAAGCCAAAATATACGCATCCGTTTAAAAGCGTTTGATTATCGTGTTCTTGACGCAAGTACCCAAGAAATAGTCAATACTGCTAAACGTACTGGTGCTTCTGTTCGGGGCCCTATTCCGCTGCCGAACAAAATTGAAAAATTCACAGTTTTGCGTGGCCCTCACGTAAATAAGAAATCTCGTGATCAGTTTGAAATTCGTACACACAAGCGCCTTTTAGACATTATTGATCCAACACCGCAAACAGTTGATGCTCTAATGAAGCTTGATTTGGCTGCTGGTGTTGATGTTCAGATTTCAGTTTGAGGAGGGCAAAAATGCGCTCTGGTATAATAGCTAAAAAAGTGGGTATGACCCGCTTATTCATGGATAATGGTAAACAGATACCTGTAACCGTTCTTCATATGGATAATTTACAGGTTGTCGCACAGAGAACAAACGAAAAACACGGATACACCGCTGTGCAACTTGGTGCTGGTCAGTCTAAAGTTAAGAATGTTGCAAAAGCAATGCGAGGTCATTTTGCAGTTGCTAAGGTAGAACCAAAAAGAAAGATTGCTGAATTTCGTGTGGCCCCCGAAAACATGATTGATGTAGGTGCTGAAATTACCGCAGAACATTATGTTGAAGGCCAATTTGTAGATGTATCTGGCACTTCGATTGGTAAAGGTTTCGCGGGTGCTATGAAAAGACATAACTTTGGGGGTCTTAGGGCTTCCCACGGTGTATCTATTTCTCACAGATCACACGGTTCAACTGGTCAGTGTCAAGGCCCTGGTAAAGTTTTTAAAGGAAAGAAGATGGCGGGACATATGGGTGCTGCGCGAGTAACAACGCAGAACCTACAAGTTGTGAAAGTAGACTCAGAACGTGGCTTGATTATGATTAAGGGTGCTGTCCCTGGCTCAAAAGGTGGATGGGTAACTGTCAAAGATGCTGTTAAAAAGGCTACTGTTGAAGGTGTTCCATATCCTGCGGCGCTAAGAGCCTCTGCTGATAGCACTGTCAAACCTGAAGCGAAACAGGACACCCCTTCTGAACCTTCGTCAGAGGTCGTCACTGACGAAACATCGGCCAATGGAGGCGAAGAATGAAGCTTAAAGTTATAAAATTAGATGGAGCTTCAGCCGGTTCTGTTGAATTAGGGGACGATATTTTTGGATTGGACCCGCGTGTTGATATTTTACATAGGGTTGTGAGATGGCAGCGCAACAAAGCGCAGGCAGGAACTCATAAGGTCAAAACGAGGTCTGAAACTAGCTATTCCAAGAAGAAAATTTACCGACAAAAGGGTACCGGCGGTGCTCGCCACGGCGATCGAAATGCTCCTATTTTTAGAAAAGGTGGTGTCTACAAGGGTCCTACTCCCCGTAGCCATGCTCATGGTCTTCCCAAAAAGGTAAGAACCTTGGGTTTGAAACACGCGTTATCAGCTAAAGCCAAAGAGGGTTCTTTGGTAATATTAGACAAAGCTACATCTAGCGGAAAGACGGCTGAGCTCGCTAAGCAGTTTAAAGATCTCGGCTGGAAGAGGACTTTGGTTATTGATGGCGCAGAGGTAAATGGTGATTTTGCTCAGGCTGCTCGAAATATAGAGGGCTTAGACATTCTGCCATCCATTGGTGCGAACGTTTATGATATATTGAAACGTGATACTCTGGTTTTAACTAAGGCTGGCGTAGAGGCATTGGAGGCTCGATTGAAATGAGTGTAAAAGCTGAACACTATGATGTTATTCGCAAACCGATTATAACCGAAAAAGCTACTATGGCCTCTGAATCTGGTGCTGTCGTTTTTGAGGTTGCTGTTGAAAGCAATAAACCTCAGATAAAAGAAGCCGTTGAGGCTTTATTCGGAGTAAAGGTAAAAGCTGTCAATACGACAATAACAAAAGGTAAGGTTAAGCGTTTTCGTGGGCAACTAGGGAAAAGGCGCGATGTTAAGAAGGCCTATGTTACCTTAGAAGAGGGCAACTCCATCGACGTTTCTACTGGTCTTTGAGTTGGTGTGGCAGAGTGAATTTCCTACAGCTCTGATGCAACCTGACAATTAATTTTAAGGGGTGGACAGTTTTGCTTTACCCCTTTATACGATCGAAGTTCTTAGGTGGTACAAGCTTTACCGCCTGAATAAACCGGCCACCTTCGGGGGGCTTTACCAA
>CENG01033851.1_pt1 | contig 13405 bp, 14 predicted proteins | sample 530131 | NCBI WGS metagenome assembly CENG01 (sample SAMEA2591057, study PRJEB7988) | marine metagenome | biome: marine biome (ENVO:00000447); feature: surface water (ENVO:00002042) layer; material: saline water (ENVO:00002010), including plankton (ENVO:xxxxxxxx) | depth 5 m
TTTGCATATTTTGACAATCTAGCAATAGCTCATTCAGAGATAGCTGAAAGGATTCAACAAGAAGTAACTTTCAAACTAGACATAGATAAATTACAAATCTTAAATAATGAGAAAGATATAACCTTTGAGCTTAGGTCTGAAGATATTGCCAAAATTGCATCTAAACTAAGCTCTCAAAAAGAAGTAAGAAGTTTATTATTTAATATACAAAGAAGCTTTTATACCTCAAAAGGATTAGTCGCTGATGGAAGGGACATGGGTACGGTAGTATTCAGTGATGCAAAACTAAAAATTTTCTTAACAGCATCCCCAAAAATAAGAGCAAAAAGACGTTACATAGAGTTGCAGAATCTTGGACAAGAAGTTAATATGCCCGCTCTAATAGCTGATATTGAAGCTAGAGATTTAAAAGATAGTTCAAGGGAATTATCACCTCTCTTGCCAGCTGATGACGCAACAATAATTGATTCATCAGAAATGTCACTTGACGAAGTATTCAGTTTTACTGAAAATTTAATAAAAAAGGAATTTATATAAATGTCAGAATCTTTTTCAGCCTTACTTGATGAAAGTTTAGAAACACTTGATATGAAGCAAGGATCAATTGTTTCAGGAGTTGTACTTGATGTAGATAAAGATTGGGTAACAGTTCATGTTGGACTCAAATCAGAAGGAATAATCTCACTAGATGAGTTCAGAGACAATGAAGGTAAAACTAATATCAATGTTGGTGATAATGTAGAAGTTGCACTTGAAGCGGTTGAAGATGGATATGGAGAAACAAGAATTTCAAGAGAAAAAGCAAGAAAAATATCAACATGGAAAATGCTAGAAGACGCTCTAGAAAGCGGAGAATTTGTAACAGGAAAAATTCATAATAGGGTTAAAGGTGGATTTTCTGTTGAGGTCGAAGTAGTAAAAGCTTTTCTTCCAGGTTCACTTGTGGATGTCAGACCAGTAAAAGAAGCTCCAGATATCGAAAACACCGTCCAAGAATTTAAAGTTATTAAACTAGACTATAAAAGAAATAATGTTGTCTTATCAAGGAAAGCAGTATTAGAGAAAAATAATTCAGCAGTAAAAATTGAGTTATTAAAAAATCTTGATGAAGGTCAAATAGTTAAAGGAGTCGTCAAAAATATCACAGATTATGGTGCATTTGTTGACCTTGGTGGCATAGATGGATTACTACATATAACTGACATATCATGGTCAAGAGTAACAAATCCATCCGAGCTTTTAACAGTTGGTGAAGAATTAGATGTTAAAGTGTTAAGTTTTGATAAAGACAAACTCAGAGTCTCACTTGGCCTAAAACAAATTCAAAATGACCCATGGGAAAATGTTGAATCTAACTATTCTGTTGGAGGAATTTATGAAGCAGAAGTCTCTAATATTACTGATTATGGATGTTTTGCTCAACTGGAAGAGGGTATTGAAGGACTAATACATTTATCTGAATTAGATTGGACAAGTAAAAACATACACCCCTCTAAGGTTGTTGAAATGAATCAAAAAATTAAAGTTATGATACTCGAAATAGATAATGATAAAAGAAGAATATCCCTAGGTTTAAAACAAACAAAATCTAACCCATGGACAGAATTTGATAATAAATACGGAATTGGCGATAAAGTTGAAGGTAATGTTAAATCAATTACTGATTTTGGTATTTTTGTTGGATTAGAGGGCGATATTGATGGGTTGATTCATTTATCTGATATATCAGAAGATGATAATCCAAAAGAAGCGCTTGATTTATACAAAAAAGATCAAAAGTTAGAATGTGTAGTTTTTGCCATCGATGCAGAAAGAGAAAGAATTTCATTAAAATTGAGTGAATAATCAGAATAAAGAAACTTTCACCCGATCAGATATAGAATCATCTTTAAAAAAATCATTTCCTAAATTAACTAAGTCAGAAATATCACAAGCAATAGATATTATATTAGATTCAATAATCGAATCGGTTGCTTTGGATGACAAGGTTGAAATAAGAGGTTTTGGAACCTTTTCTAAAAAACTAATTAGACCAAGAAAATTCATTAATCCGAAAACAAAAAAAGTATCCTATTTAGGTGAAACTTCAACTATGCATTTTAAACCCTCAAAAGCTTTAATTAAAAAATGATTATTGTAGCAATTGATGAAATTGATTTTAAAAAAGCCTCAAGTATTGTTGATAATCTTGATTCTAAAAAATGTATGGTAAAGATAGGCAGCGTTGCTTTTAATTCAATTGGTCCTGACATTATTTTTTATGCTGCTAAAAAAGGATTTGATATTTTTCTTGATCTTAAACTACATGATATTCCCAACACTATAAAAAAATCTATTGAGGGACTAATTTCTTATCCAATTAATATGCTTACAGTTCATGCTTCTGGTGGAAGGGAGATGCTGTCTGCAGCAATGGAAGCAGTTTCAGGAACGAATATAAAAATCTTTGGTGTAACTATTTTAACCAGTCTTAATGATGATGATACAAATGAAATATTTCAAAGGACTAGCTCAGAACAAGTAAGGATGATGTTAGATTTAGCTGAATCAGCAAGAATAGATGGAGTTGTGTGTTCACCACATGAACTAGAACTAGCTAAAAAAAGAGAATCATTATTATCTATAACTCCGGGTATAAGATTGCAGAATTCAAATGATGATCAGAAAAGAGTCATGACTCCGAAAGAGGCTATTGATTTAGGGGCAGATTATCTTGTAATTGGAAGGCCGATAACAGCATCAAATGATATTAACAAAACTCTCAATGAGATTTACTTGAGTATTCAATGAACAAAATTGACTCTATAAATTATGTTTTTGAGAATGAAGTATTGAGTTATAAATCCTATATCAAAGATTTCACAGATGAGATTTATCAAGGGTTTGATACAAAATCAGAAGCGGTTGACCTGCTTTCAAAAATAGATGATTTATTTAGTGGTAAAAAAGTAAATAACACAGAAGGCTTAGCTGCATTGCATACAAAGCTTAGAGATGAATATTCTGTAACCATTAGCAATCAAAAATATATCGAATTATTCTATTCTGCAACTAATGTTATTACTATTGGTATTGGAGGCTCCTTTGAAGGACCAAAGTTGCTAATAGAAGCAGAGGGTAATACTAAAAAAAATCATGTATTTATTACTGGATCAGATTTAGAGGAATTTACGGAGAAAACTGAAAAACTGAACCCAGACGAAACTATTTTCATAGTTTCATCAAAATCATTTACTACTGAAGAAACCATAGCTATCTTAAATAATGCGATAACTTGGTCTGGAGATATAAATAAGTTTTTGGCAATAACAGCAAACAAAGCGGAGGCACAGAAATATAACATAAATAATATAATTGAATTTGATAAAGAAATTGGTGGTAGATATTCGATTTGGTCTGATATCTCTATTGCTGCTTATTGGGAAAACAACTCCGAATGGAGAAACAACTTTTTTATGGGTGGCAAACATGCAGATATATGTCTAAAAGAAGATAAAAGTTATTTAAAATTTGTAAAAACTTTGGCCTTTAGTGATATTTGGCTCAATAATTACAAAAAGAGAAGTAATAGAGCAGTTCTTTCATATATATGGAAATATAGATCTTTCCCAGACTATGTTCAGCAACTTGAAATGGAATCACTTGGTAAAAAATCATCAAAACAATCTGGATTAAATAAAACAGGCCAAATAATATTTGGTGGTTATGGACCAAGAGCTCAACATTCTTATTTTCAATTACTGCATCAAGGCACCCAAAATTTATGTGCTGACATAATTGCCTGTAAAGAAAATTTAAAAAGCCTTGCATATATTCAAGCTATAACTCAAGCAAAACTATTATCAAATGGCGCTAATGATTTATTAAAAGAAGAGGAGAAAATTAATGGTAATGTTCCAATAAATCTTTTTATCCTAAATAAAAATGATGCTTATACTCTTGGCTATTTAATAGCAACATGGGAGCATCGAACATATATTGCAGCTGTAATGTTAGGAATAAATCCATTTGATCAGTTTGGTGTGAGTGCTGGGAAGATATTTACAAAGAAGTATCTTGAAAAAAATGGCGGTTAACCTAAAAAAAGTTCCTAGCACACCTGGTGTGTATAAGTTTTTCAATAACAAGGAAATTATATATATTGGTAAAGCAAAAAATTTAAAAAAAAGAGTCTCTTCTTATTTTGGTAAAACATTTAAGGATAGAAAAACATCACAGATTAAATTTCTTACAGATAAGGTAGAAACCTTCACCACAAAAAATGAAGTAGAAGCATTATTGCTCGAGCAAATGCTTATAAAAGAAAACAAACCAAAATTTAATATTTTGTTACGAGATGACAAGACCTATCCTTATATTTATTTTTCTTTAGATCATGATTTTCCAGGTGTTTATTACAAAAGAACAAAACAGGCAATTGATAAACAATATTTTGGACCATTTGTAAGCTCCGAAGCTGTAAAAAATTCAATTAATGAAATACAAAAAATCTTTAAAGTTAGAAATTGTAGTGACAACACTTTTGCTAATAGAACTAGGCCATGTATTGAGTTTCAAATGAAAAGATGTTCAGCACCTTGCGTTCAAAAAATTAACAAAGTAGATTATTTTGAAGATGTTGAAAATGCTAAATCTTTTCTTTCTGCTTCAGATACCAAAACTGCACAAAAACTTACAAACGATATAGAAAAAGCAGCCTCAAAACTTGATTTTGAAAAAGCAGCTGAAATTAGGGACCGACTCAAGAGATTAAATCTTTTAAAAGAGGAGCAGTCGGTTGTTACTTTAGCAAATGACATTGATATATTCTCTGTAAGTTTTGAAATGGGTTATCTTGGAGTTTCTATAATAGTTGTAAGAAATGGAAAAATAAGAGGTACTAAAACTCATCTCATAAAGCAAGCTCATTTCAACTCTCTTGATGATGTTTATCAAAGGGCTGTATACAATTTCTATGAAAATCAAATTGATATACCTAAAAAAATTCTGTGTGCAAATACTTTAGAGGATAGACAAATTTTAGAAGATATGTTTCAAAAAAAATATAAAAAGTCAGTCAAAATAATTCATTCACCAAGTAAGTCCATAAGACCAATATTTAATTTATGTAAATTAAATGCAGTTCAAGTCATAAGAAATCATGTTAGCAAAGAGGATAAATATACATTCTCACTTAATGAGTTAAGCGGTTACTTAGGCTTAAAAGATATCAAAAAAATTGAAGCTTACGACATTAGTCATATTTCTGGTGACAATGCAGTAGCTTCATGCGTTGTTTTTTCAAATACTGGAGCATTAAAAAATGATTATAGACTATTTAATATACCAAACGATCTATCGGGAAATGATGTTGGTTCATTAAAGCATGTTTTAGAAAGAAGATTAAAATATTATGACAATCCAAGTATTAAGCCTAATTTAATTTTAATAGATGGCGGAAAGTCACAATTAAAATTTGCTAATGATGTAATTAAGAATTCTAAATATGATGATATTGAAGTAATATCAATTGTCAAAGGCTCAAACAGGGTTAGAGCTACTGAAACTATAATTGGCAAGAATGGTATAGTTGAGTTAGATAAATACTCTAAGGCTTTTTTAATTCTTCAAGAAATTCGTGATGAGTCGCATCGGTTTGCAATTAATGCTCAAAGGAGAAAAAAAAGAAAAAATATTACTAAATCTAAGCTAGATAATATCCTTGGTGTAGGAAAAATATTAAAAAGTAGACTTTTAATTAAGTTTAAAAATATCAAAAATATTGAAAAAGCTGGTATAGATGATTTAATGACTGTCAAGGGTATTAATGAGAAAATAGCAATACTTATTAAAAACGAACTCAAATGATAGCAACTTTTATAAATATACTTACATTATCTAGAATTTTTATAGCTATGATAATTTTTATCTTATTAATGTTTGAAAATTATTACTTACCAGCTTTTATATTATTTTTTATTGCTGGATTATCTGACTATTTGGATGGTTTTTTAGCAAGAAAATATAATGCTTCCTCACAGATTGGTGAAATTCTTGATCCTATTGCAGATAAGATACTAATTACTTTCCTTTGCTTTGGATTAGCACTCAACCTATCAAGTTATTTAATTGGTTTCGCAGGTGCATTAATTATAACAAGAGAAATTTGGGTAAGCGCTCTGCGAGACTTTAATTCTAGAAATCATAATACAGATGCTACCAAGGTAATTTTTATAGCGAAAATAAAAACGTCCATCCAGATTTTTACCATATCTATTTATCTTTTCGCTTTGTCTTTTAATATAATGTTATTAATTCCCATAGCAGATATTCTTATGATTATTTCTGTTCTAGTAACTATGTATACAGGATATTTGTATACTGTGAGCACTTTTAGAAATTAAATACCACTTTTACAGTTAAGACATATACAATATCTATCTATTGGCTGGATGGCAGAGTGGTTATGCAGCGGCCTGCAAAGCCGTTTACGCCGGTTCGATTCCGGCTTCAGCCTCCATTTTTAATTTCATAAATAGCTATTCTTATCGGGTTGTTTCACATATAATCACCAAAAATTATTTATATCATATGAAAATATTAGTAATGGGATTGCCAGGTAGCGGTAAAACTTACTTGACGGAGAGACTACAACCTCTTCTTGAAGCAGCTTGGTATAACGCTGATAAGGTTAGAGAAATGGCTAATGACTGGGACTTTTCTGATGCAGGACGAATGAGGCAAGCTGATAGAATGAGGACATTTGCTGATTTTGAAAAAAAAAATAATAGATTTGTTATTTGCGATTTTGTATGTCCAACAAAAGAAACTAGAAAAAATTTTGATGCTGATATCACCATATGGATGGATACAATTGATCAAGGTAGATTTGAAGATACAAACAAAATTTTCACTAGACCCGAGCATGTTGATTTTCATATAAAAGAATGGAATGACAAAAATCATATCAACTTGGCTCACGATATTAAAAATAAAAATGTTTGATTGGAAAAAACCTACTGTACAAATGCTCGGAAGATGGCAACCATGGCATGATGGCCATCAAGCTTTATTTAAAAGATGTGTTGAAAAAACTGGTCAAGTAATAATTCAAGTTAGAGATGTTACTGGTGCATCAGGTGGAGATGGTCAAGAGGACAATCCCTTTGACTGGGATGTTGTTTGTAAGAATATTGAATCAGGCCTTGCAAAAGATAATTTTTTTAGAGGAGAGCACTATGAAATTATGTTGGTACCGAACATAGTAAATATCACATACGGAAGAGGAGTAGGATATTCATTTGATGAAGAAGTTTTTGATGAATCTATAACATCAATTTCAGCAACTAAAATCAGGAAAGAAATGCGCAAAAAAGGAGAATTAAAGTAACTCTCAAATATGCCTGAAGATACCTTTAACCTCGCAATTATTGGACATGGTTTTGTTGGCAAAGCTATCGACGAATGCTTTCCAAAGTCAAATAAATTTATTATAGACATTGACAGCAAGAATCAAATTAAAGATTTAGTTGATATCAATCCAAACATAATATTTATTTGCCTTCCCACTCCAATGAACGATGATGGATCAATAAATTCTAAAATTATAGAGAGTGTTTTTATAGAAATAAAAAAATATGGGATTGATTGCATAAATGTACTGAAATCTACTGTTACTCCTGACGTTCTTCAAAAGCTATCCCAACATACAAGTAGATTTGTTTATAATCCAGAGTTTTTAAGAGAAAATACTGCTGTAGATGATTTGATAAATTCACAAATTAATATTCTGGCAGGAAATAGGAATGATTGTTTAGAGGTCCAAAATATATTCATCAATTTTTCCATTAAAAAGAATTTAAATTTTAAAATAACAGACATAGAAACAGCTTCAATTATAAAATATACAATTAATGCTTTTTTAGCATCAAAAGTATTATTTTTTAATCAGATAAAAGAGATTTTTGATAATCAAAACTTTAACGGGTCTTGGGATGATTTTTTAAATTTAATTTGTCTAGATACTAGAATAGGAGAATCTCATATTAATGTTCCAGGACCTGATGGAAAAAAAGGTTTTGGAGGCGCATGCTTTCCAAAAGATATAGCTGCGCTTATTAATTATGCATCAAATATTAATGTTGACTTATCTATTTTGAAAGAGATTCAAGAAAAAAATAATAATATTAGATCAGAATACAAAAAATCAAATCGAGAAGCTGAGCAGAATATTAAATTCACAAATTAGAATAACAAGTATAACTTTAATAGTTTGTAGAATATAATTATTGATAAACATAAGGGGAAATTTTCATGAAAGTAGTTCCATCAAGAGAAGTTGTTAAGCATACCAAATGCAGGCTTTGTGGTCATGATAAATTAGATTTAGTATTCTCACTTGGTGACCAATATATTAATGACTTTGTAACCAAAGATAATATTGGAAAAGGATTAAAAGCACCTTTAACAATTGTTCACTGTTCGAATTGTGACTTAGCACAGCTTGCCGACACAGCACCTCAAGAGCTTCTTTATTCAAGACAATACTGGTACAAATCAGGTATTACTGACACCATGAAGGCTGAACTAAAAGATATAGTAGATGAGCTTGAGGAGTTTGTGAGCTTAAAAGATAAAGATATAGTATTAGATATTGGAGCGAATGATGGAACAATGCTTGAATTTTTTCCAAAACATGTTTTGACAATAGGATGTGAACCAGCAAATAACCTTGTTGAAGAATTATCAACAAGATGTGATAGGGTCATTCATGATTTTTGGTCAGAAGAAGCATATATCAACGCAACATCAGACGTGAATTCTAAGAAAGCCAAGGTAGTATCTGCCATAGGTATGTTTTATGATCTCGATGATCCTGTGAAATTTGTTTCTGATATAGAAAAAGTTCTTGCAGATGATGGTATTTTTGTTGCACAGCTTATGACCTCTGCACCAATGATAGAAAAAAACGATCTTGGAAATATATGTCATGAGCATATAGAATTTTATTCCTACAAATCATTGGTATATATGTATGAAAAATGTGGCCTAGAAATTATTCATGTATCAGAAAATAATGTAAATGGTGGAAGTTATAGGATATATGCAAAAAAATTAACTGATAAAGGTTCCATAGATTACCAAGAAAAAGCGAGTAAACAAGACTTAATATCTTTTAAAAATAGAATCGATGAAAATAAAGAAAAATGCATCAATTTTTTAGAACAAGAAAAAGCAAAAGGGAAAACTATTCATGTTTATGGAGCTTCAACTAAAGGTAATGTAATACTTCAGTATTTTGGCATAACCACAGATTTAGTTGATTTTGCAGCAGAAAGAAGTCCAGATAAATACGGGAGATATACTGTAGGAACTTGGATACCAATTATATCTGAAAAAGAAAGTAGAGAAATGAAGCCAGATTATTATCTTGTTCTTCCTTGGGCATTTTTTGATGAGATGTATGCAAGAGAAACTGAGTGGCTATCAAACGGTGGTAAATTTTTGGTTCCATTTCCAGAATTCAGAATCGTAGAGTGAGCAAAATACCTGAAAGCCTTTACAAAGATATAGTTAAATCTGTGCCAATAATATGCATTGATTTATGTATAGCTTGCCATGAAAATGGAATTAAAAATGGTTATCTTTTAGTTAAAAGAAAACAAGAGCCATTGCTTGGAGATTTGTGGGTTCCAGGGGGCAGAGTTTTCCAAAATGAGACTTTATTAGATGCAGCACAAAGGAAACTAAAAGAAGAAATTGGAATTACAAAGGAAAATACAGAATTTTTTATAAAAGGTATATATGAGGATGTTTTTGATAGATCTTCATTTGAAAAACATACATATCACACTATATCTATTGTTTATCATGTAGATGTTGAGATAAATAAGGAAAAAATTAAATTAGATAATACTAGTAAAGAGTGGATGGTTTCAAAAAAATTACCACAAAGATTATCTGAACGATTAACACTCTTTTAGTTTAGAAAGCATTATATTTGGAGAAAGAATAATGAAAAAAGCTCTTGTATTAGGTATAACAGGTCAAGACGGAAGCTATCTAGCGGAAATTCTTCTTGAATCAGGTATAGAGGTTCATGGGTTGATAAGAAAATCTGCAACAGGAAATACAAAAAATATTGACCATTTGCTTAATTCAGATTTTTATAAATCTGGTAAACTCAAACTTGTTAAAGGCGATTTACTTGATAGTGCATCTATTTTTAAAGCAATTTCAACTATTATGCCCGATTATATTTACAATGAAGCAGATCAAGATCATGTAGCATGGAGCTATGATATACCTTCTTATTCAATAACAACAACTACAACATCAGTAATTAATATATTAGAAGCTATAAGAACAATTAATCCAAAGATAAATTATTTTCAACCAGTTTCATCAAACATGTTTGGTGTTCCAAACGAAGAGCCTCAGAATGAAGAAACATATCATAATCCTGTGAGTCCTTATGGAATTGCAAAATCAGCCACATTTCATTTATGTAATTTTTACAGAAAGTCATATGATATGAATATTTCCACAGGAATCTTGTATAACCATGAATCACCAAGAAGACCAGATGAATATCTCTCAAGAAAGGTAACGTTGGCAGTTGCAAAGATAAAGAATGGCCTTCAAAAAGAATTAATTCTAGGTGATTTAAGTGGGTTTGTGGATTGGGGATATGCAAAAGACTTTATGAATATCGCAAAAAAAATAAATGAGTCCAATCATAATGATAATTTTGTTATTGGTACAGGAAAACTAACAAAAGTTGAAGATTTTGTAAAAAAAGCTTTTTCTCAAGCAGAATTAGATTGGAGTAATTATGTTAAAACATCTGATGAATTCAAAAGACCTGTTTCAACTGGAAGATTATGTGCAGATATTACAAAATTAAAATCTAAGCTTGGTATTGAACCAAATGTTGATATAGATGAATTAATATCAATAATGTTAGAAAGTGATTTGAAATTAGTAAAAAGTATTTAATATATCAAAGTTACAATCCTGCCCGGGTGGTGGAATTGGTAGACACAAGGGACTTAAAATCCCTCGAAGGCAACTTCGTGCCGGTTCAAGTCCGGCTCCGGGTACCATTCAGGATTAAGATATAGATGTATTTTTACAGTAATACTTCATGTAAACAAAATTTTCTTATAAATTATATAATTAGAAAATTGTAATCAGGGGAGGCTATTAAGCATAAGATATGAAAAAAATAATTGTTGTTAGTGGCGGTTTCGATCCTATTCATTCTGGACATATTCAGCTTTTAAATGATGCCAAAAAGCTTGGAGACAAACTAATAGTTGCATTAAATGATGATAGCTGGTTAGTTGAAAAAAAAGGTAAAGAATTCATGCCTTTCAACGAAAGAAAAATCATTATTGAAAGTCTCAATATGGTTGATGAGGTAATAGCTTTTGAAAATGATAATGAAGGTAGTTGCAAGGATGCTTTAAATAAGATTAAGAAAAATTATCCAAATGATTTAGTAATATTTTGTAATGGTGGAGATAGAGGTAAGAATAATATTCCGGAAATGGATGTTGAGGGAATCGAATTTGAATTTAGTGTTGGTGGAGATGACAAAAAAAATTCTTCAAGTTGGATATTAAAAGAATGGAAGTACGATGGAGAAGAAAGACTTTGGGGAAAATTTTATAATCTCTTTAGTGATTACGGTGATACTGGCGTTAAAGTAAAAGAACTTGTAGTATTTCCAAAAAAAGGACTCAGCTTCCAGAGGCATTTCTACAGAAGTGAGATTTGGTTTGTGAGCAAAGGAAAATGTATTGTAAATTACAGCGAAGGCAAGCCAGAAGACGCTAAAGAGATTTCTTTTGGGTTAGAGGATAGGTTACATATCAATAAAAAAGCCTGGCATCAAATAATCAATCCTTTTGATGAGCCATGCCACATTATTGAAATCCAATATGGTGAAAAAACAATTGAAGAAGATATTGAAAGACTTAGATATTTCGATGAGAAAAGTTTCAAATGATTATTTTTTATATTGGTGTTGATAAATGTGGTTCTACAGCAATCTATAATATTCTTAGAAAACAAAATTGGATTTCAGATTTAGGAGGCAAAGATACAAACCTTTTAATAGATAATAAAAATATACATTCAAACATAACTAAACTTAAAAATTGTGGTAACAATTCAATTTTTATAGAATATTCACATGATTATTGGCTATCCTCTAGAGTTGCTAAGATTATAAAAGATGAATTCAAAGAGGCATTTGTCATATGCTCTGTAAGAGATCCAATTCTTCGTTCAATATCAGCATTAAAGCATTACAAGAAAATAGGTACCAAAGGTAGCGATCATGAAATAATAAAAAATTTTCCAGATATTATAAGTAACTCATATTATAAAAAATTGAAAGATTTTTTAATTAAATCTGGAAAATTCGATGATAAGAATTTTTTTATAGTTAATATAGACTCTCAAATCTCACTTATAAAACAATTGAATCTATGTATGTCAAAATTTGGAGTAGCTCAAGAAATAAACAATGTTAGTTATAAAACATTTAGTGCTAAAAATTCCCGTTTTCCAATCCTAACAAACCTATTAAGAAGTATCTCTAAGTATGTAAGATATATATTCCCAACAAAAATTTATCAGTCTCTTAAAAATAAATTTTACGCTCAAGAATTTCTATTTAAAGATTTTGATAATAGCTTTGATTCATATTGGAAAGAGTATTTTTCTAATTTGTATGGGTTAGAGATGCTTTCAGAGTATAATTCAATTTTAGAAATAAAAGATACTTCTAATGACTGATCAAATATCATCAAATATTATTAATTCACTAAAGTTATCACGTTCAACATTATTTTACTTGGCATTAGCTATTCTTTTAGGTTGTCTAACTTATCTTTCATTTGCAGAAAAAAAATATCAATCGTATATGGTAATCATCCCAGAAACTAATGGGGTATCATCAGCAGAAAGTGTTGTCTCAAGTGCAATTTCATCTTTTGGTTCCTTAGGTGGAGGACTTGATCTTGGCGATCTTAGTGGGGGTTCAGAGGATCCTCAATTTAAGAAGGTTCTATATTTAATAAACTCCATCGAAGTTTCTAGGATACTTATTGATTCAAATCCAGAACTTATACAGGAACTTTTTCCAAAAAAGACTTTCAATATTAAAACAAAAAAGTTTAAAGATGATAATTTTTTTATTGACGTGCTCAAATCTATTTTTGGTATGAAGTATATCAATAATGAAGCAGAGCTTATTGTTTCAGACAGAATTAAGAAAATTTTAAAAATTTCAAAAGAAAGTAAGAGTAAGTTTACTGTTCTTTCTATAGACAATGAAAATCCAAAAATGGCAAAAGAGTTATTAGAAAATATATATAAAATATCTGAAGACATAGTTAAGAAAGACACACGTGAT
>CENG01009666.1_pt1 | contig 13402 bp, 11 predicted proteins | sample 530131 | NCBI WGS metagenome assembly CENG01 (sample SAMEA2591057, study PRJEB7988) | marine metagenome | biome: marine biome (ENVO:00000447); feature: surface water (ENVO:00002042) layer; material: saline water (ENVO:00002010), including plankton (ENVO:xxxxxxxx) | depth 5 m
GACATATGAATGTTTTATTAGCAGAAGCAAATGTTCCATATGATGTTTTGGTTGAACCAGATGATGTCAACCCATCAATGGATACTGTTGATGTCGCTATTGTTATTGGAGCCAATGATGTTGTGAATCCATCTGCAACAGAGGAGCCAGGAAGTCCTATATATGGAATGCCTATAATAGAAGTTCATAATGCAAGAACAGTTTTTGTCCTTAAAAGGTCAATGTCAGCAGGTTTTGCTGGCGTTCAAAATCCACTTTTCTTCAAGGAAAATACACGAATGCTTTTTGGAGACGCAAAGGACTCAATTGGCGGCCTAGTATCTGAATTTAAAGAGTAATTTTTCCCTTAAATATGTTAAAATATCTCCTTAAATAAGGAAGATATTTCGTACATAATTCAGCACCAAAACATAGGTAAATATGAGTGATTTCGCAAAAGAAATAATATCTGTAAATATAGAAGATGAGCTAAAACAGTCATATTTAAGTTATGCATTAAGTGTAATTCATGGAAGAGCTCTTCCAGATATACGAGACGGCTTAAAACCAGTTCATAGAAGAATACTTTACGCTATGTACGACCTTAAAAATTCGTACAACAAACCATATAAAAAATCTGCAAGAGTTGTCGGTGACGTAATCGGTAAATATCACCCTCATGGTGATTCAGCTGTGTATGACGCAATGGTTAGAATGGCCCAAGATTTTTCAATGAGATATCCAATTGTTGAAGGCCAAGGTAATTTTGGATCAATTGATGGAGATCCACCAGCCGCAATGAGATATACCGAAGTAAGAATGGCAAAAATTACTGACCAAATGCTTGGAGATATTGAAAAAGAAACCGTATCCTATTCTCCAAATTACGACGGTAGTGAATATATCCCAGATGTTCTGCCAACAAAGATTCCAAATCTTTTAGTTAATGGATCTTCAGGTATTGCAGTTGGAATGGCTACAAATGTACCACCACATAATATTAATGAAGTTTTGAATGGGTGCATAAATTTAATTAACAATCCAAAAATATCAATAGATGATCTTATTAAAGATATTTCGGGTCCCGATTTTCCTACTGGTGGAACAATAGACGGAAAAGCTGGCATTTATGAGGCATATAAAACTGGAAGAGGAATAATACACATCAGATCTAACACTTCCATAGAAGAGGATAAATCAGGAAAACAATCTTTAATTATTAACGAGATTCCATTTATGGTTAATAAGGCAAAAATGCTAGAAAAAATTGCCGAGTTAGTTAAAGAAAAGAAAATTGAAGGTATCACAGAAATCAGAGATGAATCAGACAAAGATGGCCTTCGAGTGGTTATTGAAGTTAGAAGAGGAGATTCTGTAGATGTTCTGGAAAATAATTTGTTTGCACAAACTCAATTAGAACAATCATTTGGTATTAATTTTACTGTTCTTTCTGAAGGTCAACCAAAAGAAGTAAATTTAAAAGAAATGCTTCAGGCATTTGTAAAACATAGAAAAGATGTAATTGTTAAAAGAACCAAATATGATCTAAAAAAAGCAAAGGACAGAGGCCATGTAGTTGAAGGTTTGATGGTAGCAATTGCAAATATTGATGAAATTATAACCATTATAAAAAAATCGAAGGATCCCAAAAAAGCTGCAGAATCTCTTTGTAAAAAGACATGGAAGTCTGGACCAGTAGAGGCAATTCTTAAAAAAGTTGGTAATGATACATGTAAACCAAAGGGTCTGAGCAAAGATCTAGGATTGAAAGGAAAAAAATACAAACTTTCTTCTGATCAAGCAAAAGCAATTTTAGAACTTCGTTTAGGACGCTTAACCGGTCTTGAACAGGATAATTTAAGTAAGGAGTTCTCAGAAATTGTAGAAAAAGTATTAACCTTACAAAAAATTCTAGATGATAAAAAAACCCTTCTAGATTTAATGATATCTGAACTTCAAGAAATAAAAGAAGCTTTTGGTGATGAAAGAAGAACTCTGATTAATGATACAAGAAGAGGAATTACAAATGAGGACTTAATTCCTGAAGAAACTAGAGTTTTAACTGTTTCAAGAAGTGGATATGCTAAAACACAACCGCTAGATGAATATCGTGAACAAAGAAGAGGCGGGCAAGGAAAAGCTGCAGCGTCTGTAAAGGAAGAGGATCTTATACAAAATCTATATGTCCTTAGTAGTCATGTTCAAATCTTATGTTTTACAACAAAAGGCAAAGTATTTTGGTTAAAAGTTTATGAAATACCCGTTGCCTCCAGAACATCTAAAGGAAGACCTCTCGTAAACATGCTCAATTTAGACGAAGACGAAAGGGTAAGTGAAATATTGCCTGTTGAAGATTTTTCGGATGACAAATTTATTTTTATGGCAACAGAAAAAGGCATTACCAAAAAAACAAACTTAAGCCTTTTTGCTAGAAAATGGAAATCAGGAATCAAGGCAATCAATCTTGATGACGATGACAAATTAATTGGCACAGCCATCACAGATGGTAAGAAAGAAATCTTACTTGCTTCATCTGCTGGTAAGCTTATTAGATTCAATGAAGAAAAAGTTAGACCAATGGGAAGAACCGCAAGAGGTGTCAAAGGTATTAAACTTAAAAAAGATCAAAAGCTAATATCTTTAAACGTTGCTGATCCAGAAAAAACAGTTTTATGCGTATCTGAAAATGGATATGGTAAAAAAACTAATTTAGATGATTTCCCAACTCATAATAGAGGAGGTCAGGGAGTCATCTCAATTAAGACTAGTGAAAGAAATGGCATGATGGTGGCAGCTACATTGGTTAATGAAGAAGATGGAATTATGTTGATTAGTGATAAAGGAACAATGATAAGAACAAATGTTTCTCAAGTTCCAACTCTGAGCAGAAATACTCAAGGAGTAAAAATAATAACACCAAAAGAAGGTGAAAAACTCATTGAATGTGTGACAATTCCAGAAGAGGAAGAACAAGAAGAATAATATGAGGGGATGGAATTTTTCTGCTGGTCCTGCAGCAATTCCGGAAGAGGTAATACAAGAAGTCAAAAATGAACTACTCGAGTTCAAAGATTCTGGAACTTCTATAATTGAAGTTAGTCATCGAACAAACTTGTATTCTGAACTCGCCTTTGAAGCAAAACAAGACTTAATAGATCTCCTTGATATTCCTAAAAGTCATGAGGTCCTTTTTCTTCAAGGAGGCGCAACTCATCAGTTTTCAATGATTCCCTTAAACTTTAAAAATATAGAAAGTAATGCTGATTATGTAGTTTCAGGTACTTGGTCAAAAAAAGCAGCAGTTGAAGCAGAAAAATTAATTAATGTTAATGTAATTGCATCATCAGAAGGTTCAAATTTTTCAAACTTTCCACAATACGAAGAATGGAAATTTTCAAATGATTCAGCATATGTTCATTTTTGTCCAAATGAAACAATGCAAGGAATTGCAATACATGAAGCACCTAACTTTAAAAAACATATTGTTGCGGATATGACTTCTGTTATTTTAAGCGAACCACTTGATGTCAAAGATTATTCTCTGATTTATGCCGGTGCACAAAAAAATATTGGTCCAGCTGGATTGACTGTGGTAATTATCTCAAAAGACTTTATGAATTTGGCTAATAAGGATCTTCCAAAAATACTTCAATACGCTGAACATTCAAAAGCAGATTCAATGCTCAACACACCCCCAACATTTTCATGGTATGTGGCTGGGAAAGTTTTTAAGTGGATTAAAAGATCTGGTGGATTAGAGTATTTTCAAAAATTAAATAGAAAAAAAGCTGAAGTATTGTATGAATGTCTTGATTCCTCTGATTTTTATCTAAATAAAATTGAAAAAAATCAAAGATCTATAATGAATATTACATTTAATTTAGCTGATGAAAATCTTAATGAAACTTTTCTTAAGGAGTCGAAATCTAAAAATTTACTAAATTTAAAAGGACATGCTCTTGTTGGAGGAATGAGAGCAAGCATATATAATGCTATGCCGCTGGAGGGAGTTGAGCAGTTGGTTCAATTTATGAAAGAATTTGAAACTAAGCACGGTTAAGAATATGTCAAAGAAAGACTTAAAAAGCTACAGAGATAAAATTGATCAAATAGATCAAAAAATTCTTAAATTAATTCAAGAGAGAGCATCTCATGCGGTTTCTATTGGAGAATTAAAATCAAAAGTAAGCCCAAGTTCTTCATTCTATAAACCTGATAGAGAATCAAAGATACTAAGAAGTATTATTAAATCCAACATCGATGGACTTTTACCAGATAGCAAAATAAGAGCTATTTATAAAGAGCTTATTTCAGGGTGCTTATCTTTAGAAGAAATACTTAAAATAGCTTACCTTGGTCCTGAGGGCACTCATTCAGAAGCAGCTGTGCATAATCAATTCGGTTCTCAAGTGGTTAAAATCCCATCTAGAACAATCGATGATGTTTTTTTTCAACTAATGCATGATGAAGTTAACATTGGTGTAGTGCCAGTAGAAAACTCCTCTGAGGGAGTTATTAACACCACTTTGAATTGCTTAGCTGACAGTGAAGATATAAATATTATTGGTGAAATCTATCTTGATATCGATCATCAGCTTGCTGCAGGAAATAAATTTGATATAAAAGATGCATTTGCTATTGCATCGCATCCTCAGGCTCTTGGTCAATGTACAAAATGGATTGAGAGAAATATTGGTAATATCAAAAGATTAGAAATGCCAAGCTCAGCAGTTGCAGCAAAATATGCTAAAGAAAATAAAAATATTCTTTGTATAGTAAATTCATTAGCAATAGAAAAATATAAATTAAAGTTAGTAAAGAAAAATATTCAAGATTTTTCTGAGAATAAAACAAGATTTTTGGTTGTAGGAAAGCATTCTATTGAAAGAACCGGAAGAGATAAGACTTCTTTCTTGATACAAACACCCAACAAACCAGGTTCATTGATGGGAGTATTAAAACCATTTGATAAAAGAAAGATAAATTTAAGCAAAATTGAAACTAGACCATCAAGAGGAAATATAAAGTCACATGATTTCTTTATTGACTGTGAAGGCCATATAAGCGATAAAAAATTATCATTAGCTGTAAATGAAATTATTGATACTGGAGCTATCGTAAGAAATTTTGGCTCTTATCCAGAGTATGTATGAAAAAAAATGTTGAAAGCATTCTTATAATTGGTTTAGGAATGATAGGTGCGTCAATAGCACTTGCATCAAGATCAAAAGGTTTAAAGGTTTTTGGATACGATTCTGATGATTCAGCTGTTGAACTAGCAAAAAAAGAACATTATATCGACGAAAGTTTTAAAAGCCTTGAAGAAATCAATAATGAGAATCTCGCAGATAAGATTGACCTAGTTTTGGTTTGTGTACCTCCGAGAAAAACTCAAGAGGTTTTAAATAATATACATGAGCTTTGGAATTCATCTATAACGATTACTGATACTTCAAGTGTAAAAAATCACTTAAAGGTTCAGGACGTCGACAATATAATTCTCTCACATCCCATTGCAGGCTCAGACAGGTCAGGACTGTCTGCAGCAGACAGTAAATTATATATTGATAAAAAAAATGTGATTTGTAATCCCTTTGAAGCTAAAAATGAACATCTTAATCGCTTAATAGATTTTTGGGAGAGTGCAATGCAAATGAGAACTAGTATTATGACTGTTAGTGATCATGATCTAATTTTTGCAATGACAAGTCATTTACCTCATTTAGTTTCTTATGCATTAATTGACTCAATCAGATTATCTTCATCAAATGTTGAAGACAATGCTGGCGGAGGCTTGAAAGAGTTTTTAAGATTAAGTGGCTCAAATTCCGAAATGTGGAGTGAAATCTTTACTTTAAACAGGGTTGATTTAATAAAGGCTTTGGCAGGATTACAAATTTCAATTAATAATTTACTGGAGTTAATTACAGAAACTAAAGAAATACCTGATGTATTTAATCATCTCGAAATTCTAAGAGATGAATTAAATGAAATTAAATCATTTAAAGAAGATAACTTTTGAATTTAGAATCACATCCCACTAATCGATTATCAGGCGAAGTAACATGCCCTGGAGATAAATCAATATCTCAAAGGATTTTAATCATAGGGTCCCTTCTTAATTGTGATATTAAAATATCTGGATTTTTAGACGCTGAAGATCCAAATTCAACAATGATGGCTCTTAACAATTTGGGATCGTCAATAAAAAAAGACAATGACAAAGTTATGATTAGTCATAGATCAAAACCATTCACTAATCCAAGCTCTTGCTTGGATTTGGGTAATTCTGGAACTGGCATGAGACTTCTTACTGGATTTATATCGGGCTTAAATTTAGTAGCAACCTTGACTGGAGATGACTCTTTGAGCAAGAGACCAATGTCAAGAGTAGTTGATCCATTAACAGCAATGGGGAAAAAAATTTCCACAAATAGTGGAAAAGCTCCAATTCAAATTCAAGGCGGAAATATTAAGGATAATTTTGAATATGTCATGCCCATAGCTAGTGCTCAAGTAAAATCTTCTTTAATGTTGGCAGCTTTATCTTCCGGAAAATCAATAAAGATTACTGAACCAAAAGTAACTAGAGACCATACAGAAAGAATGATTCAATACTTTGATGGATCTATAGAGATCTTGGAATCATCTCAGGACAAGACTATATTTTTTAAAAGTTCAAAGTTATCTCAGATTTCATCATACGAGATTGTTGGTGATTTTTCTTCAGCAGCATTTATTATCGTAGCAGCTTTAATATCCAAAAATTCAGAAGTTTTGATCAAGAATGTAGGATTAAATGAAACAAGATCAGGTTTGCTAGAAGTATTATTAAAAATGAATGCAAATATTGAGATAGTTAATAAAAGACAGACTTGTAATGAAGACTGTGGTGACATAATTATAAAATCTTCAAAATTAGAAGGGATAAACGTACCAAATAGTATTATTCCAAATATCATTGATGAAATACCAATTTTAAGTATTGCAGCCTGTTTTGCTAGAGGGCAAACCACTATAAACAATGCATCTGAGCTCAAAGTTAAAGAGTCTGACAGACTTCATGCCACATCTATGGGTCTAAAAGCAATGAATATAAGACATGACTTATTAGATGATGGACTAATAATTAATGGCACACAAGATGATGTAGAGATTCATGAAGAAATAGAATCATTTGGAGATCATAGAATTGCAATGAGTTTTTTAATAGCTGGTTTGAGATCTAAAAATGGTGTTAAAGTAAGAGATTGTAGTAATATCAAAACTTCTTTTCCAAATTTTTCCATGATAATGAATAATCTTGGAATGATAATAAATGAATAAGATAAATGTAATAACAATAGATGGGCCATCCGCTTCAGGCAAAGGATCGCTTGCTAGAGAAATTGCAAAAACATATGACCTGTCAATTCTTGATAGCGGTTCTCTTTATAGACTCTATGCATATTATGCCAAAGAGGGTATAAAGAATGAATTAATATCAAATACAATCCAAGAAAACATTAAATTTAAGATATCAAATCATGACCTAGTTATCATGAATGTTGATAATGATATTACTGATGATCTCAGATCAGAAAGTATTGCAGCTTTGGCGTCTGAATTAAGTTCAAAGGAAGAGGTTAGAGATGCATTATTTAATATCCAGAGATCTTTTTATAATGAGAAGGGGCTTGTTGCTGATGGCAGAGACATGGGAACTGTTGTGTTTAAAGAGGCAAAACTTAAGATTTATCTTACTGCTTCTGCAGAAGTAAGGGCAAAAAGGAGATATTTAGAGTTGCAGAATCGTGGTCAAGAAGTTAATATGCCCGCTCTGATTGCTGATATTGAGCAAAGAGATTTGAAAGATAGTTCAAGAGAATTATCGCCACTTTTGCCAGCAGATGATGCTCACATAATTGATTCATCTGAAATGTCACTTGAAGATGTAATTAGTTTTACGAAAAGTTTAGTTAAAGAGGAATATTTATAAATGTCAGAATCATTTTCAGCACTTTTAGATGAGAGTTTAAGCACTCTAGATATGCAGCCAGGATCAATTGTTTCAGGGGTAGTTCTTGATGTTGACAACGATTGGGTAACTGTACATGTTGGACTTAAGTCAGAAGGAGTCATATCACTGGATGAATTTAGAAACAACGAAGGTAAAGTAGAAGTAAACATTGGTGATGAAGTAGAAGTTGCTCTTGAAGCAGTCGAAGATGGTTATGGAGAAACAAGAATTTCAAGAGAAAAAGCAAGGAAAATATCTACTTGGAAAATGCTTGAGGAAGCCCTAGAAACTGGTGAATTTGTAACAGGCAAAATTCACAATAGAGTAAAAGGTGGTTTTGCAGTAGAAGTTGAAGTTGTTAAAGCTTTTCTACCTGGTTCGCTTGTGGATGTTAGACCGGTAAAAGAGGCGCCTGACATTGAAAATACTGTTCAAGACTTTAAGGTCATCAAGCTTGATTACAAAAGAAACAATGTTGTTTTATCAAGGAAAGCGGTTCTTGAAAAGAATAACTCTGCTGTAAAAGTTGAACTATTAAAAAATCTTGAAGAGGGTCAAATAGTATCTGGAATTATCAAAAATATAACAGACTATGGGGCATTTATTGATCTAGGTGGACTCGATGGACTTCTTCATATTACAGATATTTCTTGGTCAAGGGTAACGAATCCAGCAGAGCATTTAAACCTAGGAGAAGAAATAGAGGTTAAAGTTTTGAGTTTTGATAAAGAAAAGCTGAGAGTTTCGCTAGGCCTAAAACAAATCCAAAATGATCCTTGGGAAAACGTTGAATCAAATTATTCTGTTGGCGGTGTTTATGAAGCAGAAGTTTCTAACATTACTGACTATGGATGCTTTGCTCAACTTGAAGAGGGAATAGAGGGACTTATTCATTTATCGGAGCTGGACTGGACAAGTAAAAATATTCATCCATCAAAGGTGGTTCAAATGGATGAAAAAATAAAAGTTATGATTCTAGAAATTGATCATGACAAAAGAAGAATATCACTTGGCTTAAAGCAAACTAAATCTAACCCATGGACTGAGTTTGCAAACAAATATGGTATTGGCGATAAAGTTGAAGGAAAAATAAAATCAGTTACGGATTTTGGTATTTTTGTTGGCCTTGAGGGAGATATTGATGGCTTAATTCACTTATCTGATATATCAGAGGATGAAGATCCCAAAAATGCACTAGAGGAATTTAAAAAAGATCAAACATTAAATTGCATAGTTTCTGCAGTGGATGCAGAAAGAGAAAGAATTTCGTTAAAATTGAGTGAATAGTTTTAAAAAAGATACTTATAATAGATCAGATATTGAAGCTTCTCTTAGAAAAGAATTCCCAAATTTAACTAAATCACAAATTTCAGAAGCTATAAATTCAATCTTAGAATCAATAGTAGAGGCTGTAGCCTTGGATGAAAAAGTAGAAATTAGAGGTTTTGGCACTTTTTCTAAAAAACAGATAAGACCAAGAAAATTTATTAATCCAAAAACTAAAAAAATTTCCTATCTAGGAGAAACCTCTACAGTGCACTTCAAACCATCAAAAGCATTAATAAAAAAATGATAATTGTTGCTATAGATGAAATTGCCTTTAATAAGGCGTCTTTTATAATTGATAGCCTTGATCCTGAAAAATGTATGATTAAAATTGGAAGTGTTTCTTTTAATTCTATTGGCCATGAAATTATTCATTATGCTGCTCAAAAAGGTTTTGACATTTTTCTAGACTTAAAACTCCATGATATTCCAAATACTGTTAAGAAATCTATAGAAGGTCTAATCTCATTGCCAATTTCAATGTTAACTGTTCATACTTCTGGAGGTAAAGATATGATGGTAGCTGCTATGGAGGCAGTCAAAAATTCTAATATAAAAGTTTTCGGAGTTACTGCTTTGACAAGCTTAAATGATGAAGATGCAATTAACATTTTTAAGAGGACTTCATCTGATCAAGTAAATGCAATGCTAGATTTGGCAGTATCTGCTGGAATAGATGGTGTTGTTTGTTCACCACATGAATTAAAACTTGTTAGTCTAAGAAAATCTTTACTATCAATTACACCTGGCATCAGACTTCAAGATCAAAGCGATGATCAAAAAAGAGTAATGACTCCAAAAGAAGCAATTGATTTAGGTTCAGACTTTTTAGTAATTGGAAGACCAATAACTGAATCTTCTGATATAAAGAAATCTTTGAACGAAATCTATAAGAACATTCAATGATCAAAAAAATTCCAACAACTTGTGTTTTCAAAAACGAGAAGGTCACTTTTACGTCTTACATAAATGACTTTACACAAGAAATTTATGAAGAATTTGATTTAAATGCAAAAAAGATAGGTTTGCAGAAAAAGATTGAAAATTTATTTAGCGGAGAAAAGGTAAATTTCACTGAGGGTTTGGCTGCATGGCATCCTAAATACAGATCTGAGTACAATCCTAATGAACATGACACATCATCTGGCAAGGGACAACAAGATGAATTGCTTAATTTTTATAATTTATGCACTAGTGCAAAAAATATAATAACTATTGGGATTGGTGGTTCATTTGAGGGACCAAAAATGTTTCTTGAAAATATAGACTTAAAGCATGTCGATACAAATTTTATATTTATCACAGGTTCTGATTTATCTGAATTTATTATGAAAATTGACAAATTGAAGCCGGAAGATTCATTATTTCTTGTTTCATCAAAATCTTTCACGACTCAAGAAACTTTATCGCTTCTAAAAGAAGCTATTTCTTGGTCAGGAGACATAAATAAGTTTGTTGCAATTACAGCAAATAAAAAAGAAGCTAAAAAATATAACATAAAGTGTATTTTTGAGTTTGATTATGAAATCGGCGGCAGATATTCAATTTGGTCAGAAATTTCCATTCTTATAAGCTGGTTGAATAAAAAAAACTTTGACGACTTTATGGCTGGCGGAAAACAAGCTGACATCGACTTAAAGAATAGCGACTCATACTTGAAATTTCTTAAGACTTTAGCTTATAGCGATATTTGGCTACATAACTATAAAAATAAAAACACTAGAGCTGTTCTATCTTACATATGGGGTTTGAGATCTTTACCTAATTATTTTCAACAACTTGAGATGGAGTCCCTTGGTAAGCAGCCTTCTAAAGATTCAGAATATAAAAAGACTGGTCAAATAATATTTGGTGGTTATGGACCAAAAGCACAACATTCATACTTTCAATTATTGCATCAAGGCACACAAGATGTATGTGTCGACATTATTGCAAATATAAATGACAAAAAAAGTTTAGCTTATGCTCAAGCTATTACACAATCAGAACTTCTTTCTAGAGGCGCTATCGATTTAAAAGATCATGAAAAAATTAATGGAAATGTCCCCACAAATTTATTTTTAATCAATAATCCAGATCTATTTGATCTTGGTTACTTGATAGCAACATGGGAACACAGAACCTATATAACTGCTTCAATGTTAGGAATAAATCCATTCGATCAATTTGGCGTAAGTGCAGGCAAGATTTATACTAATAAGTATCTGTTCGATAAAGACTAAAATTAAAAGCTTGCTTCGTTATGTCTATCAATTTAAAAAAAGTTCCCAATACGCCCGGCGTATATAAATTTTTTAATAAGCACGAGATTATATACATTGGAAAAGCTAAAGATTTAAAGAAAAGAGTTTCGTCTTATTTTGGTAAATCTTTTAAAGATAGGAAAACATCTCAAATAAAATTTCTAACAGATAGAGTTGAGACTTTTACAACTAAAAATGAGGTAGAGGCACTGCTGCTGGAACAGACTTTAATAAAAGAGAATAAACCAAGGTTTAATATTCTCTTAAGAGATGACAAAACATATCCATATATTTATTTTTCCTTAGATCACGAATTTCCAGGCGTTTATTCTAAAAGGACTAAAAAGGGTGTCGATAAAAAATATTTTGGACCTTTCGTAAGTTCAGAAGCAGTGAAAAAATCGATTAAAGAAATTCAAAAAATTTTTAAACTTAGAAATTGTAGTGATAATACTTTTGCAAATAGGACAAGACCTTGTATCGAATTTCAGATGAAGCGATGTTCTGCTCCATGTGTTCAAAAAATTAATAAAGTTGATTATTTTGAAGATATTACAAGTGCCAAATCATTTCTTTCATCATCCGATACAAAAACTATTGAAAGACTAACAAAAGGCATCGAAAAAGCAGTATCGCAACTAGACTTTGAAAAAGCTGCTGAAATAAGAGATCGTCTTAAAAGACTGAATCTAATTAAAGAAGAGCAGTCTGTTATAACAATGGCAGGCGATGTTGATATATTTTCGATTAGTTCCGAAATGTCTTATCTTGGCATTTCTATAATTGTTGTCAGAAATGGAAAAATAAGAGGTACCAAGACACATTTGATTAAGCAAGCTCACTATAACTCTTTTGATGATGTTTACCAGAGTGCAATTTTTAATTTTTATGATAACCAGATTGATATTCCAAATAAAATTCTATGCGCTTATGAATTACAAAACAAAAAAATATTAGAAGAAATGTTTGCAACAAAACATAAAATCAAAGTAAAGCTTACACATTCTCCAAGCAAATCAATTAGGCCAATATTTAATTTGTGTAAACTTAACGCAATGCAGGTGATCAAAAACCATGTGAGTAAAGAAGACAAATATACCTTTGCTTTTAATGAGCTTGGTAGCTATACAGGACAAAAAGATATCAACAAAATTGAAGCATATGATGTGAGTCATATATCTGGTGAGAATGGAGTTGCATCGTGTGTTGTTTTTTCAAAGACAGGCCCAAACAAAAAAGATTACAGACTTTTTAATATACCAAATGAGCTTTCTGGTAATGACACTGGATCGCTTAAACATGTCTTAGAAAGAAGAATAAAATATTTCATAAACCCAGAAACTAAGCCTGATTTGTTACTAATTGATGGTGGTAAAAGTCAGTTAAAATTTGTTCGATCTGTAATAGAAAAATCAGACTACAAAGATCTAAAGGTTATTTCAATTGCAAAAGGCGTTGGCAGGATAAGAGCAACAGAAACTATTATTAGCGAAGATGGAATTGTGGAAGTAGATAAAAAATCAAAGTCTTTCCTCTTGTTGCAAGAAATGAGAGACGAATCACATAGATTCGCTATACGCGCTCAAAGAAATAAAAAAAGAAGGACAATAAGAAGATCAGAGCTTGATAATATTAATGGTATTGGAAAAATTTTAAAAACAAGACTTATAAAAAAATTTAAGAGTATAAAGAAAATTAAACAAGCTTCATTACAAGAATTAATGACTGTTCATGGCATAAATGAGAAAATAGCTAATGAAATATTGAAAAATGTAAAGTTATGATTAAATTTGTGAATTTTTTGACAATTATGAGAATAATTGCAGCTCCAGTAATATTATTTTTTCTAGTGGTT
>CENG01119648.1_pt1 | contig 13293 bp, 11 predicted proteins | sample 530131 | NCBI WGS metagenome assembly CENG01 (sample SAMEA2591057, study PRJEB7988) | marine metagenome | biome: marine biome (ENVO:00000447); feature: surface water (ENVO:00002042) layer; material: saline water (ENVO:00002010), including plankton (ENVO:xxxxxxxx) | depth 5 m
TTCCAATACCTTGGTGGAAAAATTCCAAAGGGCGCTTTGCTTGTTGGGCCTCCAGGGACAGGGAAAACACTATTAGCTAGGGCAATAGCTGGGGAGGCTGGCGTTCCATTTTTTACAATTTCAGGTTCTGATTTTGTTGAGATGTTTGTTGGGGTTGGCGCAAGTAGAGTGCGTGATATGTTTGAGCAAGCAAAAAGAAGTGCGCCCTGCATTATATTTATCGATGAGATAGATGCAGTAGGAAGACACAGAGGTGCCGGATTGGGCGGAGGTAATGATGAGAGAGAACAAACATTAAACCAACTTCTAGTTGAAATGGATGGGTTTGAGGAAAACGAAGGTATTATTCTGATTGCAGCAACTAACAGACCTGACGTATTAGATCCTGCCCTCTTGAGGCCAGGGAGGTTTGATAGACAAGTTGTTGTTCCAAATCCTGATATAATCGGTCGTGAGAAAATATTAAAAGTACATGTTAGGAAAGTTAAGCTATCAGATGAAATCAATTTAAAGGTTATTGCAAGAGGAACTCCAGGGTTTTCCGGTGCTGATCTCGCAAACCTTGTCAATGAAGCCGCACTCCTGGCTGCAAGAAGGGGTAAAAGAGTCATCACTCAGGATGAGTTTGAAGACGCAAAAGATAAGGTAATGATGGGTTCAGAGCGTAGGACACTTGTTATGTCAGATGATGAGAAAAAACTGACTGCATATCACGAGGCAGGGCATGCACTCGTTGCTGTGAAGCAAAAAGCCTCAGATCCAATACATAAAGCTACAATAATTCCAAGGGGACGGGCTTTGGGGATGGTCATGCGTCTGCCCGAGAGAGATCAGTTATCGATGACTAGGGAAAAACTCAAGGCAGATCTCGCTGTTGCTATGGGTGGTAGAGCGGCCGAGGAATTAATTTTTGGTGATGAAAAAGTAACCTCGGGCGCCCAGTCAGATATAAAAATGGCTACAAATATGGCACGTGCTATGGTAACACAATTTGGTATGAGTGACATCTTAGGGCCCTTGTCTTATGGGAATAATGAAGACGAGGTTTTTCTTGGATATTCCGTCGCAAAAACACAAAATTTATCTGAAGAAACTCAAAAAATTGTAGACTCCGAGATACACAAACTTGTAGATGGGGGCCATAAGGCTGCGACAGAAATTGTTATCGAATACAAAAAAGAACTCGTAATTATTGCTGAAGGTCTTCTTGAGTATGAGACACTATCTGGCGACGAGATACTAGACCTATTAAAGGGTAAGACACCTGATAGACATGACACTGAAGGGTCAGAAGAGCCACCTACCGATCCAACCACAGTACCGACTGAGAGTGCTGAGAAGAAAGTGGCGAGCAAGTCTAAGAAAACCCAGAAGATGAAGCCACAAACACAGCCATAAATCATTCATTATTATTTAAACTTTAGGGATAGTTTTATATGAATGGAAAAAGATATTTTGGTACCGACGGGATACGTGGTGTTGCGAATCAATCGCCAATGACAGCTGAAGTAGCACTCAAGATTGGAATTGCAACTGGATTATTTATATCCAAAGATAAATCACCAAAGAGAGTTATAATTGCCAAAGATACGAGGCTATCTGGCTATATGCTCGAGTCATCCCTCACTTCTGGTTTAACGTCCGTTGGGTTAGATGTTTTTTTACTTGGCCCAATGCCTACACCCGCAGTATCCATGCTAATCAAATCAATGAGAGCAGATCTTGGTATTATGATTTCAGCATCACATAATACTTATGAATACAACGGAATTAAGATATTCGGTCCAGATGGATATAAACTTGACGACAGTGACGAGTTAGAAATTGAAGATATATTACAAAATCTTAATAGCCATGACCTCAGCTCCAGTGCAATTGGTAAAGCAAAAAGAATTGATGACGCCCAAGCGCGGTATATAGAGTTCGTAAAAGGTACTTTGGAGAGAGACATTAATTACGATGGGATTAAAGTCGTAATTGATAGCGCGAATGGAGCGGCATATAAAGTTGCACCACTAGCTCTATGGGAGCTTGGGGCAAAGGTAATTTCAATCGGAGATAGCCCTAATGGTAAGAATATTAATCATGAGTATGGATCAACCTCACTCGGTAATTTAAAAAAAGCAGTGCAAGATAATAAGGCTGATATTGGTATTGCCCTTGATGGAGACGCAGATAGGATAATGGTGATTGATGAGATGGGAGAAATCGTTGATGGGGATGCGCTTTTAGCTATCATTGCGACGGAGTGGAAAAAATTAGGTAAACTGAAAAAAGATTCTGTTGTCGCTACAGTATTATCAAACATAGGCTTGGATGATTACTTATCTCGAGAAAGCATGAAATTATACAGAACAAATGTTGGAGATAGGTATGTTTCCCAATTTATGAGAGAAAATGGCTTCAATATTGGTGGGGAACAATCTGGGCATATTATATTAGGTGATTATTCAACAACAGGTGACGGCTTATTAGCGGCTATACAAATACTCTCTATTATGAAGAAAAGTAATAAGAAAATAAGTGAGCTTGCGCGCCTTATAAAAATTGTTCCTCAAATTCAAAGAAATTACAAAATTAGTGATTATGAAAAGATAAATATTGAGGATATAAATGAAATTCATAAGATGGGGCAAGAAAGAATTAAAGAAAAAGGCAGGGTGTTGGTTCGTCTATCTGGAACGGAACCACTTATCAGAGTTATGGGGGAGTCGCAAGATAAACAATATCTAAACCAGACATTGGATTATCTCATGGAATTGATTGAAAAGCGATTTAATTAGCTAGTTTTTGAGAACCTATCCTTGTTATTACAATTCCTGCAAGAATCACAAACATTCCAATTATCTGGTAAAGGTGAACTTCTTCATTTAGAAGAAAACTTCCAAGAATAACAACATAAACTGGCAATATGTAATGCGTTAACGACACGAATGTTGGTCCTGCGATTTTTGTAAGATTAAACATTACCATACTTGCCATTGCTGTTGAGAAGATCCCCATCAATAAAACGGAAATGAACGAGATATCGAAAATTTCAATAATTGGAGGGCCTTCAAGTAAAAGAGCGGTAATAAACGCAAAACTTGATGCAAATAAAAAACTTCCTGAAGTTTTTTGCATCAAACTAATATTGGGCATAACATTAACAGCAATATTTTGAATCGAATAACCAATCGCTGCAAGTAATATAGCAACCTGTGACAGTACCTTAAAATCATTAGGTATAATAGATGTATTTGGTTTTTCAGATAGAAGTATGTACAAACCGGTAAAGCCAACGATTATGCCAAAAAACTTTAGCATATTTAACTTTTCGTCAGGTACAAGAAAATGAGCGGCAAGAACAGTAAATAGAGGACCAATTCCGAATAGGATACCGCTAATATTCGTGTCTAAATATTGGGTTCCCCAGCAAATTAGAAAGAAAGGAAAAAAAGCTGTCAGGCCAACCAGAGCTAGCCAGGCCCAATTCTCAAGACCAGTTGGTAAACTCTCCCCCCTTACTTTCAGAATAGAATATATTATTAAAAACCCGATGGAGAGCCGAAGAGCTACAATCCATAAGGGACTAAAATCCACAAGCGCATACTTTGTTAATGCAAATGTAGAACCCCAAAATACAACTAAAAGGGAGAGATAAAGCCAGTTTGAAAGAGATGAATTTTTCATTAGATAAAAAAAGTTGTATACCTAAACTTACTGATTATGCCTAATTCTATTACATGTCAAATTAATTAATTTTATATTTGATATATACGCAGTTTTGCAGTATTAAAGAGTTGGGTCAGCTCTCCCCAACGAGAGTCGACTATCTGGAAGGGTAGAGATAATGATAGATAAACCGATAAAAAAAACCAAAAGACCGCTATTTTCATCCGGTCCATGCGCAAAATTTCCAAATTGGCAAATCGATAAAATAGATACTTCTATTTTAGGCAGATCACACAGGGCAAAAAATCCAAAAGATTTTATAAATTACTCAATTGACTTAACCGCCGAGTTACTAGAGATACCTAAAGACTACAAAGTTGCAATTGTTCCTGCTTCTGATACGGGGGCATTTGAGATGGCGATGTGGAATTTTTTAGGGCATATACCGGTTGATGTCTATGCGTGGGAGTCTTTCGGTAAGGCGTGGGTTACGGATATCATAAAGCAACTGAACCTTAAAGATGCAAACGTAATTGAAGCAGATTACGGTATCTTGCCAGATCTGCAATCGGCAAACTCTAACAATGATATTGTGTTTACACTAAATGGAACAACCTCTGGAGTAAAAGTGCCGAATCTTAATTGGATTAATAACAATAGAAAAGGTATAACATTATGTGACGCGACATCAGGTCTATTCGCCCAGAGGGTTGACTGGAGTAAGCTCGACGTTACAACATTTTCTTGGCAGAAGGTCCTCGGTGGAGAAGCGCAGCACGGCATGATTATTCTATCGCCCAAAGCAATTGATAGATTAAATGATTATAGCCCAAATTGGCCATTACCAAAAATATTCAGGATAAAAAAATCTGGTAAAGTTGATGAAAGTATCTTTTCTGGTTCAACTATTAATACACCGTCACTTCTGTGTGTTGCTGATTATGTCGCTGCCCTTGAGTGGGCGCGTGATATTGGTGGGTTAAATAAGTTAATTGAAATCGCTGATAATAACCTAAGCCTTATAAAGGATTGGGTATCTAGTACAAAGTGGATAGATTTTTTAGCAAAAGAAGAGACCACAATATCAAACACATCTGTTTGTCTAGAGTTTTCTTCAAAAAAGCCAAATGGAGATGAAATCGATACAACAAAATTATCAAAGATTGTACAAAATATGTTAGATGAAGAAGGGGTTGCTTTTGATATTGGCGCTTATAGGGACGCACCACCTGGGCTTCGAATATGGACTGGGGCAACAATTGAGCCATCTGATATTTCAATATTATTAGAATGGATTAATTGGGCCTATTTTATAGCAATAGAAAAGCTTTAACCTAAGAAGGAAAAATGTAAAAATGCCAAAAGTACTTGTATCAGATAAACTTAGTGAAGAGTCTGTAAAAATATTTGAAGATAAGAATATAGAGGTAGATTATCTACCTGACATCGGAAAAGATAAAGAAAAATTAGCCGAGATAATAAAAAGCTATGACGGTTTGGCTATAAGATCGGCAACAAAAGTTACTGAAAAAGTATTAAATAATGCAAAAAACTTGAGGGTAATTGGTAGAGCAGGGATTGGTGTTGATAATGTGGATATAGAAACTGCTACTACTAATGGTGTCATCGTAATGAATACACCATTTGGTAACTCTGTAACAACTGCAGAACATGCAATTACCTTGATGATGTCACTTGCAAGAGAAATACCACAAGCCGATAGATCAACAAAAAGTAGCCTCTGGGAAAAATCAAAATTTATGGGTGTCGAGATTACTGGGAAGACTCTTGGCGTTATTGGTTGTGGGAATATTGGTACTGTTGTGATAGATCGAGCTAAAGGCCTACAAATGAAAGTAATTGGATATGACCCTTATTTGACAGAAGAGAGAGCTGAGTCAATGTGGATTGAAAAGGTTGAATTAAATGAGTTATTTGAGAGATCAGACTTCATCACAATTCACACACCACTAACCGAGCAAACAAAAAACATTATTAATGCGCATAGCATAAAACTAATGAAACAGTCGGTTCGAATAATAAATTGTGCACGTGGTGGTCTTATAGATGAAGCCGCGCTGTTAAATGCACTTAATGAGGGTAGAATTGCTGGAGCCGCGATAGATGTGTATCACGAAGAGCCTGCAAGAAATAACCCACTATTTGATAGTGAAAAAATAATATGCACGCCACATCTTGGGGCTTCTACGGCTGAAGCGCAGGAAAAAGTCGCTATACAAATTGCAGAACAGATGAGTGATTTTCTTTTAACCGGCGCTATCACAAATGCTATAAACTTTCCATCTGTATCGGCTGAAGAAGCGACTTCTATGGAACCATATTTGTTATTGGCAAAGAATCTTGGATCTTTTGCCGGCCAGATAACAGAAAGCGCTATAAAAAGTGCAAAAATTGAATACGTTGGCAGTATTGCTGACATGAATGTTGACTCTCTTACATCAACTATCATTTCGGGCCTTTTAAAGCCACTATTAGAGGATATTAATATGGTGAACTCTTTAGCGATAGCGAAGCAAAGAGGCATTAAAATCGAACAATTAAAAAAAGAGAGTAGTGGTATTTACGGCTCATACATAAGGCTCATCATTGAGTCCGAGAGACAAGAAAGGTCTGTAGCGGGTGCTGTTTTTTCTGACGGTTCTGCAAGAATTATTCAAATTAAGGGTATAGACATGGAAGCAAAATTTGCAAAACATATGATCTACATAACAAATAACGACACACCAGGTTTAGTAGGAAAAATTGGACACTGCCTTGGGTCACAAGATGTGAATATAGCAAATTTTAATTTAGGAAGAGATAAAATTGGTGGTAACGTTATTGAGTTGATCGAGGTTGATTCACCAGTAGATGACACAGTACTAGAAAAACTGCATCAAATAGAAAATATTGTGCAAGTTAAGAAATTAAATTTTTAAGAAGAGAATATGACAAGTGTTGTAGTTGTAGGCACCCAGTGGGGGGATGAGGGTAAAGGTAAAATAGTTGATGTCTTGTCAGATAAAGCAGATGTGATAGTTAGATTTCAAGGTGGGCATAATGCTGGCCATACTTTGGTAATCGATGGTCAAACAATTAAACTGTCTCTTCTACCATCAGGTATTGTGAGAGAAAACAAGCAGACAATAATTGGAAATGGTGTGGTTTTGGATCCTCAGGCCTTATCTTCAGAGATAGACTATCTCTCTAAAATTGGAATAAAAGTTACACCAAAAAATCTGAAAATTGCCGAAAATACTACAATTATATTACCATTTCATAAAGAATTAGACCTCGCTCGAGAGAAAAGGGCAGGTAAAGCAAAAATTGGAACTACTGGTAGAGGAATTGGGCCCGCTTACGAGGATAAAGTAGGCCGAAGATCAATAAAACTTAACGATCTTAATAATTTAGAAAATATCAAAGATAAAATTGATAGAATATTAGATCATCATAACATATTAAGAAAAGCATATGAACTAGATGAGCTTAGTTCAGATGATGTATATCAATACCTATTGAAAATAAAAAAAGATATCATTCCGTTTATTGCCAACACATGGCGGATGCTAAAAGATATGAAGCAAAATAATAAGAAGATATTATTTGAAGGCGCGCAAGGCTTACTTCTAGATGTTGACTTTGGAACTTATCCCTATGTCACATCTTCCAATACAATGCCGGGCCAGGCCTCAATAGGAACAGGCGTGGGTCCTAAATATCTTGATCAAATCATCGGCATAACAAAGGCATATACAACAAGAGTTGGTAGCGGCCCTTTCCCGACAGAGCTATTTGATGAAGCGGGTGACAGACTTGGGGACATCGGGAATGAATTTGGAACTGTTACAGGAAGAGAAAGACGATGTGGTTGGTTTGACGCAGTCTTGGTAAGACAAACTGTCCAGATTTCAGGTATTGATATGGTTGCATTAACAAAATTAGACGTTCTAGACAGTTTTGAAAAAATTTATATCTGTATAGGATATAAATTGGATGGGGAAGAGATTGATTACCTCCCGCTGTCGGAGCCATTGCAGAATAAGATTGTGCCAATATATGAAGAGCATGATGGTTGGCTTACCGACACTTCGGGTACTAATGAGTTAAATGATCTGCCGATAAAAGCATTAGCATACATAAAAAGAATCGAGGAGATAATCGCTACGCCAATTCATATAATTTCTACTAGCCCGAAAAGAGAGGATATTATCTTCTTAGAAAGTATATTCTAGTAATCTAATAAATATTAAAGAGACACTCATTAATAATATGCAAGATACATTAAAAAAAAGAAAATATAGCAATCTCGCAAAATCCTTTCACTGGGGATTTGTTTTTCTATTCATATATGGACTTATCAAGCAAGTTCAAGATATTGAGCAATTAGAAGATCCATCACTTTTGAGATTTGAAGTTCTCTTCGCGTCTATATTTGTACTATTACTTATTGCGAGGTTTATATATATGAAAAGTACACAAAAAACCTCTCTACCAGAAAATACCCCAAGATTACAAAAAATTGCCGCTAAGACAGTCCACTATAGTATGTATTTTACGCTAGCCGCCATTCCATTATCTGGTATGCTGATTGGTTTGTTATTTGGGATCGGCCTCAAAGATGGGTTTATAATTGAGTCAGTTGTAACACTCCATGAAATATTGATAGATCTTATCTACATTTTAATTGGTACTCATATTTTTGCAGCTATATTCCACAGGATTAAACGAGACGGAGTTTGGTCTTCAATGGTCCCATTCTTGAGAGAATAAGTAATTATGCTTGAATTTTTTAAGAGGAATCACAATTATTTACAGGCGGGTTTTTTACTTACATTTGCTGCAAGCATAGGGCAGACATTTTATTTCGCGCTATATGCGGGAAATATTAGAGAAGAACTTGCACTGTCTCATGGTTTATTTGGCGGCCTATATACTATTGCGACTTTGATGAGTGCAATTACGATGCTCTATACTGGTAAAATGGTGGATTATATTAGAATACGATATTTATCATTTGCTGTACTTATCTTCCTAGGGGTATCATCAATTGCTTTTTCATTCATTAATTCTGCCATTTTTTTGTTGATTGTCTTCTACCTTCTCCGGATCACAGGGCAAGGAATGTCAACACACACTTCATCAACTTTTATTGCAAAGACTTTTACATCCATGAGAGGCAAGGCTATTGCAGTAACAATATTAGGTAGAGCTTTTGGTGAAATGGTGATGCCAATAACAGCATTATTACTGATTGCTCTTTATGGCTGGAGGTATGCATGGGTTATTACCGGAGTCTTTATCTTATTTATCCTTGCCCCATATGTTTTTTATCTACTAAAAGATAGGGAAGTTTATGAACCCAATATCGAAAATATATCAGACAAAAGTAAAGACTCAAAGGTTCAGTATCGTAGGAGTGATGTACTAAAAAGCAGTTATTTTTATTTAATCTTAGCCGCTGTATTAGCGCCACCATTTATATTGACAGGTATATTCTTTCATTCTTATCATTTGATGACTATCAAGGATTGGTCAATAGAAATATACGCACTTACAATGCCTGTATTTTCAATACTGCTCATGATTTTTGTACTTTTATCTGGGTGGGCAGTGGATAAATGGAGCGCAAAAGACCTCACAAAATTTTTCCTATTACCTCTTGCTTTTGGATCGGTAATACTGGCTTACGGAAACAGTGAGGCGACAATGGTAATATTTATGATGTTTGCAGGAATTACTTCTGGTTTTGCAACATCAATTGCTGGCTCTCTTTGGGCTGAACTTTATGGTACAAAATACTTAGGGGAGATAAAATCTGTTGTCACTTCAGGCGTTATTGCCTCAACTGCATTATCACCAGGATTGATGGGTTACCTTATAGATAAAGATGTGAGTATTGAGAGCCAAATAATTGCTGTTGCGGTTTATATGGTTGTATTAACCGGCCTTATTACCTTTAGGAAGTCAAAAACAGTTTAATTAGTGCGGCTTATGAAGCTTTTGACTTTATCAAAGGCTTTGCTTTCGATCTGGCGAACTCTCTCCCGACTGATACCAAATATTTGGCTAAGCTCTTCTAGTGTTTTAGAATCTTCTTCAATTCTTCTCGAGATAAAGATCGATTTTTCTCTTTCATTCAAGCAACTTAGTGAGTCGTGTAATAGCTTTTTTCTTTTGTCCATCTCATCACTGACTACTAAAGCGGTCTCTTGATTCTGGCTCTCATCAACAAGAAAATCTTGCCACTGCCCATCACCTTCATCAGATATTTGCGTATTAAGTGATGAGTCACCCCCTAGTCGTCTATTCATATCGACAACATCTGTTTCGGTTACACCAAGATTCTCTGCAATATGCGCAATCTGTTCAGGTCTAAGATCACCCTCTTCTAATGCTTGGATGTTGTTTTTAATTTTTCTTAAATTAAAAAATAATTTTTTTTGATTTGCAGTTGTTCCCATTTTCACAAGACTCCATGAGCGCAATACATATTCTTGAATGGCAGCTTTAATCCACCAGATTGCATATGTTGCGAGCCTAAATCCTTTATCGGGATCAAACCTTTTTACTGCCTGCATTAAGCCTATATTTCCTTCTGCGATAACATCACTCAATGGTAATCCATAACCTTTATAACCCATAGAGATTTTTGCTACCAGTCTTAGGTGACTTGTTACTAGTCTATGAGCGGCTTCGGTATTGCCTTCAGCATTAAGGCTTTCAGATAGACTTTTTTCCTCTTCAAGCGTTAGCAGAGGAAATTTTTTAATTTCTTTTAAGTACAATCCAAGACTGTCCTCACTTGCAATAATTGGTATAGAACCATACATCTGATATGTATCCTTGTTATTTATTAAAATTTAAGTGAACACAATAAAATACAACTTTCTTATATTCCTGACAACATATTTTTTAATAATTTTAAATCGTCGGGTAACTCTGACTCAAAAGTCATAGGTTTATTACCTATTGGATGTCTAAAGGATAATTTTGATGAATGTAATGCATGTCTATCAATTTTTAGTTGGTTGCGACAATCATTACTAAGTGATTTCAACTTGGTATTAAATCCTTTACCATACTTTTGATCACAAATTACAGGGTGACCAATATAATCTAGGTGCACTCGTATTTGATGTGTTCTACCTGTATATAATTTACAACGTATTTGTGAGATTAAAGGATCATTTTTATGATTATAAATTTTCTCAATTACTTTATAGGTAGTTATTGCCAACTTACCATTTTTCATACTTTTAGTTGTCATCATCTTCGTTTTGTCACGATCATTTCTTCTGATTTGAGTTTCGATTTTACCTGAACCTATTTTTGGTATACCCCATACCAATGCATCATAAATTCTCTCCAAATCACCATTTCTTCCGTGGTCCATAAATTGCTTTGATAGATTGTTATGTGCTAAATCATTTTTTGCAATAATCATTAGTCCACTTGTATTTTTATCGAGTCTATGAACAATCCCTGGTCTAATATGCCCCCCGATACCTGATAGCGACTTACCACAATGATGAAGTATTGCATTAACAAGTGTTCCAGTTTTGTTACCTGCACCAGGATGCACCACAAGATCTGATTGCTTGTCTATAACTAATATATAGTCATCTTCATATAGAATATTTAATGAAATATTCTCTGGTTTAAGTATATCTTCTATAAGCTTAGGAAGTATAATTTTAATTTTTTCTATATCTCCCCGAATTTTATTCTTTTTTATTGTAATAACTTCCTCATTCACTGACACATAACCATCTTGTATGAGCTTTGAAATTCTCTGTCTGCTTAATTCTGTATTTTGGCTTATGAATTGATCTATTCTTTTGCCGCTATCAGTTTTATTTGTTATAAGATTAATTGATTTATTATTTATCATTAATAAAAACCATGGATGATATTGAAAATATTGATCAAAATATAAAATCCACAAGGATTTTGAAGATTGCTATATTTATAATGACGTTATTACTCATTGTAGGTTTTTGTGTGGTTTTTATAACAATTGGTCATCGATTATCAGATAGCACAACAAATAATGAAGAAGTTTTACCACTAAATAATAAGATTGCAATCGAAGCAAGTCAAGATATCATATCTGTTACAAGTGACGGTAAAAGCTTAATAATAACAACCACTGATGTAACCGGTAGTTATGTAATTTATAATATTGATAAAAAATCTAATAAAATTATTTCAACAATTAGATTTGATAAATAAACTATATATAACCTAGCCCCCTAAGTACCAGTAATAGCGAGGAAAGAGAGCATATTGATAAAATGTATGGCTTTAATATTTTACTCGCATAAGTTAATAGGAATCTAGATGTGTAGGAAGCCAATAAGAGAGGTGGCAGCATTAAAAAACCATAAATGATATGATAAAATTTTATTACATCCGCTAAGATCAGTATTATGAAAGAAATAAAGCTTCCAAGGGTAAAAAATAGATTATTATTTGCTCTTACAATAGATGGGTCTTCGTTTTGGTAGATGATACCCATTGGGGCCCCACCAACACCAACAATTGTTCCGAGAACACCTGAAGCTGTTCCAGCAATGAAATGATTACGAAAATTTTGTGTTATACTTTTTATTGTTATAATACTTATTAAGATCGATATCAGTAGTACTGACCCTATTATTATTTCAATTTTTCCTGAAGAGACTACATATGCCGCAATCCAGCCAGCTAAAATAGAGCCAAATATCCTGCCGCCCATTGACGGTTTAAAAGTTTTCCAATGAATATCTTTAAAATATCTAATACTTGGATAGAGGGCAGCAAAAAAACCAAGGAATACAATCGTAGACGGAATAAGGTAAGGGTCAAGTAATGCTAAAAAGGGTGCTGCGATCATTCCCCAACCCATTCCAAACATACTTTGTGCGCTAGAGGCAATGAACACTATAATACAGGCTAATAGAACCTCGGAAAAGGTTATTTGAACCAGAAAAATCTCAATCATTGTTTATATATTTTTTAAAAAGGAAGCCACTTTGGATTTTCGGAGAATTTAATATATCCAATATTCGCACCCATTCTCAAACCTGCACCTGTTTTTATAGTTGCAATTGTTACGCCACCTCTATTATAAACGCTACCTCCAAGGCCACCTACAACATAGGCTGTTCCATTTGTCCCTACAAATCTTTTATGCACATCGTTAATATTATCCATGTTGTAGATAAGAAACATCACTCGAGATCCGTCTCCACCATAATCAATTCCGATACTAGGTCCTTGCCAATATATTTTTTCTTCGCCAAGATTTTTCGTAGTAATTGTACCCTCACCGTAGGTGAGACCGGCAATTATTGCGCCGCTTGCTTCTTCGCCAATGATGTAACCATCAGGCCTCCCCAAAGCAGAAAAGACCGTTTCGACAGCTGTACCTAGTCCTTCTGTTGCTGTACCAAAAAAATCATGTCCTGCTAGAACAAGTTCACTTACATTGAAACCTTCACTATTTTCTGATGAATTTTGATCATCATACCATTCCGCATTTGTATTAGTTATGGCAGATGCTACAAATATAATACTAAACAGCAATAGCAATAAACTTTTTCTAATATTTCTCATGTAATCACCTATGAAATCTGATTTTTTCCCAGTAGAATT
>CENG01049491.1_pt1 | contig 13234 bp, 14 predicted proteins | sample 530131 | NCBI WGS metagenome assembly CENG01 (sample SAMEA2591057, study PRJEB7988) | marine metagenome | biome: marine biome (ENVO:00000447); feature: surface water (ENVO:00002042) layer; material: saline water (ENVO:00002010), including plankton (ENVO:xxxxxxxx) | depth 5 m
AAAGCAAGCGCACATATCGGACAAGGACGTGCATTGCGAAGTTTATTGCCGCAATGACCTCCCAATCTTGCAACTATAATTGTATCACACTCTTCCTTACATTTCACAAGAGCAGCGATCTCAGCATGAAGGTAGATCTTCTCATGAAGACCAACTCGTTCAGCAAATCTCGCTTGAAGTGGATGCGATTTTGTCTCAAGATTGGTCGCAGAAGTAACGACCTTGTTCTTGTTTAATAAAACTGCGCCAACTTTCTTCTTTGATGGTGACGACTTTGCAGTCTCAATCACATAATCATAGATGTTATCAGAGAGCATTACTTCCAATCTTTTGGTGTTTTACTAATTGTGTATGCGTTTTTCCTCAAACTATATCGCTTAATATACTTTTTCATATGTTCTTCACATTGGAAGTAGCATACTTTCATCTCCGTTAATCCTTTTTGTTTGTGTACAAATTTAATGGGAAATGTCTTATGAAATACCGAATTTTCATGACCAACAAATCCAGAATCAATGAGTTCCTTCTTCTTGTCAATCTTTTCAGACTTGGGTTTAGCAGGTGCCTTTGGTTTTTTGGGTGCTTTAGGTTTAGTGGGTGCCTTTGGTTTTTTTGGAGTTGTTTTTTTTCTTTCCGCCATCTTCATTAAAATGTTTTCTATAAAAATTGTTGTACCTAATAAACCGAGATAGACTTGGAGTTGCACCTAAAGATCGGCAACATTCACAATAAGAAAGAAAATCGTGCCATGGAGTGGATGGATCCAGTTTGTGATTTCTATTTTCCATTGTAGTTACTGGTGAATTTTCCAATGTTCATTACTCTTTTTGGGAAGAATAAAATAATATTCTTTATTTAATGAAGAAAGGTAATATTCATTACATGTTTCATTTTCAATTAAACACGAATGGAAACTATTCATATCATGAATAAATCGTTGTCGTGCAGTGTTCGATATTGGTGAAACACAGAGAAATTTTTTGCGTTGCATGATCATTTAAGGTAATAGGCTTTGTCTTCCAAATAGCGTTTTAGAATAGAAACGCACAGTTCATTAAATAAGAGAACATTTTTCTCGATTTGATCTTCGCTCGAATCAAACTTGTTCGTCAGAGATTCTGTCATATCCTGTGCAGGAATATCTGATAGAAGCAATGCTAGTGCAGCAACAATATAAGACGCTGTGTGGTGTCCAGGAGACATATCAGGCATCTTTAAGATGCTATCGATTGGTTTGGGGTCCATGTCCTTATAAATGGGATTGTGATCCGAATAATAAGCAATTGCACCCATTCCACACATGAAGATGAAGTCTTTCAATAGGAAGTCTTGCTGTTCTGCATCAAGAACTTCAAGTTCTTCTTTAGGAGGAACTTCTTCTTTACGAATATATTCAATGATTGAATTAGGAATATCTTCATGATCAAACTCATAATCTAACATTTCCGTCAGATCATGTCTTTTGATTAAACATTCGATAAAGTCCCGAGTAAAAGAAACAGTTTGCTCCTCTTCAAGTTTGACCTGAAGGATTCTTTTTTGAAGTTCGTTAAAATTTAGATCACTCATGATAATTACTTGTTGATTACAGAAACAGCAGGTTGTCCCTCCTCAAAAATTGTTTGGACAATAGATTCCAAACGTCGAACAGTGGCGATGCCTACATTGTTGTAAACGGGCAAATGAACAAGACCAAAGGACTTTCGGTAGGAGTTTACATCACCAGGAATGATTTGTCCAGACTCAATGCCTTTGATGTCATCATAGTGTAGTCGAAGAACCCGACCAACAGATTGTGTCATCTCAATGACATTCATTTGACGCATCATGATACAACTGGTCAGACCAGGAACAGAAATTCCCTCAGACAGAATGCTGTAGTGAAGAACAATGAACTTTTTGGTGTCATCCTTGCCATATTCAGAGATCATGCTGAAGAACTTCTCCCGACTGATCTTCTGGTTGTTGAAAAACGCTCCATACTTTGCAGTGATCCAGAATACATCATAACCATTGGACTGAACCTCTTTCATGAAGTCAGTCTCAGCAAGCATCCGAATCAGTACTTTAGTGTTGGGAGAACACACCAGAACCTTTTCCATATGATCTTCATTCAGAATTGAATCCAGAAGAGTCATACAGTCTCGTTCTGCGGGATTATCCTGCCTGTCACGGACAGCATTGATCTTGATCGTATTGACCTTCGGAGGAAGAATAGAACCATTTTTGATAAGATCTGGTGCTGCAACATTGTAGATAATTTTACCAAATGTTTCTGCCCAGTTCATTCCTGGTTTGTTGTAAACATTTGAATACTTTGGTGTAGCGGTGAAAAAGAATGCTTTCTCTGCAATCTTGACAATAGGTTCTACAGATCGATAGAAGTTTTTCTTGATGGAATTATGTGCCTCGTCAAACAGAACACAATTGACTTCGATATCTGCCTGTAGAATGCGGTGCAAGGAATGATATGTGGAAAAGATAATTACATTCTCACCAGCAGTTCTAGCAACATTTGTGAAAAGGTGAATCTTCTCTGGTTTAGTAGAAGAGAAGTGATCTGTCTCTCCAGTATGAACGTGCATCACATGCGTACTCTTCCTATCTACAAACTTCAAGAAGTCTTCGCAAAGTTGAGATGCTAGAAGAATACGAGGTGCAACAATGACTACAGTCTTTCCAGACGAACCTTCAAATAAATCCAGAACATACTTGACTTGCATGTAAGATTTGCCAGCACCAGTCGGAGCAATTACAATGCCACGATCATTCTGGTGCATCTGCTGAGTTGCTTCAACCTGATGAGAGCGAAGTTGCATGTACTTCATGTCAGTAAAAATATTATAGTGAGTAGATCTTGAGACTGCTCATTGTAGTGGACAGTTCCAAAATTGTCCAGTCTTGACACAACTTCTAAATTCCGATACAATTTGCCTTGTCAAGGTTGATAATCATAGAGTATTAGTACTAAATTGATTATAAATAATTGCAAAGATCTTCAGGGTTATGGCAGCAATTCAAATCAATGGAACTACCCGCATCAATAATAGTGGTAAAGGTATTTTTTCATGGATGAATCCCGGAACTTCTGCTCCATCTGGAAATAATGCTGGAGACATTTACTTTGATAATGGTACGAAACAACTCAAGGTTAATGATGGATCAGGTTGGAAATCTGTATAATAAAAAACTATGTCAATACAAATTAACGGAACAGATAGAATCAATAATAGTGGCAAAGGTATCTTTGCTGGTGTTAATTTAGGATCTTACACTCCAAATAACAGACCTAGTGCATCTACTGGAGATCTTATCTATAATTCAACCAGTAAAGGACTTGAAGTTTATAACGGAAGTTCTTGGACTCAAGTTGGTAGTGCTGGTCCAGGAACTCCCTATGCTACTGGTGGTACTGTAACAACAACTAGTAACGCCTTCGTTCATATATTCAGTTCTAGTGGTTCATTTGTAAGTAATAAGAACATCAGTGTCCAATACTTGGTTATTGGTGGAGGTGGTGGCGGTGGATCGCAGACTGGTGGTGGAGGAGGTGCTGGCGGACACCGTTCTGGCAACTATCCTTTACCCTCAGGAACTCATACTATCACAGTTGGTGGTGGTGGTGGACCTGGCGGATCAGGTGGACCAAGTGCTATGGGTAATTATATTGCTGTTGATGGTGGTGGAGAAGGTGGTCCCGGTGCTCAAGGCGGATCCTATGGGGGATCTGGTGGAGGTGGCGGCGGAAATACCTTTGGTACTCCTGGTGGTGGAGGTAGTAGTGCATATGGTAATCCTGGTGGACAAGCTGATGACCTAGCAGGTGGCGGAGGTGGTGGTGCTTATAGTGCTGGTGGAAGAGCACCATATTCTGCTAGAGCAGGTAATAACAGTAGTTACAGGGCGGGCCAAGGTGGAAGTGCCATTCCAAACAGTATAACAGGAGGATCTCTTGGACGTGCTGGTGGCGGCGGAGGAGGTCGTAATGGTCCTGCAGTTGGATTAAGACACCCATATCATGGTGGGGCGAAGCCTGGTCATGGTCCCAATAATCCCATCCAACACTCAGCAAATGGTTCTGGTTCTGGCGGCGGAGGCGGCGGTCAGGGAGGAGTTGGAGCACCTGGAGGTAACGGCGGATCAGGAACTGTTATTATTGCTTATCCTTTCACTGGTTAATTAAAATATGGCACATTTCGCAAGATTAGATTCAAATAACAATGTAATTAATATAATTGTTGTCGATAACCTAAAATGTTTCGACTTTGATGCAGGATGTGAATGTGAAGAACTGGGGATAGCATATTGTCAAGACTTATATGGTGCTGATACTAGATGGGTGCAAACCTCTTACCACGGTTCAATGAGAGGTTGTCAACCTGGTATTGGTTGGACTTATGATGAGAACACAGATACTTTCTTAAGATCTAAACCTTTTGAATCTTGGTCTTGGAATACTTCTACAAATCAGTGGGAAGCACCCATTGAAATGCCAACTGACATATGTCCTGAATATGGTGTACCATACATTTACGAATGGAATGAGAGTATACATTCTACAGACCCTACAAAAGGATGGCAGAAAGTTAATCCAACACCTTTAGATCAAGAGGAACCAGAAGATCCAGTAGTAGAAGAAGAGTAATATTTCTGACCTTTGTCAGATTAAAACATTAATGGTATAATTTTAGTAAATTTTTGAGTAATCATGGAACACATTCCTGCAGGCATTGAAGTTGCTATCAAAAGATTAAGACCTAATGTTGAGCATTGGGATCATTATGCTCATAATGGAAAGCAAGAATTCTTACGGTGGGATGATCCTACGGGATCGGAACCTCCTACTTGGTCAGAAATAAGTCTAGAATGTAGGAAATTACACGCTATTTGGGACTACTATGAATACGCAAGAGATAGAGAAAAACTCTATAAAGATTTTGGTGATCAATTAGATATGTTGTATAATGATATTAAAAATGGCAATTTGGAAAACGGTGAGTGGGTCAAGCATGTAGAATCTGTAAAAGCACAAATTCCAAAACCAATTGATGAACCACCTAATGTAGAAAATTGGACTGTAGATAATTGGGGTGACTAGAATGAATTTTTTGAGATCATTTAATTATATTGAAGTATATAATAATCTATTGACAGAATCTGAGTGTGAATATTATAAAGATATTCTCGAAAGTCCTAAGGAACAGAAAGTTTTTAATAAATGGGGAAATTATGTTGGTATTGCATTTGATTTGAAACAAGATAACTATGTGGTACACAAGTTAACATCCTCAATTGAAAAATACAAAGAAAAATATACATTTTTAACTTCTTTTGACAATTGGGGAATAGAAAGTCTTTGTAATATTCAAAAATTCTCTCCAGGAGATTACTATAGTAATGAACATGCAGAACATGGACCTAATCCATGGGATTGTAAGAGGGTGTTGACTTGGATGGTATATTTGAATACAATTAGAAAAGACGGAGGAACAAGATGGCCTCAACAAAAATATACATCTAAAGCAAAATCTGGTTCTTTGATCTTGTGGCCTGCTGGTTGGACACATAGTCATCATGGAATTCCGTCAAAACATCAAGAAAAATATATTATGACTGGTTGGTGTTCTTTCATTTAATTTTTATACAGGAGAATTGATTAACGATGGCTTTTCAAACAGTGTGGTATGAAACAGAGATGCCCGACAAACTTATTGATATTATAATTGAAGATCTTAATCATCAAAATTATAAATTTGATGAATCTAGGATTAACGGTGAACTTATTAATAAAGAAATTAGAAATAGTAAAAATTCTTGGGTGGATACCACTCATTGGGTTGGTGGTCTTATCTGGCATTATGTAATGAGAGCAAATAGAGAAAACTTTTTATATGATATAACCTGCGTTGATGGTGAATCGATTCAGTATACGAGTTATTCTGAGGGAGAATACTATAATTGGCATGTAGATTCTGATATTGATTCTTATTACAAACCAGAATTTATTCATCAATCTGGAAAATTTGACACCATGCAAGATACATCTTATGTTAATAGTGAACATGTTAGAAAGTTATCTTTTATATTACAGTTATCAGATTCTGATGAGTACAAAGGCGGTGAAGTTCAGTTACTGGATAATAATAGTAAATCATATTTCATACCAAAAATAAAAGGAACTATAGCAATTTTTGACTCTAGGACTCGACATAGAGTCAAGAAAGTTAGAAGTGGAAATAGAAAGTCATTAGTCGGATGGGTTGTTGGTCCCAGGTTCAAGTGATTGGAGAATAAAATGTCACAGAAACAATTTTTTGAAGATAGGGGATATGTTTATATTCCAAATATGATTGTAAATCCAGAAGAACTGTATTGCCCTGTACCTTTAACTAGAGGTACATTTAACTATGGCAGTATTGATCAATATGTCTACGATGCTGTTGAAAAGCAAGTTGAAGGTTGTCTATCTAGGTATAATTACCCCTCATTCAAAGACCTTCACTTTTTGGTTAAGACTGAAGTAGAGAATATTCTTGATATGAAGTTATATCCTACTTATTATTTTGATAGATTTTACTTTGTTGATCAAGAATTAGAACGGCACACTGATAGACCAGCATGTGAAATAAGTGTTACCTTACAAATTAGTACCAACAGAGAAGAACCTTGGGATATTTGGTTTAACGATTTTAAATCAGAAAATGTAAATGTTTCTATGAATAATGGAGATGCCTGCATTTACAGAGGACGCGACCTTCTACATTGGAGAAAACCATTAGAATCCAAATATACAAAGTTTCAAAATTACTATCGAAGACTAAAAAAACTTGATGATGATACTTACCACCACCAAGTATTTTTTCACTATGTTAATGCAGATGGACCTTGCGTACAATATGCTTTCGACCAAGCGCGTTAAGAATCAGACTCTAATTTCTCAATCTTAGAATTGAGTTCTTTTACTGCTTCAATTAGAATTGCAACTACTTTGCCATAAGAAATTGACTTTATTCCTTTTTCATCTGTTGATACAATTTCAGGGGCAATGGATTCAACTTCTTGTGCAATTAGACCAATTTCATGCTTATTATCAAAATCAATTCTATCATACTCCGCACCTCTCATAGAAGTAATTTTCTCAAGTCCATTTTCAATTGTAGTTATATTTTTCTTTAATCTAACATCAGAAGTTGAGTTAACATTAGCAGCGTTGAGTGTACCTGCTACTGTCATATCGTTACCATTGATGGTAACTCTTTCGACGTTACTATTTTCAGTTCTGAAGTAGATATTATCGGCTGCTTTTATGTAAGTATGGGAGTTATTATTAAAGTAGAATCTATTTACACCATCAGAAGAATTATACCAGGTATTTACAGAGAAAGTACCGCTGAATCCACCAGTGCTACCAATGGTTCCTTGAATACCTTGACGACCCTGGATACCTTGAACACCACCTTGACCTGGATTACCCTGATTACCCTGATAACCCTGGATACCTTGACGACCCTGGATACCTTGATTACCCTGTCCACCTGGATTACCCTGTCCACCAGTGGTTCCTTGGCGACCTTGGATACCTTGATTACCCTGTCCACCAGTGGTTCCTTGGCGACCTTGAATACCTTGAATACCCTGTCCACCTATACCCCCAGGAGTTCCACTATTACCTTGAACACCCTGCATTCCTTGAATGCCTTGAGGTCCTCTAATACCTTGAATACCTTGATTACCTCTGAATCCTTGTAATCCTTGGCGTCCCTGAACACCCTGAATACCTTGATTACCTCTTAAACCTTGTACTCCTTGGCGTCCTTGAACACCCTGAATACCCTGATCACCTTTTATTCCCTGAATACCTTGGGAACCAGTGATACCTTGAATACCCTGAGTTCCTACATTTCCAGTTAAACCTTGGGGTCCCTGAGTACCTTGAAGACCTTGACGACCTTGGATACCTTGAATACCACTACTTCCTGTAAGACCTTGTGGTCCTATGAAACCTTGAAGACCTTGACGACCTTGAATACCCTGAATACCTTGTGCTCCACTTGATCCAGAAATACCTTGAGTACCCTGAATACCTTGAGCACCAGTAATACCCTGAATACCTTGACGACCCTGGATACCTTGCTGTCCACCAGCACCAGTAATACCCTGAGTACCTTGAATACCTTGGGCACCAGTGGTTCCCTGGAGACCTTGGCGTCCTTGAAGACCTTGGGAACCAATTTCTCCAGTTATACCTTGAATACCTTGACTACCCTGGATACCTTGTATTCCCTGAATACCATCTCCACCATCCTCTCCAGCAATACCTTGGATACCCTGCATTCCTTGGATACCCTGAATACCTTGAAGACCGTCAGTGCCTTGAGTACCAGTAATTCCTTGACGACCTTGGGTTCCCTGGATTCCCTGATTACCAGTAGCACCTTGAGCACCAGTGATACCCTGCATACCCTGAATACCTTGGATACCTTGAGCACCTAAAGTGCCATCAATACCTTGAAGTCCTTGTAAACCTTGGAGACCCTGGCGTCCTTGAATGCCCTGCATTCCCTGAACACCTTGAGAACCTGTAACACCTTGAATACCTTGGACACCTTGAGTTCCCTGAAGTCCCTGATCACCTACGATTGAGAAGGAAAGTACAATAAGATCTCCATCTGTAAGTGTAGATGTTATTCCTACAAATGATGAAGATAGTGGAATAGCAAAATATCCAATTCTTTCTGTGGGACTATTAGTAACTGAGAAACTAAAGAATACAGAAGCGTCACCTTTTTTATATACTATTAAATCTGAAGGGTTTCCTGGATTATTTGACTTTCCAACCTCATTTCTTAACCATTCTTGTATATCTGTATTATTTGATGTTACATCATCGATGTACATTCCTGTAACATTATTCATGTTCAGATCATCAAATCTTACAATTCCATTTCCTGGATCTGAATCAGTTGTACTGTTACTATATGTGTATAAGAAAGAGTGTCCATTTAAGGTTGCTTCTGCACCTTGAATACCATCAGTTCCTTGAAGACCATCACTTCCTTGAATGCCTTGAGTACCCTGTATTCCTTGAATACCATCAATTCCTTGAATACCCTGAGAACCTGTAATACCTTGAGGTCCACTTATACCTTGAATGCCTTGAGTACCCTGTATTCCTTGAATACCTTGTGGACCAAAATTTCCTTGAATACCTTGAAGACCTTGTGGTCCTCTAATTTGACCAACGTCACTCCAGTTAGCAGGAGAACCACCATCAGAAACCCATAAGTGTCCATCGGGATTGTTAATTACACCATTTCCTGCAATTGATCCAGGGAAGAAGTAATTTAGATATCCGTTAGCATCATTGGGTCCGTTAGGTCCAGTTGTTGGATCTGGATATAATGCTTGAACGTCAGTTGCAATTCCAATAATGGTAATAGATGTTCCGTCAGAACCTTGAATACCATCAGTTCCTTGAAGACCATCAGTTCCTTGAATACCTTGTAATCCAGTTTCACCCTGAATACCAGTAGTACCCTGCATACCCTGAATGCCTTGGAGACCCTGTATTCCTTGAATACCCTGAATTCCTTGAGTACCCTGAGGACCTTGGGTTCCTTGTATTCCTTGAATGCCTTGGAGACCCTGATATCCTTGAATACCCTGAATACCTTGAGGACCTTGTAAACCTAAAGTCCAAGATCTGGTTCCATTAGTATCAGAAGTTAAAAGATAACCAATATCAACGGGGGGATTTCCCAGATTTGGTTCTGCTTGGGATAGTGTTAAATATTCTGTCCTGTTAGGATCTAATCCTCCGGTTGATGCTACACCAACTCTTCCGCTAACTAGTCGTGCCATTTAATTATTTTGCAGATTCTAGGATACTTACGATTGCTTTCATGCTACCATCTTGTGTTCCCTCAAATTTTAGAATATCACCAGTTTCTAGAACTAATCTTCCATCTAAAATATTTAATGCATCATTGGGAGGTATTTTTGCTTCTAATATAATTTCAACATCATCATAACCATCAGTTGCTCTACTGTGATAAGCAGAGACAGTTACAATTCCAGCACTAGTATTTGCAACCTGAGCATAGAGAACAATAGTTGCTACTCCTTGAGGTGCGGTATAAATTCCAACCGTGTTGATACCAATAGGTGCTCTCACGGTTTTGTAAGTATTAAGTGCAATTGCTGCCATTTTAGAGTCCGCCTAGTGCTATGATTAGAGGTGTTACTGTATTTAGTAAACTTTGCTCAAATGCTCTACCTTCGATTGTACCAGTTGCCTGGTTGATTAGAACATCATCACCAATTGCAAAGTTACCATCTTGGTCCGTACTTGTATAAACAACTTGACCACCATTTAGTTTTGTGATTTCATTTGCAGTGATTGTGACTCCACCAAGACCTGGTTTCGCCTTCAAGATATCATTTCCAGAACCAACAAATTCAAAAGAGTGTGAAGATACAATTTGTAAACTTTGTCTACTAAAGTAGCAGGTTGAACCAATTGCAATATCATTATTAAATGTTCCAGAAATTGTTACACTTGAAATTCCTGCCGTTGTATTAGTTGCTGTATTTACTTTATAGTAAAGAGGTCTCATTTTAACCTCTGCTGCTGCATCTACTCCCCCACCACCAGTTAGAGTTACAGTTGCATTATCTGATAATCTATAATTTCTACCATTACCAATTAGTGCTATCTCATCAAGACTACCATCGGGTTTCAATGTTGCAAATGCTTCTGCTCTGATTGCCTGTGGACCACTTGGTTCAGTGATTGTAACTATTGGTGGACTGGTATATCCTGATCCATTATTTGTAATTTTGATAAATTCTACATCATAGAATAATTCATTAACAAACATCGCCTGACCAGTATATGGTCTTATTCCAAGGTCACCAACTACAAGTACATCGTCTTCAGTTGTTGCTGTTGCACTTGAAATTCCAGTAAATCTGTAAACTGACTTACTGCTAGCATCTCCAACTCCACTAGAAACCAATCCAAAATTACCGAATGAAGAGTTGGAGTTTGTTAGATCACATTGACCACCAGATTCTGTGTAGATAGCAATCTCATTGCAGATAGTGAAGATAGAAACTAACTGAGAGTAAGCACCATTTGTAATTGAAACTCCAATACCACCTTGATTAAACTGAGTATAAGAGTCAACTGACATTGATCCAGTAACACCAATATCTTCTTGATCTCCTGGTTCTGCAGTAAATCCATTTACCTTCATACCAATACTATCGGGAATGAAGTTGGTACAGTTTCTAGTATATGGACCTTGTAGAATGGGACCAACTCCAGCAGAATATGGTGATTTGATTAGTCCACCACCAACATAGTTATGTGGAATTGTAGAAGGTCCTACATTTACAGTGAACACTGTTTGAGTAGTTCCAGCACCAGTAACAGTAGCAACTACAAAGTCTACTCCATTCTTTCCGCTTGGATATAGTGTAGTAGTTGCTGCACCACTGCTACATTGGAATTCAATATCCCTAAGTTCTATAAAATCTCCAGATTTTAATCTTAAATCTGATGATGCTGTAATTGTTGTGATTCCTGATTGTCCATTATAGAGAACATTTTGGATATCATACCATCTATCTACAACAAATCCACCACCAACATAATCATGTACAATGGTAGAAATTCCTACATTGATTTTAAATGATCCATCAGAATTAATTTTATCGACAATAAATTCATTTCCATTCTTTCCTGATGGGAACGCAGTAATTGATGATATTCCACCCGAAGTACATGAAAAGTTTAATCCTTTAATATCAATTAAGTCACCTCTTTTAACTGATAGATCTGGTACGCTTACGTTTAAATCTCCAGTTTCAGCATTATAAGTTGCAGAGTTTACATATTTAAAGTTGGTTACTCCATATCCAGCATTTCCAGGATAAGATGTTTGAATTCCTAAAGGACCAAGAGTGTTTAATCCCTCTTCAATAATTGTAGTTACTATTCCAATGCAGTTTGAAATTGAACCCTTAATAGCAGAACATGAATTTATATTTGTATTTGAACCAGTTATATCATCTGCTTGAATACTTAAATCTCTAACTTGGTGATAAGTATCTTGATAATCTCCTCGCCAAGTAACATTATTGATACATGAATGTGCAATTCCAATTGCATAGTTCAAAGCATCAATTGTTTCTGTCTTTACACCAACAACGTGTTGTAATGCTCCAGCATTAGTGTAATATTTCTTACCTGCTTCAATACATTTAGAATTACCTCCTCTCGTAATATCAAAGCAAGTTGCTTTTAATACATCTCTGATATCATCTCTACAGTTTTGAGGATTTGTTGGATTCCCTTGAGCATCTGCAACTACAAATGGAGGGTTTCTGTAGTCTGTACTTGTTAAATATCCTACTGCTTCTGCTGAAATAAAATTTAAATTATCTCTGATAAGTCTTGCAGCATCAAAATATCTATCAGAAGAAACTCCAGATAATGGTTGAAATGCTACAATTGCTGCACCATCGGTCATTGCAGGACCAACGAAAGAGAAGTCAGTTATATGGACACCATTTGATACATGGAAAATATCACGATTCTTTCTTTGAGGAGTTATGAGGCAGTTTCTTAGTTCTTTTCCTCTTACAGTTACTGTTTTCTTTAAGAAGATTGGATTATCTTCAACATATTGTCCAGGGAATACAACAACAGTGTCTCCTGGCATCGCCATAGACACTGCTGATTTTATTGTTAATTTTGCGTCTGCTTCAGTTAATCCTGTATTATCATCATCTCCACCCTTTGCAACGAAGATTGTTTTTCCTACAGGATTAGTTAAACCATCAATTTCAGTTGCAGTTAACTTACCAGAAATTGTAACATCAGTCGCTATACCAATAGTTTCTAAGGTATCATCTACACCTACAAAAGCTCCAAGTTGTGAAAGTTCTCTATTTGCTGACATTTTAATTAGGATGTAAAGTTAACTAATGATTTAAAGATTTATTCAGCAGCAGATTCTAGTGCTCTAACCTTGGATTCTAAGTCTGTAATTGCAGTTTGTTGATCTTTGACAATAGTGAACAAAATGGTAGCAAGTCTATCATACTGAACACCTTGAGGACTTAACTGTGCAGTTGTTCTCAATTCTCTACGACTTGATCCATCTTCAGCAGTAGTGAATTCATATTGATCATCGGCATAACCCCAAATAGCAAGTCTGGGATCTAC
>CENG01025372.1_pt1 | contig 13153 bp, 21 predicted proteins | sample 530131 | NCBI WGS metagenome assembly CENG01 (sample SAMEA2591057, study PRJEB7988) | marine metagenome | biome: marine biome (ENVO:00000447); feature: surface water (ENVO:00002042) layer; material: saline water (ENVO:00002010), including plankton (ENVO:xxxxxxxx) | depth 5 m
GCAAAGGTGTGTTCTGTAATGCTATTGAATATGCACTTGCACAAGGACTTATTGATGTAGCAGTACACAGTCTTAAAGATATGCCAGGAGATGTAGAACATCCTGACTTACATATATGTGCAGTGCTAGAACGTGCAAGACCTTATGATGTTCTAATAGGTAAAGTGTTTGATAACTTTGTTATTGGTACAAGCAGTCCTAGACGTAAAGCACAATTAGAACAACTGTATGAAAACTATCATGTGCAGATAAAACCTATCAGAGGTAACATAGATACAAGACTTGCGAAGTTAGATGCAGGTGAATATGATGCTATTGTACTTGCAGAAGCAGGATTAGATGCACTAGAGATAAAAAGAGAATACACAAGATTACCTATTGTTCCAGCAGTTGGGCAAGGAATAATTGCATTGCAAACTCGCAAAGGCGATACAAAAACAAATAATATTGTAAGTAAAGTAAATCACGAATTAACATATGCTCAAGCAAAATTAGAAAGAGCATTACTTAAAGGAATAGCAGGAGATTGTCATACAAGAGTTGCAGGTCATGCAACTGGTAGCAATCCTATAAAGCTAGAAGCAGTATATTTTACGGAGAATTGATGAGCTTAATTACTGAGAAATACGACTATCAAGAAATCAAACGTGAGTCAATAAACGGCAAGCGGTTGTACGCATGTCCAGACGGCAATGCTGTCGCAAGTGTTACTACTATCCTTGATAAAACGAAAGATAAGACCCATTTAATTGCTTGGCGCAAGCGAGTAGGTGAACAAAAAGCACAAGAAATTGTAACTGAAGCGGCTAGTGTTGGTACACGTATGCACAAGTATCTTGAAGATTACATTGAGTTAGGAGAGTGGCCTACTCCAGGTTCTAATCCATATGCTCAACAAGCACACAAAATGGCAAGTCAAGTAAAAGAAAATGCAATGGTTGATGTAGATCAAATATGGGGTAGTGAAATAAACTTATATCATCCTAAAATTTATGCAGGCACTACTGACCTTGTTGGACAGTACAAAGGACAGCCTGCTATTATGGATTTCAAACAAACTAATAAGCCTAAGAAGCAAGAATGGGTAGAAGATTATTACCTACAGCTCACAGCATATGCCCTTGCACACAATGAAATATTTGGCACTAATATACGTGAAGGACATGTGTTTATGTGTTCAAGAGACCTACAATACCAACAGTTTGACTTATGGCCAGATGAATTTGATGGTTGGGAACAAAAATGGTGGGATAGAGTGTACCAATATTACGACAAACATGCATAAATATATAAAATAAGGAGCAACTAATGGCAGTCGTACAAATTTCAAGAATCCAAGTTAGACGTGGTAAAGGAACAAATGGTATTCCACAATTAGCTGGAGGTGAATTTGGTTGGGCAGTAGATAATCGTGCATTATACATTGGTAATGGCAGTGTTGCAGAAGGTTCACCAGCAGTAGGTAATACAAAGATTATCACAGAACACGACGATTTGTTTACACTTGCAAACACATATACATACTTGAACGGTATAACAGTACAAACAGGTGCTAGTGCAACTTCACCAATTACAAGAACACTGCAAGAAAGATTAGACGAAATTGTAAATGTTAGATCTTTTGGTGTTACAGGTGACGGAGTCACAGACGAGACTGTAGCTATTCAGAGAGCTATTGACCAACTTTATATAAACAGTTCAACAAAAGGCACAGAGCAAAGTAGAGTAAGACTTTACTTCCCTGCAGGAAAATATGTAGTTACAGATACAATTTATATTCCACCTTACTGTACAATTTACGGTGACGGTATGGATAAAACTGTTTTTAGTATGACAGACAATGACACAGTGTTTCAAACTGTAAATAGTTCAAGCACTCCAGGAAATTATGCTAACGATAGCACAAGCACAACATTAAATCAACCAACTAATATACATATTGAAGGTGTTACACTACAAACTATATCAACAACTAATCCTGCAATAAAATTACAAAGTTGTAAGAATAGTCATTTTAGAGAAATTAAAATTACAGGTCCTTGGACAACAGGAACCGCAGTCACAACGGCAAATGCAGGTATTGAATTAGAATCATTAAGTGCCTTAGTTGGAACGCAACAGAATAAGTTTGACCATATCATGTTTAACGGACTAAGTGTTGGTATAGCAAGTGACGATGACATTTATAATAATCACTGGCATTGTTGTTATTTCCAAAACTTAGGTAATGGTGTAATGTTTGGTGAAGGAACATCATTAGGTGCACAAGGACAGTCAACAGCACCATGTAAAAATAAAATTAGTCAAAGTTCATTTACAGACATTGATAGAGAAGCTATCGTTATAACACAAGGCACTAACAATATTAGTTCACATAATAACTTTGAAGGTGTAGGTAATGTTGGTGGCAATGAAGGCAATGCACAGTATAGTGTAATTGATTTCAATAAACCAGGAAATTCATCTGTTGAAGACTATTTTGCTAGAACAGCTGATCTTGGTTACAACCAATCATTTATTTCCTCACACAAATATGTGTCAGAAATTAAAGGCAAAATAAACGCAACACTTGGCGGCCTTAATAGTCTAGAAGTTCAAGAGGCATCATCATCCACTTACTTGTTTAGATTACCAGGTGACTACAGTAGAACTTATGAAATTGAATACTACTATAAAAGTTCAATTGCAAATGCTCAAAGAAGCGGAACAATGGAATTTATGTTAGACGTAGGAACCAATACACTAAGTTTTGTAGATGATCATACATATCAGGGTGATAGTAACTACGAAAACGCATTAACCTTTACTGCCGCTACAATTAACGCAGATGGTAATTTAGGGGTTGACACAATAGTGGTTTCTATGTTAAACTCTATAACAAATGACCAAGGTGAGTTCAACTACAAAATCAAAGTTCGAAGTTAATGTATGAATTAAAATTTGAAGACAAAGTAAAAGTCTGGAGAGATTTAAGGAATCAACTTGAATCTGCGGCTAGACCATTTGACTTGCTCAATCAGTTTGTCAAGAGCCTACCAAGAAGTTCACGCAAAGAGAATCCGTGGGATCCAAAAAGCGTTGCAGAACCGTGGCACTTGATTGAGAACAGTTCATTTACTGAGTATGAAATTGCACTATTATGCGCCTATACTTTACAGTTAACAGATCGTTTTAGTGATGCTAAAGTGGAGATACATATCAGTAAGGACATTAAAGAAGACATAAACATGTACCTAGTGTATTTGGACGGAAGTATTGTTTTAGGATACAACAATGAAGTATTCACAAGCAACTTAATACCGGAAAGCATTGTATCACAAAAGGTGATCCACTTGCCTCCACTACACTAAATATTTTTTAATCAAAGGAAGTGAAGTAAGATGAAAGCAAACCTAAATATTCTAAAGCGTGATGGAACACTGGTTCCGTTAGATATACAAAAAATCCACAAAGTAGTAAACTTCGCATGTGAAGGCCTAGCAGGAGTAAGCAGTAGTTTAATCCAAATGAATGCAGGGATTCAATTTGCAGAAGGCATGACGTCAAGAGAAATACAAGATTTATTAGTTAGATCGGCAAATGATCTAATTACACTAGAACAACCTAACTATCAATATGCGGCGGCAAGACTATTACTATACGGAGTGTATAAAGATGTTTATGGTGGCTTCGAAAAAATTAATTTAAAAGAAATGATTAAGAAAAATATTGATCGCGGTGTATATGATAGTGCAATACTAGACAGTTACACTGACGATGAGTTAGCAAAACTAGATTCATACATCCATCACAAGCGTGATGAGAACTTTACCTACGCAGGTCTGCGTCAGGTTGTGGACAAGTATCTTGTCCAAGATAGATCAAGCGGAGAGTTGTTTGAAACTCCACAACATATGTATATGATGATTGCGGCAACACTCTTTGCCAACTATCCAAAAGAAGATAGGTTACATTATGTAAGGAGATACTATGACTCGACTTCACTATTTAAAATCAATATCCCAACGCCAGTCATGGCCGGAGTGCGTACTCCAGTTAGGCAGTTTGCCTCTTGTGTTCTCGTTGACAGTGACGACACACTTGATTCGATCTTTGCGTCGGACATGTCCATCGGTAGATACACAGCTCAAAGAGCTGGTATTGGCATTAACGCAGGACGTATCAGAGGAGTCAACTCAAAAATCCGAGGAGGAGAAGTTGCACACACAGGTGTAGTTCCCTTCCTTAAAAAGTTTGAAGCAACTGTACGTTGTTGTACACAGAATGGTGTACGTGGCGGAAGTGCTACAACACATTTTCCTTTTTGGCATCAAGAGATTGAAGACATCCTTGTACTAAAAAACAATAAAGGTACTGAAGACAATCGTGTACGTAAGTTAGATTATTCTATTCAACTTAACAAAACAATGTATGAAAGATTGTTAACCAGTGGCAACATAAGTCTTTTCTCGCCACACGATGTGCCAGGCTTATATGAAGCATACTTTGGCGATGCAGAAAAGTTTAAAGAACTTTACGAGTCATATGAGCGTAAAACAAGCATTAAGAAAAAAGTTATTCCTGCAATGGAATTATTTTCAGCACTAATTAAAGAACGTGCAGAAACAGGACGTATTTACATTATGAATGTTGATCACTGTAATACACACAGTTCATTTAAAGATAAAGTTTATATGAGTAACTTGTGTCAAGAGATAACATTACCAACAAAGCCACTACAACATATTGACGACGACGAAGGCGAAATTGCATTGTGTATCCTAAGTGCTATTAATGTAGGTGTACTTAAAGATTTAGATGACTTAGAAGAACTATGTGAACTAGCAGTAAGAGCATTAGAAGAAATTATTGACTATCAGAAGTATCCTATTAAGGCGGCTGAGAAGTCAACAAAAGCAAGACGCAGTTTAGGTGTAGGATATATTGGCCTTGCACACTATCTTGCAAAGCATCAGTTGGCATACAGTCACAAAAGAGCTTGGAAGAAAGTACACGAACTTACAGAAGCATTCCAATACTATCTTTTAAAAGCAAGTAACACACTTGCCAAAGAGCGTGGTGCATGTGAATACTTCCCACAAACTAAATATAGTGACGGCATACTTCCTATTGATACATACAAGAAAGAAGTTGACGAACTAGGAGAATTTAAGCTAAAGTATGATTGGGATACTCTTCGCACAGACATTAAACAGCACGGACTACGGCACTCAACATTGTCCGCACAAATGCCATCAGAGAGCAGTTCCGTTGTGTCGAATGCCACAAACGGTATTGAGCCACCTAGAGGATACTTGTCCGTTAAGAAGAGTAAAAAAGGGCCTCTTAAGCAGGTTGTTCCGCAGTATACTACACTGAAGCAACACTATACACTACTTTGGGATATGCCAAGTAACGAAGGATATATCAATATTGTAGCAGTTATGCAAAAGTTCTTTGATCAAGCAATTAGTGGTAACTGGAGTTACAATCCTACACACTTTGAAAATAATGAAGTGCCTATGAGTGTAATGATTGGTGATTTGCTTAATACATATAAGTACGGATGGAAAACTTCATACTATCAAAACACATATGATTACAAAACAGATGGTGATATAGTAGACGAAGTAAAACAACCACTTGCAAGAGAAGAATTTGCAGGTACAGATCAAGAGTATGAAGAACATTGTGAGGCATGTGCAATTTAAAGGTTGACTTTGCATATATACAATGTTATAATAGATAGAGTTATGAGACAGAGGAAAGATAATGGCTAAAACAGTATTCAATCAAGATAAAGTAGACTTTACAAAGAGCACAATGTTCTTTGGACCAGACCAAAACACACAAAGGTATGATGTATTCAAGTTCCCAGAATTTGATAAACTTAACCAAACAATGCTTGGTTATTTTTGGAGACCTGAAGAGGTTAGTTTGCAAAAAGACAGATCAGACTTTGCAGACTTCAGACCAGAACAAAAACATATTTTTACAAGTAATCTAAAATATCAAACATTACTTGATAGTGTACAAGGACGTGGTCCTAGTTTGGCTTTCTTGCCACACGTATCACTACCAGAACTAGAAGGTTGTATTGTTACTTGGGACTTCTTTGAAACTATTCATAGTCGTTCTTATACACATATTATGAAAAATGTGTATGCAGATCCAAGTGAAGTGTTTGACACAATTTTAGATGACAAAGAGATTCTTAAACGTGCAACCGCAGTTACAAAAAACTACGATGCGTTTACAGAAGCGGCTGATGCATTTATTCACCGCAAAGAAGGCAACATGCGTGACGTTAAAAAGAAACTATTCTTAGCAATGCACAATGTTAATATCCTTGAAGGATTGCGTTTCTATGTTTCCTTTGCTTGTACATTTGCATTTGCTGAAAGTAAAGTTATGGAAGGCAGTGCAAAAATTATTTCATTGATTGCAAGAGATGAAGCAACACACCTAAACCTATCAACTTCTATTCTTAAGAATTGGATCAAAGGACTTGACGACAAAGAGTTTCAATCTATTGCGAAAGAGTGTGAAGAAGAAGTATTAGAGATGTGGCGTACTTGTGTCGATGAAGAAAAGGCATGGGCTGACTATTTGTTTAAGGACGGAGCAATCATTGGACTTAACGAAGAGTTACTATATCATTATGTAGAATACATTGCTAACCGCAGGCTAAAAGCACTAGGTTACAAACCTATCTATGATCGTCCACTTAACAATAACCCACTACCTTGGACACAACATTGGTTGAGTTCGTCAGGATTACAAGTGGCTCCACAAGAGACTGAAGTAGAGTCATATATTATTGGCGGTATCAAACAAGATGTAGACAAGGATTCATTGAAAGGATTTAGTCTATAATGCAAGAAGTAGTAATTTATAGCAAGCCACATTGTCCTTCATGCGTAAAGGCAAAGGCTGTATTTGATAAAATGAATGTCGAATACAAAACATTTACACTTGGCACTGACATTCAGCCAAGCGAACTAATGGCACTCTTTGAAGAAAAAGGATTGCCAGCACCAAGAACTGCTCCACAAGTTTTTATAGGTGATCAACATATAGGAGGGTATGAGCAACTACTTTCTTATATTGATGCAACCGGATGGAACGGAACAGGATCGAGTTTAGGATAAAATATGTTATTAGAAGCAACTTATAAAGAAGGCGATACTATCAGCTTCAAAACTGTAGCAGGTGAAGAAGTAGTAGCTCGCTTAATTAAGAAAGAAAAAGATTCAATGAGAGTTAAGAAGCCTATGGCTCTTACTATAACTAAAGAAGGTGGAATTGGCTTGGTGCCATTTACCTTTACTGTTGGCCGCGATAGCGAAATAGATATAAACTTAGGATCTATTGTGTTTATTGCTAAGACTGAGAAAGCAATGGCAGACCAATACATTGAATCAACAACCGGCATAAAGATGAACTAAGGAGGTTATAAAGATGTCAGAACAATCAATTCACGAACAAATCGTAAGCATGTACGAAACATACATTGCAGAGAATGAAAAATTTGAAGGCGGCACAAAAGCGTCAGCGGCAAGAGCTCGTAAAGCATTAGGCGAAATGGGTAAACTTGCAAAAGCAAAACGTGCTGAGATTCAAGAAAAAAAGAACAATATGTAATAAATATTACAGGGCGTGGATTATCTCTACGCCCTGTGACTTATAGAAGGGCAATAGATGATTAATCAGGGCAAACTAAAATGGTACAATCACGTTAAAGGATATGGATTCATATCTCGTGAAGAAGGTCAAGCAGACCTGTTTGTACATATATCAGAGTTCAGAAAATCAGGTATAAAGAAAGTTGTTGAAGGTATGGTTGTTGAATACACTATAGACGATCATAACGGAAAACCTGTAGCAGTTGATGTTAAAGTAGTTCATACACCAGAACAGTAGAAAGGAATAGTCCATTGGGCATGATTGAAAGTTTATTTGTGCTTTGGGGACTGTTTATCAAACACGCTATTGCAGACTTAGCAATACAATCTTTCAGAAAACCAGGAGACAAAAGCAACCTTAGAAATCCTAAGGGTTGGATCCATGCGTTTGATCATTCTGCACTTACATTTGTTGTAATAGTTCTAGCAACATCTAATTTTACAAATGCAATACTTATTGCATTACTAGATTATGTTTTACATTTTATAATTGATTACATAAAAACAATTATTATTAAAAAGTATCAATGGGACATGGATAGTAGAAAATATTGGATTGCACAATCAGTAGATCAAATGGCACACTATAGTTGTTATTTAATTTACATTCTTCTCTTGACATCTGTATAAAAAGACTGTATAAATATAATTGTAACGTTGAAGCAATTCAAACGCTATGCAGGACCCCGGGGCGGTACCGGGCAGGTCCACCATAAACACATTGGAGATAACATGGATAGTTGTTGCACAAGAAAAAGAACTTGGAAAGACTTTATGTTTCTACCTATGGCAGTAGGTTTTGCAGTCTTAGGACTTGTATTCCTACTAGGTATTGAAATGGGAATAGCCTATGCACTAGGCTATGTTGATCCTAGTGTGTTTATGATGGGCCTGAAATAGGATCGACTGGTAGTTAATAGATGTTGTGGAGTTATCCGGATCTAAGCTCGGTTAACGCGAAGACACTTTACAAATGCAAACGCAACTGTAAACAACGGCGAATTTACTTTCGTGAACTTCGGTGCACTTAATGACTTCGCTGTCAATGAGGATTTCGCCCTAGCGGCCTAATCGCTCGGGGTTGGCGACTTACCTAGCAACAGAAAAGTCGCACTTCAGAGTTGCTATGCAACTCTTTTTTTATGACCAAAAATCAATAAATACTAACATAACCAAGGAGGGTTATGAAATTACACAAAACTTTCGTAGCACATGAAACACAACCAAAGAAAACAAGCATAGGAAGCAATCACAGTAGAACAAAGTTTAGTTCTATGAACAAAAGTAAAAAACGCTCTTATAAGAAATATAAGGGCCAAGGGAGATAAAATGTCAAAAGAAGATAATACAGGTAAGTTAGAAGTGGCTGTTCGTATTTTAGGAAATGAATTAGTTGCATTGAAGATGGTAGTAGATGACTTTAAAGTCAAATGGTTAATTTACGGAGTAATTACTATTGTTGCTCTTGGATGGGCCGCAAGCAGTTTCGGACCTGCATTATTTGATATGGTCGGTACAGAATAATGTTATTTGTAGCTGGTGTTCTTGCGAGTGCTTTACTTACTTTAGCAGTAATTATTTATTATAGAGAACACCTGCGTAAGTATATTGGATACTATCTAATTCCTTTGTGTTTAATAGGAGCATGGGCAGGTTGGAATGACGATGGCTGGATATTATTATTAATGATACCAGTTGTACTTTGGAAGATACCGCCTTTCAATAACAAAGAAAAATTATTTGCTTGGGCGGCAAGCAAAGATCCTCTAGGAACTAAAAAAGCAACAGCAAAGTTCTTAGAAGGAAAAGCATGGTATTGGTGGGTAGGCTATGCACTACTGCTTTGGGCACTTGCAAGTGTAGTAGTAAGTTTAATATCAGGTGAACCAACATTAGTAATAATAGGATAAGGAGAGGGCATGATTAAAAATTTAAAAGACTTAATTATAGTAGCATTGACAATTGGAGTGTTAACACTTCTAGGAGTAATTATAATAGGGGATTATTATGTTGCCCTACAAGAAAACAGACCAGTTGACGAAAGCGTAATCACGCTCATGAAGATGAGCTTAACAGGAATGATCGGCATCATAGCTGGTTACATAGGGGGCAAATAAATGTACGAGTATAAATGTAAAATATTAAGAGTAGTAGACGGCGACACCGTTGATGTAGATATCGACCTAGGGTTTGGCGTTTGGATGCACAAAGAACGTGTGAGAATGATGGGCATTGATACACCAGAATCTAGAACAAGAGATAAAGTTGAAAAACTATTTGGTCTTGCGTCAAAAGAATATTTAAAAAGCATGTTGCCAATAGGATCAATGCAAGTTCTTAAAACTGAGATTGACAGAAGTGGTGAAGATAAAAAAGGCAAATTTGGTCGTATACTAGGAGATTTCCTTATTGATGACAAAAAGGCAACTGACATATTGATTGAAAACGGATATGCTGTGGCTTATTTTGGTGGGTCAAAAGACGAAATTGATATGAAGCATATGGCAAATCGGGAGAAATTGCTACGTGAATCTGCTGTAAATAAGGCAGATTATGACGCCGCAGTGGCAAAAATGAAATAGTTTACCAAAATAGGTTGACTTTTACAACGTTTGATAGTATATTTGTTATATTATGTTTATAATAGATAAGCTAGAAACAATAAAGAGAGCTCTTTTGAGCTCTTTTTTTAATAAAAAGGAGACCATAATGGTAAAATCAAACACTACTGGTTCTAAATACTTTAAAGTAGGATCACAGAACCAACAAATCCTAGCAAAATACTGGGGTACAGGTAAAACTTTCACACTTGACGGTTTAAGAGAGCAAATGAACATTGCTTCTCCAGGTGCAAGAGTATCTGAAATCAGAGATGCTGGTTTTAATGTAAAATCAAAAACAGCAGAAACTGGTTACCAAGGTAGACCAGCACTTGAGTACTCAATTTCAAGAAGAAGAGTAACTGCGTAATTTAGTTACCAAAATAGGTTGACTTTTGTGCCTTCCTCAGCTATAATACATGTATTAATAGGCGAAAGGTAGGCACAAATGACTATGCATCTAGCACGTGGCTTGACCACGATAAATACTAAGAAGAGAAAGAAAGCAAAACTTACTCTTACAAAAATTTCCAAATATCAAGAACAGATGAAGATACACAACAAGGAAATGAAACGCCTTGGTTGTCATAATCTCGTGATGAATTTACAAGAATATATAGATTACTGTCAAGGTAATTACAAACCCAAATCAACTCCTAGTGTTACGAAAGCACCTTGGCAACAAGAGGGTTACAGTCGCACCACTGATTCGGTGCCAAGTCATAATAGCGAACACAGTTTCGCTCCAGCAACCAAGAAAGAAGCAATGCAGTATACAGGCGAACGTAGACTTGTAGGTATTGCAATGATGCATAAGTCAAACCTTGTGCCTGTATTTGCTGATGATGACGATAAGACAGGATCAAAACAAGCAACAGAAATAGCACAAATGAGGAGGAACTAAACTGCACAGTTTAGTTTTTGAAAATCAACTTTAAATAAAAGATGAGGTATATTATGAAATCAACTATATTATGGGTGATTGCCGTCCTGAGTTTATCGACCGCTTTCGCTCAATCTCAAGCAAGTACATTTCAAAACCCAGTCAAAGGTGAATTGTACTCAGAAGAACGTCAACCGGAACTGTATTGTATGGCTATGAACATTTATTTCGAAGCCCGTGCAGAACCACTAGCAGGACAATATGCAGTAGCAGACGTTGTCTTGAACCGTGTACAGGACACAAGGTACCCTGACACAATCTGCGAAGTAATTAAAGATGGACCTATACGTGAAAGCTGGAAGACACGAAAAGATCCTGATCTATCCGACAGCGAAAGGATTTATTTTCCTATCAAAAATCGTTGTCAATTTTCATGGTACTGCGATGGTAGAGCAGATATTGTATACGATAACGATGCATGGAGAATAGCACAAGAGATTGCTTTTCGAGTTGTTAATGAAAGACGTATGCGAGGACTTACAGAAGGATCTACTCATTACCATGCTGATTATGTATCACCAAAATGGGCAAAAGAACTCGACCTAGTAGGTCGTGTAGGCACACACATTTTTTATCGTTGGCCGTAAAAAGGGAGCAATCCAATGTATGCATTGGTACCAATGAGTCGGGAGGAGATCATAAACAATCTTCTCCCAACAACAATCACAAATCTTAAACAAGAACTTCATTACAGAATCTATCCTTGTAAAAGAGACTTAGACAAAGGAAGACCTTTTCAGATAGCGAAAGAGGCATGGGAGTATATCCTAGCAGATGCTACAGAATGGAATGGCGGCGAATGGGTAGGACATGGAAACAATCCTGAAGATGTCCGTGTAGGAAGTAAAAAGTATGATGTCAAAGGTTTAGGCGGCAAATGGACAACAACTAGTGGAGAAGCTAGTGTCAAACAAACTCTAAGTGCATCGGCTCGTATTGATGAAAGTTTCCTTGCTGAAGATAGCAAGTTACTTTGGGAAGGTGTTGTTGCACCTTGGATGGATAAAATTAACAATGGTGGTGAATACTTTGTTACAGTTTTTTGGCGTAACAAACTTACACTGTCAATCCGTTTGGTAATGTTCAAATTATATATGGACAACTTGCCCGTGTATGATCCGGAAGGTTGTGTATTCAATAAAGGTAAAACACAAATGGCTATTACCAATATTGTTGATCCAGAACAGGCAAAACTGTATATTCTGAGGAGTAAACATAGAATGGAACTTAGAATAAAAGGCAAGTATTTCAACGAACATCCTGATAGATACTTGGATCTCTATGATTTTGGACAAACTACTTAACCAAAATAGGTTGACTTTAAATGATAGTGGTGTTATATTATATGTAACATTAACTATAAAGGCTTTTAAGGAGGCAATTTTATGGAGACGATTAATAAAGTGAAAGAGTTTCTTGTTCAAGAGAAGGACAAGATTGTAGAGTATCAGACACAGTCGTGGGCTGATGCAAAACTTCAATTGGCAACTAATGCTGAACAAGTGACAGAATTGTTCAACAAAGTTGTTTCTTTCGTTAACTAAGGCTAGGAGGCAAAAATGAAAGGCATTCTCAAATCAATTGCAGTACTAGGACTACTTGGCACTCTAGGTGCATGTTCAAGTATGACTACTATTGCGGAACGTGATACATATGCACAACCTAAATGGTATGCTAACTGCGTAGAAGCAGGTGCTGAAGGTTGGTTTTGGTGGAAAAAAGAAATGGCGTATGCTTGCGGTGCAGGCGAGTCTATCTTCCAACAGGCCGCTGAAGAGCAAATGTATGCTATTGCAATGAATAACTTTGCAAAACGTATTAACAGTGAAGTCAACAGTGAAACTATTCTTGAGTTTAAAGATCAGAACGGAAATGAGAGTAGACAAACTAGGACTAAGATTAGCTATGTTGTAAACAGTACAACTATACGTGAACACATCGCAAAA
>CENG01122007.1_pt1 | contig 13088 bp, 11 predicted proteins | sample 530131 | NCBI WGS metagenome assembly CENG01 (sample SAMEA2591057, study PRJEB7988) | marine metagenome | biome: marine biome (ENVO:00000447); feature: surface water (ENVO:00002042) layer; material: saline water (ENVO:00002010), including plankton (ENVO:xxxxxxxx) | depth 5 m
ATAAAAATACAAACCGCTTCATATTTTTAGTTTAAACCAAAACGAGTTTATGTAAACCCTGTTGAAAGATTCGTTTCAATTTCTTAAATCAATCGATCGAAATCTTGAATAGAACGGCAATTTTCTAAATGACCATTAAACTTTTCTTTTAAGAGTTTTAAAGCCTCTTGAGGTATTAATTCTTGGGCTTGTTCAATACTTAAAGATTTTTTATCTTCGATATCTAAGGACTCAATTGCTAAATCTTCGAGCATGATTTCTGGGCTTTCATTTATCATATCATCAAGCTCATTTGAAGTAGTGTAGCTTTGCCCTTCCATCTCTTTCACTTGATCTGATTTAGAACTAACCTCAGATGGAAAAGATACTGACGAATCATCGACAGTGGAGTCCTTCTCTATTTCAGCGACTGCTAGACTTGTATTTGTATCGAGAGCTTCAACCCCTCCTACCTCCAAAGTATCTTCTTCGTAGCTAGTTGCTAATGTCTTAGGGAAACTAGGCGCTATCCATGCTTTTTTTTTTCGCCACTTTTTTCCGAAGCAACGATGGTTTCAATCAAGCTATCAAGCTCTAAAGAGCGAGATTCTTCAGCTGCCTTGAGTAAAATAATTTCAAAATTCGATTGTTCGGAAAGACCTGCACGGATACTGGATTCACCTTTCTGAAGAGTTTCACTCATACGCATCAGAGAAGCCGTTGTCATTTCTACTTCGAGAAGCGATGTCTTACCCTTATTTTGAATAGCATCTAGTAAAACGGAACGAATATAAGCCATTAAATCATGATGCACGCGGATCAGATCACGCCCTTCAGAAACATAGCGATTCACACGATCTATAATTTTGGTGAATTCCAAAGCCGCCATCTCTTGAGCAATGCCCTTAACTTCATCGATCCCCACTAATCCGTAAACATCTAAAACATCTGATTCTTTAATTGATTTTCCGCAAAAAGAAATCATCTGGTCTAAAATTGATTGGGCATCACGCATGCCACCATTGGCCAAGCGTGCAATGGCATCAAGAGCCTTTGCTTCCACTTCAATTCCTTCGGCTTTGATAATGATTTTAAGCTTTTCAGCAATCACTGCCTCAGAAATCGGTCGAAACTCAAATCGTTGACAACGCGAAACAATAGTCGGGAGTACCTTATGTGCTTCCGTTGTAGCGAAGAAAAATTTCACATGTTCTGGAGGCTCTTCTAAAGTTTTCAGCAATGCATTGAATGCAGCAGTCGAAAGCATATGCACCTCATCAATAATATAAATTTTAAAACTACACTGGGCAGGTGCATATTGACACTCTTCCCTAAGGCTTCGTATTTGATCAACGCTATTATTTGAAGCCCCATCAATTTCGATCACATCCATACAAGAGCCATTCATAATACTTTGACTGACTTCACTGTCATTATTCACCGTGACACTTGGTCCACCTTCTGCATTCAAGGCTTTAGCAAATAAACGAGCCGTACTAGTCTTTCCCGTACCACGTGGGCCAACAAATAGATAAGCATGAGCAATTCGATTGGATTCAATAGCATTAGTCAGCGTTTTAACGATATGATCTTGACCCACAAGCTCATCAAATTGTTTGGGTCGCCAACGCCGAGCAATCACTTGATAAGCCTGATTTGTCATAATATGATTAAATGAATGAAGAAAGAAGTGGAAATATGTAAAAAGTGGCTAGGCACCCTACGGCACATATGAAAATTGCTACCGCTGCTCCCTTCCAGGCCTGACGGGGTTTGCAGATCCAATATTGCATAGGACCCAGCCGATTAAAGACTCTTAAAATTCGCGCTTTCATTCAACCCTATTTTAAACTATTTTTCAAATAATCGAAATATGACCAAAAATATCGCACAGAAACGTAAACAATTTTTCCCAATCAATGATTCATTTCGGGATTATCTCAGTGCCCATAGAAGATATTTAGAATTACCTCTAGTTTATGAGGATCTATTAGAGTATGAAGATTCCTTCCCCTTGATTAATGAATTTGGCGACGATACTTTGTGGCAGACCTTACTTTTTGACCAACATCGAGGAAAAGATTTATATGAAGCACTCAAGCGTATCTACGTTCAATTACGATCAGAAGGACAGGAATCAGTCTTAAAAAATCTTTATATCGATCGAGTGGACTTATGCACTTTTGGAAATACACGACCGATGCGAGTTCGGGTAGTCAATCAATTCAACGACAATCATGATTATTTCTATATTAAGAAAGCAGATGCCTCACGAGTCTACGGTCTTGAGCTCGAAGAGCTACTCTCACCGAATGCCATTAACTTTTTGATCTGGGGAGATACTTTAATTGAAGAACACATTATAGGGGTGCCTGGTGATCAATTTATCAAAGAATATTTACCGAGATCTGATATTCATGAAGTTCGCCTAGCAAAAGAATTTATTAAGTTCAACGAACGAAGCTTTGTTCGTTTGCTTGGTGATATGCGTGCTTATAATTATGTTGTCGAAGTCACACCTGATTTTGAAGAAAATCAATATCGAGTTCGAGCCATTGACTTTGACCAGCAATGCTATGAAGGCAAACGAACCATGTATTTGCCTCAATATTTTAAAAATAACTTACCCGTAGTTCAGCTATGTACTCGTTTGATTAATAAAGATACAGCACTTCAGTACCAACAAGAGGAACGCGCGCTCATCAAGCGTCGATTGAACTTCACAACCAATCGAATTGCCCATTTAAGAGATTGTATGTGTGCCGATCAAATATCGTCTCAGGAAAAAACCGAGCAATTGAAAAAAGAGTTAGCAGAAATGCACAATGATCCTCGATTTTTAAAATGTAAAACCATGGGTGAGATTACGTTTCTGAATTTATCTGTTACCCTTAACCTTGATCAGGAACAGGGCTTTTATCCATAAAAAAACCCTCCTTTTCCGTTAAGAAAGGAGGGCTTTGTAAATTAAGCTTTGAGTTTGAGAAGCTAGGTTTGATTTACATCATACCGCCCATACCACCCATGCCACCCATGCCGCCCATATCAGGCATTGCAGGAGCACCGGAAGATTCTTCAGGCTCATCAGTAATCATTGCTTCAGTTGTAAGAAGAAGTCCAGCAACTGAACCGGCATTTTGTAATGCGGTACGAGTTACCTTAGCTGGATCAACCACACCTGCTGCAATCAAGTCTTCGTATTTGCCAGTAGCGACATTGTAGCCATTACCTCCCTTAGACTTAAGAACTTCAGCAACGACAAGAGAACCTTCGACACCTGCATTCTGGCAAAGCTGTCTAAGTGGTGCTTCAATTGCACGACGGACAATCGATGCTCCAAGAGCTTCGTCACCTTCGAGTTCATCTGCACTCTTCTCGATGGATTTAGCAGCGCGCAATAAAGCGACACCACCACCAGGGAGAATTCCTTCTTCCACTGCTGCACGAGTTGCGTGCAATGCATCGTCCACTCGATCTTTTTTCTCTTTCATTTCTGGTTCAGTTTGTGCACCGACATTGATCACAGCAACACCACCAGCAATTTTTGCTAAACGCTCTTGAAGTTTTTCACGATCGTAATCTGAAGTTGTCTCTTCAATTTGACGACGGATTTGCTTCACACGTCCTTGAATTTCAGAGCTTTTACCTGCACCTTCAACCACAGTTGTATTTTCTTTATCAATAGAAACACGTTTGGCTTTTCCTAAATCACTCAACTGAACATTCTCAAGTTTGATACCAAGATCTTCAGTGATGCAACGGCCGCCTGTCAGAATAGCGATATCTTCAAGCATTGCCTTACGACGATCCCCGAATCCTGGCGCTTTTACTGCAGCTACATTCAACGTACCACGTAGTTTGTTCACTACAAGTGCGGCAAGTGCCTCACCTTCGATATCTTCAGCAATAATCACAAGTGGCTTGTTAGTTTTGGCTACTGTTTGAAGTAATGGAAGAATTTCATTCAAGCTACTGATCTTTTTCTCATGGATTAAGATATAAGCATCTTGGAATTGTACTTCCATAGACTCATTATCGGTACAGAAATAAGGACTTAAATAACCCTTATCAAACTGCATTCCTTCAACAACATCTAAAGAGGTTTCGATACCTTTAGCTTCTTCAACAGTAATCGTTCCGTCTTTACCAACACGATCCATAGCCTCTGCGATAATCTGACCGATCTCACCGTCCCAATTTGCAGAGACTGTAGCGACTTGGCGAATCTCTTCGCTGTCTTTGACTTTTTTGCTAAGCTTAGCGAAAGCGACTGTTGCAGAAGCAACTGCCTTATCAATACCGCGTTTAAGGTAAACTGGATTAGCTCCCGCAGCGACATTTTTGATGCCTTCACGATAAATTGCTTCAGCTAATACTGTTGCCGTAGTCGTACCATCACCTGCAGTGTCAGAAGTCTTTGAAGCAACTTCACGTACCATTTGTGCACCCATGTTTTCATAAGGATCTGATAAATCAATTTCCTTTGCTACAGATACACCGTCCTTGGTTACGGAAGGAGCTCCGAATTTTTTGTCGATAAGAACATTACGTCCTTTAGGCCCTAATGTTACTTTCACTGCTTTTGAAAGTGTTTCCACACCTTTCAGTAGTTTTTTGCGAGCCGCTTCATCAAATAGAATTTGTTTAGCCATATTTTTTGTATATTTTAAATTTTTTAACTTATCATTAACCAACGATACCAAGAATACTGTCTTCTTCTACGAGGATGTATTCGATTCCGTCAATTTTAACTGTAGTACCGCCATATTGTGGTAGTAATACCTTATCACCTTTTTTCACATTAAATGGAATTGTTTTTCCATTGTCGTCTTTCTTGCCTGTGCCAAGAGCTACAACTTCAGCTTCCTGAGATTTCTCTTTTGCTGAGTCAGGGATGATGATTCCTCCTCGGATTTGTTCATCTTCTTCGACACGTTTCAGTAAAACGCGTTCACCTAATGGTTTAATTTTCATAGATTATTTTTAGTTTAGAATGTTTGTAATTTTAAATTATTTTTTCTCTTCGTCTTCGTCGATAACTTCAAAGTCGGCATCTACTGTGTCGGCTTGATTTTGATCTGCACTAGCTCCTGTATTTGCTGCATCCCCCGCTTGAGCATTTGGATCTCCCGCTGCGTCTGCTTGAGCATACATCTCTTGAGCAAATGCCTGAACGATTGTTGAAATCTTCTCTTTCTCAGCGTTGAGTTCTTCAGCAGTTGCCTCTTGGTTTTCTAGTACTTTCTTACCTTCACCTAAAGCAGTTTCGAGTTCAGATTTTTTATCTTCAGGGATTTTTTCCCCCTGCTCGCTGATTTGCTTTTCCGATTGGTAAACAAGATTATCTAATTCATTTCTCGCTTCAACTTTTGCTTTAAGTTCGGCATCCTCTGAAGCATGTGCTTCCGCCTCACGCTTGAGTTTTTCGACTTCGTCTTTGTCTAAGCCTGATGAATCACTGATGGTAATATTCTGTTCTTTGCCTGTACCTTTATCTTTTGCACTGACATTCAAGATTCCATTTGCATCGATATCAAAGGTAACTTCAATTTGAGGGACACCTCTTGCTGCAGGAGGAATACCATCTAAGTTAAAGTTTCCAAGACGTTTATTATCCTTAGCCATCGGACGCTCTCCTTGTAAAACAACAATGTCCACGGCAGGTTGATTGTCTTGATAGGTTGAAAATACATTACTCTTCTTAGTTGGAATCGTTGTATTTCGTTCGATCATCGGAGTCGCTACACCCCCTGCTGTTTCAATAGCCAAAGTTAATGGTGTCACATCGAGCAATAAAACATCACGAACATCTCCTTGAAGAACGCCACCTTGAATAGCCGCTCCAATAGAAACCACTTCATCTGGATTCACTCCCTTATGAGGTTCATTGCCTGTTAAGTCTTTGGCAATTTCGATCACTTTAGGTGCACGTGTCATTCCTCCAACGAGCACCAGTTCTTTAATATCAGAATTACTAAGACCAGAGTCCTTTAAACAATTTTTAAAGGGCCCAATGGTTCTTTGATAAAGTCCATCACAAATCTGTTCTAATTTAGAACGGCTGAGTGTGATGTTTAAGTGCTTGGGTCCTGAAGCATCCGCTGTGATGAAAGGAAGGTTAATATCGGTTGATTGAGAAGAAGAAAGAGCAATTTTCGCTTTTTCAGACTCTTCTTTAAGGCGTTGAAGTGCCATCTTGTCAGTTCTTAAGTCAACCCCATTTTCTTTTTTGAATTCATCAATTAAGAAATCAATCAAAGCACTATCCCAGTTATCACCACCAAGATGTGTGTCGCCATTTGTAGCTTTTACTTCAAATACACCATCTCCGATTTCCAAAATAGAGATATCAAACGTTCCACCACCAAGATCATACACTGCAATCACTTCATCTCTACCTTTATCTAAGCCATAAGCTAGAGCGGCTGCAGTTGGTTCATTAATAATTCGCTTAACATCCAGTCCTGCGATTTGACCCGCATCTTTTGTCGCTTGTCTTTGCGCATCATTGAAATATGCGGGTACCGTAATCACTGCTTCAGTGACTTTTTCGCCTAAATAGGCTTCCGCATCTGCTTTAAGCTTTTGCAAAATCATCGCTGAAATTTGCTCGGGTGCAAATTCCTCTTCTTTTCCACTCACTTCAACTTTAATATAAGCATCGCCATTTTTCCCTTCGACGACCGCATAAGGTAAGCTAGTTGCTTCTTCTTTTACTTCAGCGAACTTTCTTCCAATTAAACGTTTAGATGAAAATATTGTATTTTGAGGATTCGTTACAGCCTGACGTTTTGCTGATTGGCCAACGAGTCGCTCACCGTTTTTACTAAATGCAACAATGGATGGAGTGGTACGAGCACCTTCTGAATTGGGTATAACCACTGGTTCCCCACCTTCCATCACAGAGATACATGAATTTGTTGTTCCTAAATCTATTCCTATAATTTTTCCCATGCACTTTCTATTGCATATCTTATGCCAAACAAAAATTAAAATACCTAAATTGTTGATTATGAGATATTAACAATTTATTAGACAAAAACTAACAACCATTGCGTGTCCATAAAAGAGACATTATGGCACTAAATTTGCTACTTATTCTTTATATTGGCTCATAAGTGTCACATCGAGGAGGTTTGCATTTTATGAAAATCAAACTAATTTGCCCGCATTAAGATGGAATCAAAATCATTACGAAAAAAGAAGAAAGTTGATTATGAGGCTTTGCAGTCTCCCCTGATGCGTATTCCCAAAATGGATATAGCCGTAACACGGGCTTTAATTGATTTAGAAATAAAAGAAATTTATGAGCTTAAAGGTCGTGACCCAAATATTTTGTATGAAGAAGCCAGAAAAAAAAATAGAGAAATAAATGACTATTCCATTCGATATTTTCGATTAGCAGTGTACTATTCAGAAAATATAAACCAACTGCAGAAAAATAAACTGCATCCAGACGATTGGGCATAAATAAGTATCACAAACAATGACGACTCCTTTTGATAAAGCATTTTTTCCAGATCAGGTTCCTGTGATGAATCTGAGTAATTCAACATTATTTCCAAAAGCAATTTTGCCGCTTTATATTTTCGAGAATCGTTACAAATTGATGATAGAAGAAGTATTAGGCGGTCATCGACTCTTTGCAGTAACCGATTTAGAGTCTCAGGCAAATACTATCAGTTCAGATGAACCTTTTAAAAAAAGCAACGATGGTACTAATGAACTGATTGCAGGCATAGGTGTAGTTAGGGCCTGTCGAAAAAATCCTGACGGCACATCTCATTTAATTATTCAAGGTATGGCACGAGTCAAATTGCTCTCTGTAAGCTGGGATCGCCCCTATCCATTAGCTAATATCGAATATTTACCTTCGGAAAATAACAAGAGTGCAAATGAATATAATGCGATAAAACCTACATTGATTGATTCTATCGAAAACCTGCTTCAATTAGACCCAAATCTTCCAGAGGACATTCTACCCTTTTTAGCCAATCTTGATGACTCTGAAAATGTACTTGATGTGGCGATTGCTAGTTTATGCCCTACAGGCAAGTTAAAACAAAGTTTATTAGAGACCATTTCTATCAATCAACGCTATGAAATTTTTTTAAAATTTCTAAAAAATGAAAAAGAAAAGCTCATATTGCACAAAAAATTGCTCGGTGACCTAGATGAAAATGACACTAAAAATAATTAAAAGCGTCTATTAAATCTTATTGTAAAACCGTCTACAATTATTCAATAATGCGATAAATGATTGAAACCATAAAAAATTGGCTAGAAGCCCAAATAGGTGTAGTCTGGATAAATAATCTAATTCTTCATATTATAACTATCATCATTTTATTGGTGATTGGTTATGTATTATTTTTCGTCGCTAAAAATATTATTTTAAGACTAGTATCTAAACTAGTCAGTAAGACAGAAACAAATATTGATGATTTATTGATAGAACATCGGATTCCTCATCGGATTCTACAACTGGCTATATTCACCCTTTCGCATCAATTCAATAAGATCCTATTTATTTCAGAAGAAGCGATTTATAAAAACAATGAAAGTATTTTATACATTCTTATCATCGTATCCATAATATCGATATTTGATGCCTTATTAAATTTTTCTAATTCCCTATTCAACCAGTCAAAATACTCGGATAAATTTCCTACTAAAAGCTTCATCCAAGCACTTAAACTAATTCTTTATTTCTTGGGGATCATATTTATTTTATCTGTTTTATTGGGAAAATCTCCATTGTTTTTCATTTCAGGGCTCGGTGCTTTGACTGCAGTTCTCTTACTTGTTTTTAAAGACCCTATATTAGGTTTAGTTGCAGGGGTACAAGTCTCTGCAAATAACTTAATACAGATTGGCGATTGGATTGAAATCCCTAGCCATAATTCAAATGGTACAGTCAAAGATCTTACATTAACCACCTTAAAAGTTGAAAATTGGGACCAAACGATTTCCTCAATTCCGATGCAGACCTTGATTACTGATTCTTTTAAGAATTGGAGACAGATGGGACAATCTGCAGGCAGAAGAATAAAACGTTCTATTCTAATTGATGCTAATTCTATCGATTTTATTAGCAGTGAAATGATTGAGCGATTAAATCAGATACCGCTCTTAACAGATTATTTAAAAAATAAAGAAAAGGAACTGGCAGACTACCATACTTCAGACACAGCTAATTCACTGACAAAAACAAATATTCAAAGGAATCTTACAAATATCGGTACCTTTAGAGCTTATTGCTTCGAATATTTAAGAAATAACCCAAACGTTAACAGCGATTTAACCTTAATTGTCAGGCAATTAGAGCCAACAGAAGGTGGGATCCCCATTGAAATATGGACCTATTCTGCTACAACTAACTGGATCGTTTATGAGTCTATTCAAAGTGATATATTTGACCATCTTTATTCAATATTACATAAGTTTAACTTACGAGTCTATCAAAAGCCAAGTGGTACAGATATAGCAAGTATCGCTAAATCTAGCTAACCTTAAAAAGCATCGATTAAGGTATTGAATGAATCGCAGGGTCGCATTGCCTTAGCTGCAAGTGATTCAATTGGTTGGAAATAACCACCTAAATCTACGCTGTTTGATTGTACTGCATTTAAGTCACTAATGATTGATTCACTAGCCTGTTTAAGATCTTGATATAGACCCAAAAAGGATTCGGCTAATTCTGGTGAAGCTGTTTGTGATTTCATTGCCTCTGCCCAATATAACGCCAAATAAAAATGACTGCCTCGGTTATCCAATTCACCTGCTTTACGAGAAGGTGATCGATTTTCCATTAAAAACCTTTCTATCGCTTGGTCTAAAGTAGAAGCTAATACAGCTGCTTTATTGTTACTAAATGTTTTTGCTAAGTGCTCTAAAGAGACCCCTAATGCTAAAAATTCCCCTAACGAATCCCAACGTAAATGATTCTCTTGGGTGAATTGCTGAACATGCTTTGGAGCTGATCCACCCGCACCTGTTTCAAACAAACCACCTCCATTCATTAACGGAACAATCGAAAGCATCTTAGCACTCGTACCCAATTCTAAAATTGGAAAAAGATCCGTTAAGTAATCACGTAACACATTACCCGTCACAGAAATAGTATCTTTGCCGTCTCGCATTCTTTCCAAAGTATAACGAGTTGCGTCTACAGGCGCTAGAATCTTAACTTCTAAGCCGTCTGTATCTAAGCCTAAGAGATAGTGTTCCACTTTTTTGATCAGTTCGGCATCATGTGCTCGCTCTGAATTCAACCAAAAGATTGCAGGGTCACCAGTATCTCTTGAACGTTCAACAGCAAGCTCAACCCAATTTTTCACAACTGCGTCCTTTACTTGACAAGCTCTCCAAATATCCCCTTTAGAGACGCTATGCTCTAATAAAGTTTTACCAGAAGCATTCACAATTTTGACAATACCCTCTTTAGCGATTTCAAAAGTTTTATCATGAGAACCATATTCCTCTGCTTTCTTGGCCATTAACCCAACATTAGAAACAGTCCCCATTGTTTTAGGATCAAAAGCACCATGCTCCTTACAAAAACGGATGGTCTCAGCATAAACTCCAGCATAACAGCGATCTGGTATAGCAAAATTGGTATCCTGTAAGTCACCTTCTGGATTCCACATTTTACCTGAAGTTCGAATCGCCGCAGGCATTGATGCATCAATAATCACATCACTAGGTACATGTAAATTAGTTATACCCTTATCTGAATTCACCATAGCAATATCTGGCCCCTTCTCCAGTGAAGATGCAATTGCTTGAATGACTGCGTCCTTCTCCTCAACTCCAGCATTTTCAAGACGCGCTAAAACGTCCCCTAAGCCATTTCTTTCATTGACCCCTAAAGATTTAAATAGCTCACCATATTGAGCAAATACAGATTCAAAATATACAGAAACAGCATGACCAAAAATAATAGGATCCGAGACTTTCATCATCGTGGCTTTCATGTGTAACGAAAACAAAAGCTCTTCTTTTTTAGAATAGCTAATTACTTCTTGGAGAAACTCTCTGAGCTTTAGGACACTCATGAAACTAGCGTCAAGCACCTCATCTTTAATCAAATTCAAGGATTCTTTAAGAATGATTACTTCACCATCATTTGTGTGTAACTGGATAGATAGGGTTTGATCATTCTCTAGTGTGACTGATAGTTCATTTTCAAAAAAATCACCCGTACTCATACTCGAAACTTTGGAACGAATACCTGAGTCCCAAGCGCCCATAGAATGTGGATTAGCTTTTGCGTAAGCTTTCACAGCTGGTGCGCAACGTCTGTCAGAATTGCCTTCTCTTAAAACAGGATTCACGGCACTTCCTTTAACACTATCGTAGCGTTTTTTAATTTCGGCCTCCTCATCACTTTCCGGACTTTCTGGATAATCAGGAATCGCATAACCCTTCCCTTGCAACTCATTGATACAAGCTTTTAATTGGGGAATCGAAGCAGATATATTTGGAAGCTTGATAATATTGGCTTCTGGCGATTTGGCTAATTCACCCAATTCTAAAAGATCATCACTTTGTTTTTGTTCAGAAGACAAAGCATTAGGAAATTGAGATAAAATTCTGGCGGCCAAAGATATATCACGAGTCTCAACTTGAATGCCTGCCTTTTTAGTAAAAGCTTGTATAATTGGTAATAAAGAAAAGGTGGCTAAAGCTGGTGCCTCATCCGTAATTGTGTAAATGATTTTTTCCCCTGTATTCATAAAACTTTTTATCCTTTAAGATTTGCAGAAAACTCATCTAGGCGTTTTAGCCCTTCAGTGATCACATCATCAGAAGTTGCATAACTCAAACGCATATACCCAGGAGCACCAAAGGCTTCGCCCGGAACAACTGCCACTTTTTTATCTTCTAGTAATTTATCCGCAAAATCCATACTACTCATCCCTAAATTTTTAATACGTGGGAATAAATAAAACGCCCCTTCAGATCGATTACACTCGATGCCTGAGATCGCATTTAAGCCATCTAAGAGCATGATGCGGCGGCGGTCAAAATGCTTCAACATATTGTGTACCGCAGAAAGTGAATCATCCCAATGTTCTAACGCAGCTAAAGCACCATATTGAGCAAAGGTTGTTGCATTAGAAGATGTCTGACTTTGCAAACTACCCACCGCTTTGGCAATTTCTGCAGGAGCAACTAATGTTCCTAAACGCCAACCTGTCATCGAAAATGTTTTGCTGAAACCCGAAACTGTTATCGTTAAATTTTCAGCTTCTTTCGAAAATGATGCGGGGCTGAAGTGCTCAACGCCATCGTACAATAAATATTCATAAATCTCATCAGACAAAATGTAGATATTCTTTTCAATTGCTATGGCTACAATCGCTTCTAGTTCTGACTTTGTATATACTGCTCCTGTCGGATTAGACGGACTGTTTAAAATCACCATACGAGTCTTATCTGTAATCGCTTCTTTAAATTGCTCAGGACTCATCTTAAAACCGTCCTCCATTTCCGTTGTGATATACCTAGCTGTACCCCCTGCCAACTTTACCATCTCAGGATAACTGACCCAATAAGGCGCAGGCACAATCACCTCATCTCCAGGACTGATTACTGAGAGAATCGCTAGGTAGCAGGAAAATTTACCCCCTGGGCTGACAATAACTTGATTGGACTCTGTATTAACTAATCCATTATCTCGCGCATATTTTTCCGCAATTGCAGACCTTAAGGCAGGAACACCTGCCGCAGGAGCATATTTTGTCATGCCATCCTGTAGAGCTTTTTCTGCCCCCTTCTTTATAAATTCTGGTGTATCAAAATCAGGTTCACCTGCTCCAAATCCACACACTGATTCTCCCGCAGCTTTTAAAGCCTTTGCTTTAGCATCAACTGCTAAAGTTGGCGAAGGAGAAACACCTTTTGCCCAAACTGATAAATTATGCATTTTAAAAATTTAACTTTGTATTAATAAAAAAATAAGCGCTCATAAGTAGGAATTAATCTACCTATGAACGCTGATTGAAATTTCTGCCTCAATTAAGGCAAGCTTTACCTAAGAATTTTAGAAAAAAACTTTTAAAAAATTACTTCTTTTTCTTAGCTGTTTTCTTTACCGCTTTTTT
>CENG01077050.1_pt1 | contig 13064 bp, 20 predicted proteins | sample 530131 | NCBI WGS metagenome assembly CENG01 (sample SAMEA2591057, study PRJEB7988) | marine metagenome | biome: marine biome (ENVO:00000447); feature: surface water (ENVO:00002042) layer; material: saline water (ENVO:00002010), including plankton (ENVO:xxxxxxxx) | depth 5 m
CCTTGGCCATTGCAAGTCCAACGTAACCGTTGCGGTTACCGACACAAGCCATGACGTTGAAGCGGACACGACGTCCACTGTCAGTCATTCGTTGAACCATGTTGACATTGATGATTTCATCTTCCAACTCTGGAAGAAGTGCATCGACAATTTCGACTTCACGGATTGGAAGACCACTTGCGAGGGCTTCCTCGTATGTGGTGATAATTCCAGCGTAGACCATGTTCCCCAAGCGAGTGCGAGGCGTCCAGTTTCGAAGATTGTTAATAGCATCAGATTGAGCGCTACGACGTCGACGTCGACCGCCTGTTTCTTCAGCTTCTTGTGGAGCATAAGCAAGAATCATACCTGGTGCTTGCTTGATTTCTGTTGTTTCTTCTTCTGTCATCAGTAGGCCCCCTCAATGGATGCTTTTGTTGTTTCAATTGCACTTGCGACACTTTCATCAATGTGTTCACCGTTGATTCGATCATCACTAGGCAGAATTTCTTCGCTGTGAGGTACGTTCAGTCCAGCCTCAACCATGCCACGGAGAGCCGCAAAGACTCGACTTCCTGGTGTGCTTGCTGCAAGACCAATGTCAAGAACTGCATCATCATGTCCCGCTGCGAGTGCTGCCTTTCCGAGTGCGAATCCTACGAGGTAAGAGGCAGGAACGGATTTTTTGGACATGTTGTCTGGCCATGAGAACTTCTTCACAAGGTCGTTACCAGTAACATTGAGTGCAACTATGTCACCTGCTGCAGCCCATGTAACCAATTGGCATGAAGTTCGGGTGTTTGAGACACGAACAACTGCACGAGGTTGTTGGCTACGTAGGAGACGTAGACGTCGACGGTAGTCAGTCAAACCAGCTTTGCGTCGGCGTAGAATAGATCGTCGTCGATTACCTTGCATCAGTTGTCACCTTCCTTAAGTTGGACACCTTCAAGTGTCATCTGAGAACGCATGTGGGCAATAGAACGGTAAGAACCACCCTTTGCCTTGAGGTAGTAGCGTCGGTATTCCGATGCAGTAAGTTCCTCGGATTCACGCAGTTCTTTGAGAGCACGGCGTTGGGAGCGAATGGTTCGCATCCATCGGTTTTTTCGAGGATTACGGGCATTTGCAGTACCGGTACGCTTTCCTTGACCCTTCTGTCGACCCTTGCGTCGTTGTTCAAGACGGGCACGAGCACGAACACGGGAAGTTCCCTTGACAGCCTTTGCACGAATGAGTCCTTCTTCGATGAATTCACGGATGTCATCTGCTTGAACAGATGATGCGATTTCATCAATGTAGTCTGGATTGATCCAAACACGGTTTTCACCGCATCCAAGAATCTTAGCAGCGAGGCGCTTTTGATTGGTGAGTTGCATCAGACATTCCTCCTTCGGTTCAAGACGCGAATACCCAATTCATCAGCACGGGCGTGAATGTTCTCACGCTTTCGGCCACCAACGGTTCGGCCAACACGGGCCGCTTGAGTTTCAGGATCGATGGATTCCAAATCGTTGAGGTTGTGGACCATGACTTCTTGGAAACCAGATGGGTGAAGGCCACGTGCGGACGCAACCTTGCCGTGTCCAACTCGTACGAGGGAACCTCGATACTTGTAGTTGCGACGTTGCTTGTTGTCCATTCCGTGTGGAGCTCTCCAACCGGAACGAGACAATCGCTTGTATCGGAACCACTCAGTTCGTCGGAAAGATGGAGTCTTCTTCTTCTGTGCTGCACGAAGTGCAAGTGCTTCTTGGGTTACTTCATCGAGAACTGGCTTTTGCTTTGCAACATGCCCTTCATCTTCGTCATCATCCCAGTCATCATCTTCTTCGAAGAAGTCATCATCGTTTTCTTCTGCATCGGATGAACCCTCTGTTTCTTCAACAGGAGCATCGTCTTCTTCAGCAGCACCTGCAAGGCGCTCGATGAGATCTGCCTTCTTTCCAGAGACAGGAAGGCCTTGCTCCTTGAGCAAATCCTTGAGTTGTGCTACGGTCATACTTTCATAATCGTCTGCCATCTTTCATCACTCCTTGCTGAGACGGTATATACCGTCTTGGAAAACACGTCGGTCTCGCTTCTTGACCGTTGTACAACGTTCAATGTTTGCTGCGGTTTGGCCGACGTTCTCTTTGTCGATTCCGGATACAGTAATCTCAACCTTGTTGCTGACTTTAACATCAACACCAGGTAGGATGTCTGCAGATCGTGGAACTTTCTCTCCGAAGTAGTTGTTGACGACGAAGTTGTTTCCTTGTACCGCCAACGTCATTGGGAAGTGAGAGTAGAAGGCTTTCAAATGGTATGTGAAGCCGTCTGTTACCCCCTTGACCATGTTGTTCAAGTGGGCGTTCCATGTACCTGCCATGGCCTTGTCCTTTCGGCGAGGAAGATCGGTTTGTACGATAAGACCGCCTCCGTCTTGAAGAATGTCGACTCGGGAAGAGACGAAGCTTCGTGAGAGAGTTCCGTTTGGTCCTGCAATGGTGACGACGCCATCTTCGCTGAGTGTGGCTGTGACACCTTCAGGGATGGTTACGTTGTGTTCGATTCTGTCGATTTTTACCATGCTTTCACCTCAATACACGTAGGCAAGCAACTTGCCTCCGATGCGGGCGTCCTTCGCATCGTAGTGGTTCATGACGCCGGAATTGGTCGTTAGAATGAGAAGACCAAAGTCCTGAGCAGGAAGATAACGTGTCTCCCATTTTTCGAATTCTTGTCGGCGAACGCTGTGTCGAGGCTTGACGGTACCGCATCGATTGATGGTTCCGCGAAGCTGGACGACGAAGGCGTCACCTCGGCCGTTCTCAACACGTGAGAACTCTCCGATGTAACCGGAGGTTTGCATAATGTTGAGTACGTTTCCAAGAAGTTTGGAGGCTGGTGTCAATTCGACATCGAATTTACCAGCTTGTTCTGCGTTGTAAATCTTGACGAGTGCGTCATTTAGTGGATCTAATTGCATTCATATCACCTCAGTTCATTTTCTTGAAGCCAATCTCAGGCCCAACGTCTCGGAAGCACTGTCGGCAAAGACGTAGTCCGTGTCGTCGAATCATTCCTCGGCGTCGTCCGCATCGGCGACATCCAATTGTTCGTCCCATGTATTCTCCATGATCTCTTGCCATCTTCATTCCTCCATGATTTCAATTCCAAAGTTCGACTTGAACCATTCCATCGACTCTCCACGAGAGACGCCATGGCTCTTACCAACCTTGCTCTTTGCCTTTCGACGTCGGCTAATACGGTGACCAGGTCGTTCAAGGACGACGTTGATGTCCATACCGTAGATTCCGATGTCAGGATCGTATTTCTGTTCTGGGAAATCCGTGTAGTCACGAATTCCAAAGGAGAGGTTGCCTTGTGCATCAAAATTCCAGTTCGGAATTGTGTTGTCCCGAACCCAAAACGCATTGGTCAAGAATTCCTTGATTGAAGCTTGGTCTCGCATTGTTGATCGGCAACCAATAGGCGCTCCTTCACGGACCTTCAGGTCACGGTTCTGAATCTTACCAAGGGTTCGCTGTGGGCGAACTCCGGTAACCATTTCGAGAACATTTTCGGCGTTGACCAGACGGTCACCACCTTCACCAACACCAATGTTGACGCAAACCTTTGTGATTCGAGGTACGCTCATTGGATTGATTGTTTCGCTCAAGCCTTCACCTCCATGACTGGGATGCTGGCGTCGCCAACAGCGAAGACGTTGACTTCAGTGGTACCGAACTCATCGAATGCTACTTCGTTTGGCATGCTTGAGCGCTTTTTGATGTATTCCTTCATCGAAGCCATTTCGCCGACGTGAGTACCACCGATGAGGTAGCAACGTACGCCTTCTACGAATTTGATGTGTTCGATGACTTCTTGGCTCGGTAGAGCGAGTTTGAGTGAATCACCGGTGTTGTATTTCTTTGGCTCATCGACGATGATGTTTCGTCCGTCGTGGAGATGAATCTGTGTCTTTCCACCTTTGATTGAGGTCTTACCTTCGACACGAACGATCTTCCATGCCGCTTCTTCAGCAGAGATACGGACGTAGCGGAGGCGACCGTTTGCATCAAGCATGCAACGGAAGTGTTCGTCTCCTAAAGAGAGAACGTCCATCAGGCCAACACCACGGCGCGTATCCTTACAGACACGGCCATCGACCTTGACGAGTTCCTTGTGGACAATGTAACGGACTTCACGAGAACTTTGCGCTCGGCCAAGAACATCGCGTACGATGAGGTTGACTGGCATGCATCGCTCCAAAGAATGACCTCCAGGGCTTGGGCGAGTTACCCATACTGTGGTCTTACGTGGAAGTGGCCAGCTTCGTGGCATGGCCAATCGCTTCAAATGACTGCTGCTACCCATATTCTTCAACTCCTATCCTCGGTCAACTTCTGCATTCGCAGTTTGTCCGTCTCATCGAGTTTTGTTACGACGACGTTCGAGGCATGGACCGGGACTGCCTCTTCTCTGTTATCGGACTTGGATTGTTTTGCACCTTCAATGAGAATACGACCGTTGTTGGCATCAATACCGATCACAGGACCGGTCAATGGTTCAGCCTTACGCTTGCCACCATGACGCTTGCCACCGTGAGAGAAATCTCCACGAATGACACGAACGGTGTCACCTGCACGGACTGTAACAGATCGGACTCCTGCAAATCGCTCATCAGGCTTGTCGAGTTGCAGACGTGCTGATACTCGCTTACGCTTGGTGTGCATGGAGGCATTGTACTGCGCCTTGCGCTGCTTTCCTGGTTTACTTGACTTGACCATTCTTCTTCACCTCATACAATTTGTTTCGCTGTTGCAGCGATACGAGGCCAGCGTTCTGCAGCCTCACGGGAAACTGGTCCTTTGATATCTGAACCTTGGACTTCACCTTTGAGATTGGTAATCACGCAAGCGTTGTCTTCGAATTGAACCCATGTCCCGTCTGCTCGCCGGAATGGACGGCGTTGTCGAATGATGACAGCGTTGAACATTTGACGGCGGGTATCTGGGGTACCTTTCTTGACGGAGACCTTGGTCATATCACCAACACCACCAGCAGGGTAACGACGCATAGTACCACCGAGTTTGATGACGTTGACAATCTGGACGATCTTTGCGCCAGTGTTGTCAGCGACGTGCAAACGAGCCATGGTCGGAAGACCACGTGTTTGTCGACCTGCAATTCCACGCATCAGGCTTCACCTCCAGTCATTTCAATAACACAGAATGAAACTGTCTTTGAAAGTGGCCGGCATTCCATGACACGAACGGTGTCACCGATGTCGACGTTGCCAATGCAACTTGGAAGGTGAGCGCTAAGAGCACTGGTTCGCTTCTCAAATCGTTCGTATTTCTTCATGTATCGTACATTGTTTCGCTCGATTGTGATGGTCTTCTGCATACCGAGTCCCGATACTACGCCTTCGAATACCTGTCCACGCAAGCGCAAGCTTCCGTAGAACGGGCAGTTCTCGTCGCCATCCCATTCGCCTGTTGGTCGTTTTACGTCAATTCCGATGTCTCGCATCTTCATGCCTCCTTGTAGTTGCGGCTCATACGATCTTCGGGTCGTTGCCGCAAGGACGACCCAGAAAGGACGGTAGTACCGTCATTGAGTGTAAATTGAATAGCTGCTTTTCCGAAAACACGCTCATGGCCGTTTTCAAGAATAGTTAGCGTCTTTTGTGTTTCATCGATAACGTTTCCAGAGCGTCCGATGAGTGTTGGGTCGTTAGACTCAACAACGGTCAACAGTTGACCAATCCAGGTTGTGTTCATTTCCGTCATTCATCTCACCTCCACATTAAATCCATTATTTCGTAGTACGTTTGCTGCCTTCTTTTTGTGATCGCCTTGTAATTCAATAATTCGACCTTTGACAGTTCCCCCGGCAGCGCATTTGTTTTTGAGTAGTTTTGCTAATTCGTTGATGTCGATGGCGACGTCGTCAATTCCTTCCACTTTGGTTACGATTTTTCCGTATCTCCTTCTGTCTGTGGATAAGATTGCTCGTTGTTGCTCCTTTGCAATTTCTTGGCAGATGCATAGTTCGTCTGGTAAACCGCATACACCACAAATTGCCGCCATAGTCGTTCATCACCTCGTATTCATTCAGTTGGTCCCAAGATGGGTTTTGATTCGTGCAATACTTCGTCGAGTTGCTTTGTAAGCACCCATGTTGGATGGTGTACCACCAAGCGCCTTTTCGGCTTGAAGTTGGAGAAGTTCATCTTGCAACTCGAGCAATCGAGCTTCAAGTGCCTCACGGCTCATGGCTGAGATGTCTCGGTTTCGTACGTGACTCACTCTTCCACCTCCGCTGCAGGTGTATCGCCTTCTTCACCCTCTGCTTCACGGATCTTCAGTTCTTCATCGGAGAAGATGGAAATCTCGTGCGGTAGGCGAGTGTTGGCTCGCATGATTTCAACAGTGACGCCAATGGTTCCGAGTTTGCGAACCGCAACTGCGTAACCCTTGTCCATGTGTTGAAGTGCAGTTTCACCACAGTACTTGACGTGACCCATGATGAATTTCTGGGTTCGGTTACGAGAACCTGTGAGTTTACCTGCAACTGTGACGATTACGCCACGTGCACCTGCGGACATGATGTTCTCTGCAGCACTGTTTCCAGCACGGCGATAATACCATCCACGCTCGAGAGCAGATGCAATCTTTTCAGCCATGACTTGTGCGTTAAGGGTTGAATCGGAAGACTTGATTTCCTCAACCTTGAGTTGCGGTTCAAACAAATCGAATTCGCTCTTGAGGCGGCTTTCAAGTTCCTTGATGATCTTTCCTTTTCTTCCGATGACCAAACCAGGTCGCTCTGCGTGAACAGTAACTTCTGTACCGTTAGGAGTTCGCTTGATGTCCAATCCACCAAAACCAGAGCGCTTGGTGTTCTTCATCAAGAATTCCTTGACAAGGTGGCGCTCGACGTTACGGTCGACAATTGCTTTGATTGTACTCTTCTTACCTGCCATAATCGTTCACCTCAGAAGTCATCCTCCAACTCGTCGTCGGTTGCGGTAAAGTCTTCGAGGAAGATCTCGAGATTTACCTGGTAGTGGTTGCTTGGTGTTGCTCGTCCACGAGCACGTGGAATCCATCCTCGGCGGATTTGACCACGGTGTGCTGCTACGTGAGTGATTTCCATATCTTCTGGCTCGACATCGTCATATTGGTGACGAGCGTTTTCCATAGCACTTTGAATGAGTTTGATGAATGCACGGCTGGCCTTGACAGGGTATCGACCCGGTCCAACTTTGCCCTTTCGGTGTCCAACCATTGACGGACCGGAGCGCTTGCGTCGCTTGTTACCGCTTCCCAATCGGTATGGGACTGCGGTAGCCTTGCGACGAATGTCAGCACGATCTGAATCAATAAGAAGTACCTCATTGAGGAAGTTGACCGCTGCTCCAGCAGTCATACCCTTAATGGCACGGGCGACTTCGAAACAGTGCTTGACGTGCATGTCAACATTGACGGCACGAGCAGTTGCGAGTCGACTTCCTTGGAGAAGTTGGGTGTATCCACGTTGTGGGAGTTGTCGACGCTTTGTTCGACGATCCATGTTTCGCTTGTTGCTCATCATTTTCACCTCACTTCAATGGTACGTGCTTCGATGAACGGGTAGCACCAACACCCGGCCCACTGTGGGCAACTCCACGTCGTGTGATTGCGAACTCACCAAGATAGTGACCAATCATTTCAGGCTTGACATCGATCTCAACAAAGTTTTGACCGTTGTGGACTGCGATGGTCTTTCCAACGAATTGTGGAAGAATTGGCATGTCACGGCGATGTGTACGAATTGTGTTTGTCTTGCTTCGCTCAACTCGGTCGATGAACTTGAGATTCTGCTCGGAGAGGCCACGAAGGATAGAGCGTCGAACTCGAGAAGGGAGAAGACGAGCTAGATACTCATCGGATCCTTCCTCTGGGAACATTGGCATGTTAACCAATGTATCAACATCGTATCCACGGTAGGTGAATTCCTTCTTCTGGCGAGCCGTTGTCGTTGAAAGTCGCTTACGTGCCTTTCGTCGACTGGCCTTTGGGGTCATGAATGACTTCTTCTTTTTACGTCCCATACATCAACACCTCATACTCTCTTGCCGCGACCTCGTCCCGTACGGCGTGGGGCAATCAATCCAACCTTAGCACCAGGCGGTGTGCTTCGAGCAACCGAGTTTGGTCCGTGGACAGCTTGGTGGTTTCCACCACCGTGCGGGTGATCCACAGGGTTCATGGCAACACCGCTGACATGCGGGAAGAGTTTACCACGAGCCTTGGCCTTGTAGTGAGCAGCACCTGCTGTTCGCAGAGGCATTTCGTCACGGCCATGACCAGCGAGCACACCAATGGTGGCTCGGCAGGTGCCTGGAAGTTCCTTAATGGAACCGGATGGCATTCGAATACGGACCTTGTCACCAAGTTTGGCTTCAACGGTACATGAATTGCCCGCAGAACGAGCAACCTTTCCTCCATCACCTGGTCGAAGTTCGACATTGTTGATGGCGGTTCCTTCAGGAATCTCTGAAAGAAGAGTGATGTTTCCAGGACGGAGGGATACATTGTCGCCGATAGCAATCTTGCTGCCGATAGCAACACCCTCAGTCGCTACAACGAGAGTTGTGTCGCCGTCTGGCAATTTGACACGGGCCAATGGAGCGGTGTGAACTGGTGAATGTACCAATTCTGTAACTTCACCAACCACATCCATATCACGTGGCATTCTGTTTGCACCAGGGAATCGGTGACTAGACACACGATACCTTGGTGATGATCCTTTACGCTGTGCACGAATTCTCTTACCCATGGTTCCTCACCTCATAGAGCTCCCAGACGCATTGCTGCATCTTCTGCGTCATAGCCTTCAGCTAGACGGACACTTGCATGCTTTCCATGCTTGGTGTTGCGAACATTGACGGCTGCTACTTCAACTTCGAAAATTGTTTCAACCGCTCGAGCAATCTGCTTCTTTGTAGCGGCTCGTAGAACGATAAACTCGAGTCGGTTTTCAGTCGTACGTGCTTCCATGGTCTTCTCAGTCAACCACGGCATGATGATAACGTCGTATGCATCCATGATATCACCTCAGTTGAGAGCCTCCACAGCGTCTTTGGTAAAGACGGTCAAGCGACCAACATCGCCACCAGGGGCGAGGTCCTCTGCACCTAGATCCTTAGCGGCGACAACATCGACACCAGGAAGATTGCGAGCTGCTTGAGCGAGACCTGCTTTCTCTTTGACGACCAGAAGTACGGACTTTGGTGTCTTGTGAACACGGCCACGCATGGTTGCTTTACCTGCACGGATTTTACGGTTTGAGCGAGCACGATGTAGATCGTGTCCAAGCCCAAGTTCATTGAAGATGGCGATGACCTTGCGGGTTGCAGAGCCGTGGCTGAAGGTTTCAATGCTGTATTCCTCAGTCTTTCCGTCAACAGTCTCAGTGTAGTTACCGAGAACGATTGGAAGATGTTCAACGGATTCATCGAGTTGATGACCACGTGCAACGACACGTTCCATGTCAACGGTTGCTGAGAGTGCAGCATCGCGGGCCATACGGCGTTGCTTGGAGTTGAATTTTCGGGACCAGTCTTTCTCGACCTTAGGACCGTGAGCACGACGACCTCCCAATGTGTGAGGGTTTTGTGCAGCACGACGTTGTCCAGTTCGACGCATGATACGAGAGACACCACGTCCCTTGCCCCACCATTCGACGGAGTGCTTCATACCGGCCATTGGTCGGCGCTTTCCGACGTGTCGTCGGGAACCGTAGGCTTGTCGACGATTTGCTCGGCTGGATGCAACAGCATCACGGACCAAGTCTTCACGAACGGATTGACTGAATGAGTCTGGAAGGGTGACATTTGATCCATCTTCAACACTGATGTCGAAGACGCTCTGAAGGCGACCTGCATCCATCTCATCCTGTGTGATGTTGTTACTGATGTTCTTGACAGCTACCTTCATGTTCAGGCCCCCTGCTTACTTCGTGTACTTACGTAGGTGATTTCGTATGGCTGTAGCTCCTCGTTGGAGCGCATAGCATCACGGAATCGGATCAAACGCTTGGCAGGTCCTGGAACGCTACCCTTGATGAGAATGTAATCGGATTTGACTTCGCCGTAGTGAAGGAAACCACCAGCGGGTGTGATGGTGTGTTCTTCAGGATTTGCGATTCGTAGAACACGCTTGTTGAACTCGGTTCGCTGGTGATATCCAGTTTGTCCACCTTGACGGATGGTCTTTCGAACGTATCCCGTACCAAAGTCACCCATGTTACCGTGTTGTCGGCGCTTCTTGGAGTTCTTGTGCGATTGAAGTTTTCCACCAAATCGTCGGATAACACCTTGCCATCCATATCCCTTGGTAACTGCGACGATATCGGTCATTGCACCTTCCTCAAACGCATCGGTGAAGGAAACTTCCTGTCCGAGACGTTCTTGGGCAAATGCGAGTTGATCGCTAGACGCACCGCCATCAAGTCCAACTTCCATGACTTCAGGGACCTTTGAAGGGGACCCTGTAACGTTGGATGGTTGTGTTGCAACGATGAGGCGAACTTCGCAGAGATCTTGCTTTCCAAGATTCTCAAAGTGTTCCTCTGCGTCGTGATTCTTACGGTTCGATACACGGTCGAAAATTTCTGGGAATGAATCTGTGAGTGTCTCTGCATCAACCCATACTTCGCCTGCAGCTTGCTTGCCGTAAGGGGTCATTCGATAACCACGGACACCAAGAATTCGCATCTTGGGCACCTCGACGACAGTCACAGGAATTCGAATCTCCTGTCCGGCGCTGGTTGATCGTGGGTTGAGGTCACGGGCAAGAACGTGTGTCATTCCTGCCTTCCAACCTGCAAATCCTTGCATTCGTACTTCGCTTGCGTCACTGGTCGGCCATGACTTGACGTGACCAAAGGGTCGACTGGCCCGCTTTCGCGGGCTAAACGCCATGCTACCTCGACGTGGGTGGTTTCTTTTTGCCATTTTGGGCTCCTCCATTATTCTACAACACAGAGGCTCCGTGGAGCGTGCGAGGGCTCTTCAGGCCGGGAGTAGCCGTGACACAGAGCGCCATTTCCACGAACGGGAAACGGTGCCAGCGGGTTCCATCCGGATTGCCCAACGTGTCTGGCTGCTCACCCTTAGAGCAACCTTCCGACTTTCCACCCCTATATGAGTAGTTCGGTATACAAGGTGCCTCAAACACAACGACGTCGGCTCGATTTAGCCCATGCACATCATCCTTTTGAACCCTCGACTTTTTCATCGAATCATGCCTGTCTTACACCACCCGTCTCTCCGGGATGGCATTGAGGCAAGAGGCTACCAAATCGAAGCCACGCAAGCCTGTATTCGTTGTTCGACATTATTGGTAATGCCTACAGGATTTGGTAAAACTGCTGTCCAATGGAACTGTATTGCTGATGCACTGGAGTCTGGCATATCAAAAATCGTCATTACTGCGCCGACGGTTGGTTTGGTGGAACAACAACGGAGAATGATTCTCGAACGTATTCTCATCGACGAAGATAACGTTCGGACGTACACCGGTGGAGATCGGCCTGCAAAGCGTGGGACAATATGGGAAGATGCAACCATCATTATCGCAACACCTCAAGTTGTTCGAAACGATGTGGATTCGGGACTAATTCATCTTGGTGACGTAGGATTGTTGATTATCGACGAAGCACATCACGCAAAAGGCAATCATGCCACAGGTCAAGTCGCAGATCGCTATCAACGTCAAGCCAAAGTCCCGTGGTTGGTTGCTGCTACTGCAAGCCCAGGTTCAACACAACGATCGATTGAGCAACTATGGAATCGGTTGAACGTGAAACAAATTTACGTTGCCAAACGAGAGGATGACTTGCTCAAACCATACGCTGTGGACATGAACGTTGCAACGATTCGAGTGATGCTCGACTCAACCACTTTGGCCCTTCTTGAACCGTTAGAAGCGCACCAGTTTGAGGAGACTGATGCCTTGAAACGCCAAGGGTTCCTTGCACCGACTGAGCACTTAACTGCAGGACTTATCGAGGAAGCGGCTCAACGTGCGAGTGTTGCCATTTCCCGTCGTGACCCACGAGGGTACGATGCAGCTCGACGCATCTCAGATGTCCGACGAATGCACATGTTGCTCGATTTGTTGAAGACACAAGGATTGCGTTCAGCCCGCTCCTACCTCGAACGTGCAGATGAACAACGACGAGAAGGTGAGCGATCAACAAGTCGTTTCCTCAAAAAACAGGTCATACACAACTTCCGACAATCGGTGCAAGATATGGACGAATGTCACCCGAAATCTGGAATGGTTCGCCAGCTTGTCGAGGAGCATTTGGAACAAAATCCAGACGAACGTATCCTCATCTTTAGCGAATACCGTGACACAGTCGATCATCTCGTGAACGATTTGAATCAAATCGAAGGTGCGATTGTCGATCGTTTCATTGGTCAAAGCAAGCGTGGAAAACGAGAGGGGATGTCGCAAAAGCAGCAACTTGCACAACTGGATAAGTTTCGAAATGGAGAGATGAATGTGCTTGTAGCAACATCGGTTGGCGAAGAAGGATTGGATGTCCCTTCTGCTTCCATGGTCTTGTTTTACGAGCCCGTATCCAGTGCAATACGTGCAATTCAACGAAGAGGTCGAACCGCTCGAGAACGAAGTGGATCTGTCCATGTCTTGGTTGCAAATGACACTCGGGATGTCCATGTTCTTCATGCTTCAAGAAACCGCGAGAAACGAATGCACAATGTTCTTGCAAGGATGCGCTTAGAAACTCCGATTGGTTCATTTGAAACTCGAAAAGAAGGGAACTTGTTGGAATTTGAAGTTTCAGTGGATGGTGTCAAGGGACCTTCGTTGACATTCTTGCAGGATGAACGCTTACGACTAAAATCTATAGAAGAAGTTACTGAGGGAGAAAAGATTGCTTCGCAAGAAGCGACGGCTAAGGTTTCCAAACAACCTGATTTGCACACGCGTTCTCGTTCACAGAAGAGCCTGTTCGACTTTGAGGACGATTCGACTGACCCTTGGGATCCTGTTCTAGATGGTCGGGACATCAACCGC
>CENG01105046.1_pt1 | contig 13017 bp, 3 predicted proteins | sample 530131 | NCBI WGS metagenome assembly CENG01 (sample SAMEA2591057, study PRJEB7988) | marine metagenome | biome: marine biome (ENVO:00000447); feature: surface water (ENVO:00002042) layer; material: saline water (ENVO:00002010), including plankton (ENVO:xxxxxxxx) | depth 5 m
GATCCTGAGGCAGCGAAAGGAATTCTAATTGTAGTTGGACCAACAGCATCAGTTGAGTTCAGTGCCTCACCAATTGTTACCCATTCTCTATAAGGAACAGTGGGTCCAAAAGAATCATCTGCTTTATATACAAATTGGAAGAAACATGCTTTGTTGGTAGAACTGGATAGTGATTCTGTTCCAGTCACACTCGCATAGATAGATCCAAGCAATTGATCTTCGGTTCCATCATCAGCACTAGCATGAAGTCCCATTATAGCATCTCTGGCTGCTGCTGATACTCTAGCTCCAGATAGAGTTCCACTTCTTCTAGTCTTGTAAAATTCAAGTGCAGCAGAATATTCATTATTTGATGCAGTAGCAATGTTTATTCCAGTTGCAAAAGTTGCTGAAACATCTGTTTGTAATGCTCTACTCTGATAATAACCAGTCAAGGTCAATGGGTTATTCACCATACTGGTATTATAGAAAAAAGATCCACCTTTACTTGCAATTGCACCATCGGCAATTACATCGTCTGTCGCAAGAACATCAACTACATTTAGATTTCTAACTGTGAGATCTCCGCTAGCAGTTCTTCTACAAATACTATTAGCACTTGCTGCAGTGTCACTTGATAATGTAAAGGTAATAGTTTTTGCAGAATCTTGATTTACATTAAACGTTGGACTTGCACTAAGACTTAATCCATTTCCATTAGCAGCAAATGTAATAACACCATCTCCAACTGCTACTTGAGACAGATAAGTGTTGGTGTCTATAGTTCCGTCTGCTTTTAAGAATCCAGATCCTCCACCAGAGGCGACAAAACCATCTGCGGTAATATTTCCAGAAAATGCAGGAGAACCTGTTCCTGCCCTATTTTTTATACTATCAACTCTAATTTCAGACATTGTTGATTTAGTTACTCTTTTTTCTTTATTTATTTATCTATCTATTTGTTTGTTATCTGAATTGCTAATGCTCCTCCAGAAACTACAGGATTGCTATTATCCAATCTAATAACTTCAACATCAATGTGAGTTGTAGATCTATTGACCTCGATAGTAACTGGGACACCAACATCCATTGCAGTTGCTAGTACAATATAGTCAATTGCACTATTATAAGAAGATGTGAATGTTAGTCTATAATTTCCAGGTGATTGGAGAGATGGAGTAATTCCAGAATCTCCAGACCATTGTGGAGTTGAACCAAAAATTAGTTCACCACTCATATTTCCTGGTGCTTCAACTGTAGTAGTTGTAGTTCCACTTATTGGTAATGCAGATGTTGGTGCAGTAAAGTTTGATGTATAACGTGCAACAGTGGATATTCTAAGATCATCAATAAATCCATCAAAGTCATATTGATAATTATTAGTAGTTAACCTAGCATAACCAAGATTTATATCAGTCTGAGTACTATTGAGTATATCATTATCAATAACTTGATTACTACTCGTCATTGAAGATTCTACGCCATCAATAAAACAGTGAAGTGATCCATTTGATCCATTTCTAACAAGTGCAAAATGGAACCAAGTCTGATCATAATTTGCTGCTACACCATTCCAAATGGGGGTTCCAAAACTACCATTATGTGATCCATTATTTTGATTATTCCAACCAAAAGATAGGGTGCCAGAAGACTCTGAAATCAAAACAGCCCAATCAGAATCTAGGTCGCCACTATTATACATTTTGGAGATTAAACAATCTGCACTTTCATTACTCGCACCGGGTCTGGTTGCATCATCAAGGTAAACCCACATCTCTATAGTCCATTCACCTTCAAAATTATATTCTGTACGATGATTATATACTGCTTTTCCATTAACAGGTTGAATTCTGAGTGAACCAGATCCAACTTTACGTGGAGATCCAACTACATTAGTATTGCTTAATGTTGGATTATTATTAAATTTAAAATCTATGGAATTACTATCAAAATTTGATCTAAGTATAACATTATCCCACTCAGTATCTGCTGGTGTACTTACTGGTGTTCCAGAAGCAAGTGCAAATTCCCTCCAAGCAGTTCCATCATGGAAGAATGGAGCACCACCAATCATTTTGATATCACCACTTCCACCCGTAGTACCAAGAATTGTTGGATTATTGGTCGCAAAGTTAAATGCTCCACCAACAGAAACATTAGTGCTGATTGCAACAGTGTTTGCATTTAGATTGATGTTGTTTGGACTGGTAATAGAAGGAGTTCCAGCACCTGGAGTTGCTACAAATTGATTAGCAGTTACAATTCCAGTTACATTAATACCAGCATCAGTGGTTTCAATTTTCTTTAAGTCATCGTAGTAAAGTTCTGCTGCCCCATCTGCATGAAAGGCTGCATATGTTTCACCATTGAGTTTTCTAATATAAGTATTATTTGCACGAAGCACTAAATCACCTGCTGAATCAGTATTACCAATAATTGAACTGGTGCCGTTGTGAAGGATCTCTAAGTCATCATTATTTCCTAATAGTATTTTCTGTAGATCAGGAACACTTATGCCTGCTCTTGCAGTAATAACGCCAACAGCATCTATACCTGCTCGTGCAGTAACAACACCAACAAAATCTGTACTACTAAAACCTCCACTACCTAAATCATTGACAACTGTAGTACCAAAACTGACAACAGTTGTATCAAGGGAACTTACATTTACAACTTCTGGAACTGGACAATCTTGGAATCTATTGCTGAAAAGATTGCAATGATGTGCATTATTTGAAATTTCGATTGCAGGACTATCACATGATTTAAGTTGATTATGTTCGATTTGAACATTATCTGCATATCTTATCACCATACCAAGATCAGTTAATGATTCTCTTCCTGGTAAACTACCATGAATAATGTTATTTGAGATAATAATATTATTGCACTTAATATTAGCACCAGATCCAGCAAATTTAATTCCAGTCCAATCAACTAAGGTCTCACCAAAAGTTGTTACATTAGATGCATAGATTAAATTACCTGTGATAAAACTTTGAAGTACTCTTTCAAAGTATATTCCAGTCTCATGTACATTAAAGTGACAATCTTGAATGGTTACAAATGGTTCTGCTTGAAGAACACCATTGCCATCTTCATGTTGATCAGAACGCACACCTTCATCGCAATTAATTGCTAAGCAATTACTTAGGTGCATTCCTTCGCCAGTTCCTCTGATCATATATGCAGCACCAGGATCAGTGTCGTGATGTACATTAGAAACTTGACATTGACTGATGTAATTATCAATACATCCAATTTCATTTCCGTCAAATAAGAATCCGTAGGAAGTATTAAGAGTTGGATTTCCTGTAAATATAACTCTATTATAGTAACTACATCTACAATCTACAAAGTGATATCCCTTTGCCCACTGACTTAAATTGCCTTCATATTCTGCAGCAATGTTTTCCAATACAATATTTGGATTGACACTTCCTCCAGATGATGAGAGATCTTTTGCATAAATTGGACTTCCACTCTTTGCCGCCCCAGCAACAAGTTTAACATTCTTAACTGTTAATGTCCTTTCAGCAGTATTTGATGTCCAGTCAATTCCATTAGCACCTGTTGAAGAAACCCATTTTAGAATAGTATTTCTTTCATTATCTCCAAAAATAGTTACATTTTTATTTTGAATTAGAACTTCACTATTGAATTCATAAGTTCCTGCTGGAATATAAACTGCTCTTTCGGTTTCTAATGCATTTATAAATCTGCTTGTATTTAAAGTTACAATTGAAGATGCTAAACCAGAACCCTCTACTACACCAAAATCAAGAATATTGACAGAATCATTTAATTTTGAATCATAAGTTCTTGGAATTGCTCCTGATTGAGATAGCGTGAAGTTTCCTGATGTTGCATTAGCACCTTGAGGACCAACAATGCCTTGTGTTCCTTGAAGTCCTTGATTTCCCGTAAAACCTAAGTTTCCTTGAATACCTATAGAACCTTGAACTCCTTGTATTCCTTGTATTCCAATACCTCCAATAATTCCCTGAACACCCTGAGTACCTTCATCACCTTGAGGTCCAATAAGACCTTGGAGACCCTGTATTCCTTGAATACCTTGTCCAGCAAAAGCACCATCAGTTCCTTGAGTACCCTGTAGACCTAAGGTTCCTTGAGTTCCTTGAATACCTTGTCCAGCAAAAGCACCATCAGTTCCTTGAGTACCTTGAGTACCAGTATTTCCTATTCCCTGAATACCTTGAGCACCTTGAGCGCCTTGAGTACCATCATTTCCTTGAATACCATTAGTTCCCTGAGAACCTTGAGTACCTTGTAACCCAGCACCAGTACTACCTTGAACACCGAGGGAACCTTGTATACCATTGGTTCCTTGTATACCTTGTATACCTTGAAAACCAAAAGTACCCTGTAGACCTAAGGTTCCTTGAGTTCCTTGAGGACCAAAAGTTCCTTGAGGACCAAAACTTCCTTGAACACCACGATCTCCTTGAATTCCCTGCATTCCTTGAACACCTTGAATACCTGGAGGTCCTGGAAACCCTTCAAATCCTTGAAGTCCTAAGAGACCTTGAATACCTTGCCTACCTTGAATTCCTTGAGCAGCAAATGCTCCATCAGTTCCCTGAATTCCCTGAGGACCTGGGATACCATCAGTTCCACTTAACCCCTGAAGTCCTTGAGCACCTGATGCAAAACTTGTACCACTGTAAGTGATTAATTCAATAACATCACCAAGAAATGTAGGTACTAATAGTTGAACCTTTGTATTTCCTTGAGTTGAAGTATATTCTGTAACTTCTCTTAATTTTACTCCGTTTAGGAATACATCTAAAAATAAAGGATTATGCTCAAATGCAGTTCCTGATGGAAATACAGTTTGTCCATCAATAGATACTTCTAAAATACTTTCTCTTAAGTTGGGAAGAGCTCTCCATTCCGCTCCGTCACCAGTAGAAAATAGAGCCTGTCCTGTAATTCCAGTAGTGCCACCAACACTAATAGCGTCATTAAGACCAATTATACCTGTTACTTCTAGTGGATAATTTGGATTAGTGGTTCCAATTCCAACCGAATTGGTATCAGGATTAACATATAATGTTCCAGAGTCAACTTCTAATCCATTCTTAATTACGAAATTCTTATCTATTGACATTTGATCTCCTGGAGTTCACTATCCCTCCATTTAGTGGTTACTAGTATTTAGCAATCCTTTAATTGTTTGATCTCTTGTTTCAATTCTTTAATAGATTCAATTAATACTGCAATTAGTCCATTATAATTTACTGCTTTATAATTTCTGGAATTATTGATTAATTCTGGAAGAACTTCTTCGACTTCTTGTGCAAGTATACCCATGGATTTTTCACCAGTTCCCTTCCATTTAAATGAAACACCACTAATACTTTCGAGGATGTCTAGGGCATTATCCACTTTTAATATATCTGTTTTTAGTGTAGCGTCTGAAGTGGTATCAAAATTCCTAGCACTTATATCTCTAGAAGCAAAATCACCATTTGCATCTCTGAATACTAAAGTACTTCCAGTATTACCAGTACTAGAGTTTATTGAAAATGCAATAGTCGCAGCACTTGCCTGATTTAGAGTAAATGATTGTGTTGATCCAAGAGAAAATCCACTTCCAGAAGCAGTTAAAGTTATTTGAGGATCTTTAATATTTCCGTTGGAAAGATATGATGTAGTATCTACAGTTCCATCTGCCTTTAAGAATCCAGATTGTCCAGTTACAAGAAATCCAGAAGCAGTTACATTTCCTGATAAATTTGCACTGGCAGCACTTAGTGCTCCAATAGATATTCCACCACTACTATCTCTTGAAACAAGAGTGTTACTTGTATTTGCTGCTGTTGCATTCGTAGATATGGTAATAGTTTTATTTGCGTTCTGATTGGCATCAAAAGTTGGATTAGAACTTAAACTAATTCCAGATCCTGAACCGATAGTTAATGTTCCACCACCAAGATCTGCACTTGTCAAATAACTATTAGAGTCAATACTTCCATCTGCCTTTAAAAATTGTGAGGAAGTTCCATTTAATCTTCTAAACTGAGTTGCAGTAATATATCGAGATGAAAAATCTCCGCTACTATTTCTAGCAACTACTTTATTCGCAGTATTTGAAGATGTTGCATCTACAGCAAATGTTCTTGCAGTTCCACCATTATAATTACTTCCTGTAATATAACTTCCTGGAGTTAAATTTTGTAAATTTGTTCCAAGGGATCTACCAGAAATTGTTGAATTAACTAGAGATGAATTTGGAATAAGAGTAAGTCCACTTCCATCACCAAAATATGTAACAATACCAGTATTAGATATTGATGTTACAATTCCCGCACTAACCCGCACACCCCCCAGAGAAGATATTCCACTAATTACATTGAGTCCGAGGTCAAATTCTGGAGCACCACTATTACTTCTATTTCTTATAGTATCTACTTTAAGTAAAGACATTAGATTCTAACTTTAGTCAAGTTCCTTAATTTCTATTTATTCAGGATTTGATGTGGAATTCTTCAATGCATTAATCTCAACTTGTTGTTGCTTAATGCATTCAACTAGTAATCCAATAATACCATTGTAGTTCACTGCTTTACCCTGTCTATTGGTACTAACCAATTCTGGGAAAATCTTCTCAACTTCTTGTGCAATTAAACCAACAGAAGACTTTGCAGTATCTTTCCAATCAAAAGTAACTCCATTTATAGAGTTTAATAATGATAAAGGATCTTGTATGGGATTAATATTTTGCTTTAATGTTGCATCTGATGTGGTATTAAAGTTGGTGGCAGTAATTTCTCCAGCGCTATCTATAGTAACTTTTGTTGATACAGTATTTGAAATTAAAGTTGAGAAACTTAACTCATGACTAGTACCAGATCTTTGACCAATTAACCATTCAGTTACTGGACCACCATTCCACAATCTTAGTTCTGAAGGACCTGAAGTTCCTACTCTAGGTAGAATTGAAATGTGTGTACCTGTTTGACCCGATCTTCCTCTTACTTGTAAGGCTTGTAATTTATCAATGGAAGTCGGTGCTGTATTGAACAATGTTTCAACTGCATTGACACCAACAACTCCATCTGGTCCGACAGAAAGAATAGTATTTCTAACTCCAGATGTTTCTGACATAATTTTATATACATCATTATCATAATCAGGAGCACTTGAAGGTCCTTCAATACCAACTCTCCAAGTTCCCAAAGTTGCGCCATATGTGGTAATTTCTGCGGATCCTGTGCTAATGCCAACATCTTCAAATACTCCACTGATCTCTCCAACTACAAATCTTGTTCCAGAACTTACAGTAAGATTTGCACCAGCAGGAACATTTATATTATTAAGACTGGTGAAAACAGTATTTCCAAATTCTGGAGATCCAGTAATTGTTTTACTGGTTGTTAAAGTAAACTCTTTTCTGGTCTCATATAGATAATTTTCAAATGAATTATTGGATTTTACAGGATCTCTTGGAATCAGTGCTGCAGGATGAATATTAGTAAGTTCTCCACCATCACCTTGATATTTTGTTGCGGAGAGTTCTCCTAGTCCAGGTTTATATTTAAGTTTTTGAGAGTCTTTTAACTGTTCAATCTCATTTGCTGGTGTTAACTCATCAACGAAAGTTAAGTAGTGTTCAGTTGCAGATGAATCATCAGTTACAATTTGAATTCCTGGAGAATCTCCAAATGGAACCCATTGCTTTACATTGGTGAAAATCCATCCAATAAGTTTCTCATCGGAAGGATTTGAATTGAATACAATATCACCAGGGTTACCTGCAATAATTGGTTGAGATGCTGATACAGTATACTTTCTTGAAATAGTTTCATCACCCTGTAAAAATAAAGATACAGATTCAAGACCCTTAGATGATGTAGATGTAATTTTATCACCGAAAAATACTGGACCATAGAATTCAGAAATGTCTTTGGTGTCCTTTCCTCCAGAAACTTTAATAGATTTAGAAATAGAAACCTTATCAGAACTTACAATATTATAGTTAGTTTTTTTATAATCAGTTTCTCCTACAGTTGATGGAACTGGTACATCAAATACTTCTTCTTTACCACTTGCAGAGTTGATCTTTTTATTACCAATGAAGAAATTTCCATCAGCATTCATTGAAGAGAATACACTAATACCACCATTATATCTTTGAGAATGAGCAAGTCTTTCTTCATCTGCACTTAGTTTTCTATCCTGCTTCTCTGGGAATGCTGTAGAATAATTACCAGGACCGAAACCAATATATTCAAATGTATGAGCAGATGCTCTAAGTAGAGAGTTTCTTCTGAGTTCAACTGGAATTACATTAATTTGTTTGATTGGATCTCCTACACTATGAGTTTCTGCCTTAGATCCCAATACTCCACGGAAAACTTTAATGGATAAAACTCCTACAATTGTTGAAACAGTTTCTTTAATTCTGACTATCTCATTATTAACTTGCAAGAAATCACCAATGTTTAAACCAAGATTAGTTAAACCGGCAATTGAAAATGTATCAGTTGTCTTTGTTGAAATCTGTGATTGAAGTGTTCCAATAACATCTTTAGCAATTGGTACAGTTCTTGTACCAATAACATTTGGAGAACCAATTCTTGAAGAATATCCATTATGAAATATAAAATCACCAGAAACATTTCCATTTAATTGTCTTGAAGATAAATCACCATACTTAACTGTAATATTATTACCAGAAATACTTTTAATTACAAAAGATCTCTCAGAATTTATGGTAGTGCTAGGGTTGAATATACCATTAGTAGAATTATTTGATACTCTGATAGTATCACCTACATTTAATTTAACCGTAGGTAGATTTCCTGTAGCATTGGTAATGGTTAAAGTCCTATCAGTATTGTCAATTGATACACTAGAAATATCAAAAGCCTTTGTTCCAACTGAATGATATGTTGCATTGGATAGATCTAAAGGATCAGGTTCTGATAGATTTGTATGATATCCATAGTTATCTAACCTTACATCAATTTCATTAGAAGAAGATACGGAATTAATTTTACCAAACGCATTATATTTTCTATGATTGACGCCAGTGATTTCAATTACGTCATCTACAGAGTCACTAGTTGATAAAATTGTGAACTGTGCTTCATTGAAAGGAGCAAATGTACTAATTCCAGAAAGTCCTAAAATATCTCCAGTAACATATCCACTTCCACCATCAATTATTTTTACTCCAGTTAATTGTCCAGTTGGATTTACTGATACAAGAGCAGTTGCTCCATTACCAGATCCTCCAGTTAGTTTTGCTCCAAAGAATGAACCAACAACACCAGTTCCATATCCACCACCATTATTGGTGATTGATATACTAGTCATTTTACTGAATGAATGATTTTTTTCAGTCTTTATTCTTACCTCAGGTCCTGATAAAGGAGTGATTGAAACAATTTTATTTGCAGTGCCGAAATTATAAAGGAATTTGTTTAATGTTTCTTTTGTCTCACTCTTTTCTGGATCATTTAGTACTACCTTTCCTAATACACTTGATAGTGCATATGAAGAAGATGGATCAGGATCAGATCTTAGATTATCTCTATCTAATTGAGGATATAGATTTTTAACTGGTTGTAGAAATTTTTGTGCATTATATGGTGATGCTTCTGGGGAATTTGATGCATTTAATACGATTAGATTATATACGCCATCTTGTTGCCCTTCAATATATTCCTGAACTTCTTCACTTCTGTAAATTACAAAACTATCTTTTGTAAATACTTTCTTGAATCTAGGAATAGTTGTTACTCTTAACGATGCAGTTCCACTAAATGTTCCAGGATCATTTGGAATTTCAACATTAAATTCATTTGTTACTGTCGCAATACCAGTAACTTCAAACCTACCATTAAATCCAAGATTCTTAGTCGCTGCAATATTATTTGTACTTGCAACACTTACAATTTCAACTTGTGAACCAACAATTAAATTATGAGGCAATTCTGAAGTAAAGGTTGCAACGCCAGTCGCTGTTCCACCTGCACCTACAGATGCCTCCCAAGTAGCAGAATTGATAATTCTAAAGTTTCTTAGTTCTGCAGAGTTACTTAGTGTAGAACCAGTAATAGTAAATTGTTTTGCAATTTCATTATCAGTCTTACCAATTGTAGAATTAGATTCTTGTAAGATATATCCCTCAAGAGGAGGTCTTCCTGAAAATGGTGAATCTGAAGGAATTACATATCTTAAGCGATATACTCTATCATCATCAGGTCTAGTGTCAGCAAGTCTTTCAAAGAAAGATCTTGATGTTGCACCGCTTCCAGTTAATTGACTGTTTATTGTATTCTCAGATTCACTTTCAGATACTGTTATATACCATAGTGATTGTGAAGAATCATATTGAATTGGGTGTCCTATTTCTCCAGGTTTCTTATCAGATACTCTACTCTCAACTCTTAGAATTCCACCAGCAGAATTAATAATTAATTCATTATCGTTTGCAGCATCATCTGCAGTCTTTGCTAGTTTAATTTGTAGTGCAGGGTCAGTAAAATCTCCAGACGTTGTGATTGCATGATATACTTCATCTTCTATTAATCCTACAGGTAGATTTCCATTATCACTGATAATTCTAATTGATTCTCCATCAAGGAACTCATGGGCTTCTGTGAAGGTTAGAATATTATTTGAAATGCTGCTGATACCGGAAATAGTTCTACTTACGGTACTAATTTTCTTGAAACTTCTTTTGGTAGTTGTTTCAGTATTCGGCATAACAATCTTTGCCGAATAAGTATTACCTCCCTGAATAACTTTTATTTCATCAAAGTCTTTTGCTCCGATTCTATATCCTTGATAGGTATCTTCAGGAACAATATTGAGATCGCTTTGATTATAGAAATAAATTTTTGTTGTGCTTGATGCGGTAGTACTAATGTCAATAGGATAGAATTCTAAACTACTAACAGTTGGTTCAATTTGTTTGGGTGGAATAATATGACTGATATAACCAACATCGTCTTTAGGGAATGCTGCACTTCTAAATCCAGATGCTGCAAATGCATGAGAACCAAAGTTAGAGTTGGAGTTATTAATTGATTGATCACCACCAGACTCTGCAACAAAGTGCTTCGCAAAACCGATAGCAAAGATAGAAACACACTGAATGTATCCATCATTACTACACTTGATATGGAAGTTTTCCCAATCTGGTTTAAATTTTGCTCTGGAGTCTGTATGAATATTTTCGTTTCCAAAAGTATTTGTATCTTGATAGATACCATTTACTGTGTTATACTTTACGAAAGCATTATTATCCTTCTGTAGACCAATTCCAGTGAATTGGGCAGTAACCATGGATTTAAATCCAGTCGCCTTTGATCCATCTGCGTGGAGACCACACATACCAAAGACAGATCTGAGAGAGCAGTTAAAGATATATGGAGATGCAGAATCTACGGTATCAATAACAATATTTGTTACAGCACCTGATGTAGATGGATTTGCATCTAATGGAATAGAAGGTAGTTTATATTGTATTTCGGAACTACTAAAGACCTGGGTAACAGTATGCTCTCCATCATACCCTGGAGAATTTACACCTTCAACTCTAATGATACTATCTACATCAATTTCATCAAGTGGTTCAGATAAGATTGCAGTAACTACAGTAGATGGTTGTACTCCGTCTCCAGATCTAATACTAGCAATACCAACTTCACCACTTCTAGTACCAACAATTCTATATTCTTCTACTCTAGGTTGGATATCTAGGTTTACATCTGGATAATCGGGAGAAACTTCTCTTCCACTGGAGACTCCAAATAGTAATCCAATCTTTTCATAGTACATATCCAAATCAGTTCGATCTGTTGAATACGTAATAAATTCATCATTAACAACGACAGGATTTACACCATCAGCATATTCAAAGCAAGTCAGTTTATGGTGAGAAAAATCTCCAGTGAATTTATTTGTTGTAAAGTCTTTGTAGCAGAAATCATTAGGATTTGAATCTAAAAATGATAATTGCCAAAAATAGCAAGCACCAGTGACTCTGAATAGTGCAGATCTTCCAATGTTGTCGTTTAGTGGATTGGGTACATATCTTGGGCGAATCTTAGTCTTTCTAAGATCCATACCAACGATAGAAGTACCTCTGGGTACTATTACTCCACCATGAACACTATTCAGTTTATATAGATCATTACTAGGATCTGTAATATCGAAATTACTTGCAGCAGAAAATTGGTTGAAATCTGTCGAAGAAACTCCACCTCTCAGTAGGAAACTACCTGCAGTCGTTGGAATCCATCCAGGTCTATTGTCAATATAGTGATCGCCTGGATATACTAAAATGGTTGTTTTATTAAATCTATCATTATCAAGTCCACCTTGATAAGAAAATCTAGATGCTTCTATCAATGCTCTTTGTAGAGTTTTGAAAGGTCTCGCAAGAGAATTACCTTGATTCTCTACCGCATCGGTAGCATCAATATTATTAGAATCTACGTAAATTATTTCACCCTTAACATTCTTAAGAAAATTGTCCAGACGACTGAGACCCATTTTATTACTGCTATAGTTCCTATTATACCTTATTTATTAACAAAATAATTAACTAGGTTTCCATAACACATTTAAGGATTTATCGTATACTAACATATATCGATGTTTACGAGATCTTTCTTTCCACTCACCTTCCAATCCTTTTACAGATCCTCTAGAATGTTTCGTTCCATCTGGATAGTAAAAATCTTTTTTTGGTTCTGTTAACCCGTAATAATTGAAATTGCAAGCACGGTATATAGTTCCGTTATGACGAGAACTGTCAGCGTAACTAATAATAGCACGAACTGTGGCATCTTTCCTAAACCTCCGAATACATTTACTTACAAACCATGATGTTATGTTATATTCTTCTTTTTGTGTGTCTGGATTTATACAAAGTCGTGAAAGTTCATATAATCCATCTTGTTGATTTCTCTCTAAACCAAAAGCCCCTACGGCAATTTCTGGAACTGGGAGCCCAGTAAAAATACAAACACCAAGACACCCGCCAATATTAAGAGG
>CENG01054657.1_pt1 | contig 13013 bp, 13 predicted proteins | sample 530131 | NCBI WGS metagenome assembly CENG01 (sample SAMEA2591057, study PRJEB7988) | marine metagenome | biome: marine biome (ENVO:00000447); feature: surface water (ENVO:00002042) layer; material: saline water (ENVO:00002010), including plankton (ENVO:xxxxxxxx) | depth 5 m
AAGAAACATATCTCGTGCTTGAAGTTCGGACTTGAGTGATGATGTGTCTTCACACGTGAATGCTCCACCCTCGAGTTTGACGCCGAGTTTCTTGAGAAGACCAACACCCGGTCCTGCTTCATGGCGCTCAAATTTGGCTTGGAGTTTTGCCATTGTCGGTTCATCCTGTGAAGAGATCCATGACCAAAGTCGAGCTTCAAGTAAGCCGTTTGAAATTGCATTGTGACCCTCTTGACCGGCGTGAATCCTACGACGTACGCTTTCTTGTATTGTAACGTAGCCTTTGTCACTTAATCCATGACCTGCTCCTGTGGCAACCGCTTGGTCATTCCAATCGCACGCATTCATGATTTCTTCGAGCGTGTGTACACTTGAGGGAGAAGAGAGCATAGCACGAAGCATACGACGCTCAGGATTTGTTAGGTCAATCCTGTCGGTCATGAAGTTCCGAAGCCCCCACAAGGTTTCAATTCACCGCCGAGGAATGGCGTTTACCATCAACTACCGTCACGATCGAACTGAGACAACAGAGAATTGAGTTCGCGTTGACGCTCTTCAAGTGTAGCTCTATCTTTCTTGGGAAGTTCAGCATCCTTGAGTTTGGCACTAATTTCTTCGAGTTCGCTACGGGCGTTCATTCGAGATTCATCGAGTTTCTTGCGCTCTTGAACCATCTTTCGCTTTGCAGTGCGTTGCTTGGTAACCTCTGCTTGCTCGTAGACACTATCGGACAATTCAACGGAAGTTGGGAATGGAATGTTGATGTTTTCCTTACCAAATCGCTCATCGATATTGCGCAGTAGCCAATCTCGAGCTACATACTCATCACTGTAGTCTTCAACCCAGGTGTAGACACGGAAGATTTTTGCGAAATCGGCGAGTTCGTGCAGTAGGATTCGTGGCTCCGGCTTGTCGATGACGTATGGACATTCCTTGGCAAGTTGAAGGAGTGTGTACTTGACGTGATCGATGTCCTCTCGATAGTCAACACCAATGTCGAGAACAATTGCGATACGGCGAGCAATACCATCGCCTCCACCTCGAGCGTGATTTACGATCGTAGATTGCACCAGCGTATTGTTTGGTATGACAACAAGACGCTCATCACGGTCGAGAACCTTCGTCGATAGAATTCCGACTGAGACAACTGAGCCCCATGTGTCGTCAACCTCAATTCGATCACCGACTTCAAACGGACGGTCGATCGAAAGGAGAAACGAGTTAACGATGTTTCCGAGTGTCTGCTGTACTGCCAAACCAATAATGAGCGAGAAAACTGCAAGCGAGGCTAAAATTCCCAAGAGCTCGATTCCGAGTTGATTGAGTGCAAAGTACAAACCAGCGAACCAGACGACCGTGCGAAGGAAAAACACGATGATGGAGTTGCTACCAGAAACAGTAACGCTTCCTTGAGCGCTGAACTGATCCATGAGCACAGGGATAAGATGCTTGATTGAGACGCTTAGAATCGATGCGCTCAAAATGATGTAAAATGCAGCGAAAACTGGCTCTGTGGTGTCGAAGGTTGAACTTGAAGTTCCCATAATCCAACGAATTGTTAACTGGGAGCTAACGGCCAAAATGAGAGCATACGTTCGATTTGCGAGGGGGCGGTGTAAATGATCGTCCCAATCAGCATCCGTGGATGTGACGAATTTCCACCATGGACGGATGACCGCATACTTTGCGAGGAAGAGTGCTACAAGCGTCAAAAGAATGGCGATCCCAAGACGGAAGTAGTCATTGAGAGCATTAATTTCATCGAGGTATTGTTGATAGTCCATGGGAGACCTCATTTATATTCCGGAAAAACCGCATATAAAAGGATACCACCTCAACCAAATAGTGTAAGGATTCATCAAAAGATGTAAAAATTGAGGGTTTGTATGAAAAAAATACAGACAACATCAAAGAGTAATTCCAATTCGGTGTGCCATGGAACACCGAAATTCCCTCAACATCATCAACTCAACTTTCTTGGTCGGAATGCCGCTCCTCGCTCTGATTAGCGTTGTTTTGTACAGCCTGAATTACGGAATTTCGTGGGTTGAACCAATCATCTTCGTTGGATTCTATTTGGCGAGTGGACTTTCCATTACAGCTGGATATCACCGCTTGTTTAGCCACCGAACGCACAAGGCCGCATGGCCCATGAAATTGTTCTACGCGCTGTTTGGAGCAGCTGCATTCCAGAATTCAATCATCAAATGGTGCAGTGACCATCGACGACACCATCTCAAGACCGACGAAGAGGAAGACCCTTACACGGTCAAAAAAGGATTCATGTGGGCTCACATGGGGTGGGTTATGGTCGATCAAGGAGAAGAGATTGTCGAGCATGTTGAAGATTTGCAAGCCGATAAGATCCTCGCATGGCAAGACCGCAATATTTTCCTTATTGGATTCCTCGTTGGAATTGTCCTTCCAGGAGTGGTTGGATTCCTCGCTCTTGGAGGAGCACACGGTTTCCTCGGCGGTATGATTTACGGCGGATTTCTTCGGGTTGTCATCGTCCACCATGCAACCTTCCTCATCAACTCTGCAGCACACACATGGGGCACACAACCGTATTCAACAGCAAACACATCAAGAGATTCCCCGTTGCTCTCGTTTTTCACTTTCGGAGAAGGTTACCACAATTTCCATCACACATTCCAAGCGGATTACCGAAACGGACACAAGTGGTATCACTGGGATCCATCAAAATGGTGGATTAAGGTTGCATCATGGTTTGGAATGACCAAAGATCTGCACCGAATTCCGGCCAAGTCCATCGAATCAAAACGCATGAAGACAGCCATTGAGACAAATACGGAAGGAGAACAGGTTTCCCTCGAACTGCAAGACAAACTCTCTCAATGCGTTCAACAATTGAGGAAAGGATTCTCAGAATTGATGAAGCGACGCGATGAGTACAACATTGCGAAGTCCGAGCGAAAGAAGGAATCGAAAGATGCATGGAGGCGACGAAAAGAGGCTCACAAGGCTCGTATCAGAGAATGCAAAGCACGCATTGCCCAAGCTCGAATCGATTTCAAGGCGATCATGAAATCGATTAAACTGAACGGGCAAGCGGTCTCAGCAGTTGCCTGATGTTCATCAGAACAGCGGTTGGAGTTCACCATCTGCAACATACAGACTCGGTCCGCTTGCAAGATAATATACCGCTCCTCGGCCATCCCTTGAATCGGATGCTGTAGCATTTGGATTGGTTGCACAGTCACCTGTGCATCCATCTGCAAAAGCGACATAAACACGTCCTTGACGATCGATGTGAAGGTCATTGAAGTCAAGCAGGTTTCGGTTTGAACCACCAATGTCTCGACAATCACCAGAATTCAAACAGATGGAACCAACTTGAACAGGGTCATCAGTCACGCGATAGGTATGGAAAATTGGGTTTTCATCCAATGCATTAAGGCTGTAGGTAATGTAAAGGTGATAGGTTGCATTGTTCGGAGCATAGTGTGCGTTCCCATTCCAAGGATTTCCATCAAGATCGGATTCGTTCAACATTTCAGTATTTTCACTTCCCAAATAGGTAATCGCAATTCGGCCAGGATCACCCGCATCGGTTTGGGGGAACACTGTTGAGATTACACCCGCAGGTGAGATTCGAATGCTTTCTTGTTCCCATGTCTCGCCTGAGTCAATGGAACGGGACATGTAGATGCCTTCATCAGCTCCTGTCCAAACGTGGTATGCATTCGAATCAGTGTCGGCAGAGACTTCAGAATTTTTCCGAGGGTTTGGCGTACTTACATCCTCACCCATCGACCGCTCAAACCACGAAAATCCGTTATCCTTGGAAACGATAACCGTTGGTGTGGCCACACGGGGCGTGACATACACTGTGCCATCAGGTGCTGTGGAGATTGCTCCATGGAGGCCGCCGTTGGTTGTTGCAAGTCCGATGATTTGTCCACCTGTCTCGAACGTTGCACCACCATCAAAACTAGTGAAACAAAAGATACCTGCGATTTTGTTGTAGCAGTAATACACTGCAGTTTCGTAAAACCCACTTGTGAATTGTCCTAACGCACCGTAACCTGAATCGGTCCAAGGCCCACTCGCCAGTTTGATGTGATCATTCAGTGGAGTTGTTCCAGAGTCGTGAGGATTACCCATCCATGTTTCACCATCATCGTCACTCCAACATATCCATGAGGTTTCTAAGCCAATCATTTGGACACCAAAAACACGGTCAGTGATTGGGTCGACCCAACCGTATGGATCACTGGTTGTCGGAGAGCATTGGATCGGGTCTTGAGTTTCCTCCCACGATTGCCCACCATCGCATGATCGCATGACCTTCTCCATCGCGATAAAGAAAACACAACCGCTGGAAGTAATTCCAATGCTCGGTTCTTTCCCTGTCTCACCAACGTCGCTAAACTGGAAGGTCATCTCAAGAGGAGTCATGTCAAGGGAGGCTCCGGTCTTGTCAGTAACGAAGATTCGAGGTTGCTCTTCCTCTTCAACAACAAGGTCAGGAACGACCTCTTCTTCACCAAAGCAGCCTGATAAGGAAACCGTTGCCATCAACAATGCGAGGAGAATCGCTTTTGTGCGCATGCACAGCCCTACCTGCATCCACATAATGACCTTACGGAATGGCCAATTCACTCAAAGTTGTCCAGAGAAGGAGCCATTGAAGGTCTGTTGAACTGCTCCATTCCCTCATCAGACATGGATTGATGGTTCCATTCTTTATCCTCTAAAACCGTCCCAGTGCGTCTTTGTATGAACAAAACAAGCCCACCAATACCGAGGAAGACAAGACCAATTCTCCAACCGATGTCAAGGAACGAATCCATACCGGAATTTCGAGGGAACAAATCGGTTGAGTCAGGCACACCGTCTCCATCCGTATCGTACTTTGCTTCCTTGTCAAATGGGAAAACATCCGCATTATCGCCAAGGCCATCCCCATCGGAATCAAGCCATTCAAGAGCACTGTCAGGGAAAACATCCTGATTATCACCTACCCCGTCGAAATCTCGATCGTAGCATTCGGTAGCATCGAAGGGCCAAACATCGACGTTGTCTCCGCATCCATCGCTCGTCCTTGGGCATTCGCAGGCAAAGGTTCAAGAACGCTGACAACCAAGAGTAGAACCAAGAAAACGTGTCCCCTCATGAATGACAACCTACAACACGGACTCTTGATTCCACACATAAAACAACATCGACACAGCGATGAGGCAAGTCTTTGTTCGGAACATTTATTCGACGTACGATTCGACAAGCAAGTATGTCAGAAGATGAAACATGGAGCGTTGACGAAGCCATTTCCAACCTAAGGAATGCAATGAAAGAGAGCAAGCAAAGCGCAAGCGACATCTTTGCATCCATCGATACCAACGATGATGGGGAAATCAATGGTCCGGAATTGTACAAGGGACTCATGCAACATCTTGGCAGCACTCTTTCCCCTGGGCAAGTTTCGATGATCATCAAGGCATTGGATGCAAACGAGGACAACCGAATCGACCTATCAGAACTCACTGCAGCCCTCGAAGAAGAGGAATAACCTCAACAACAACGAGAAGCATCATGGCTTCCAGTTCGCTTGCGTAAGATGAGGTTTGTATTCGTCAGCCTTGTGATGTTCTTCCAATCGATCCAGAAGCCATAACACCCAGTGGAATGTTCCCATACCGTCATCTTCTGATACACTACTATCCTCATGCATGATGTATCCCATCTCGGCCACTTGCATCATACGTCGTAAACTTGGCCCGATCAGAGAAAGGTAACCATTGTAAAAAGAGTAGACTAAATCGAACGAAAGATTTCGATGATAGGTCATGACAGCATGATTCGCCATCAATACAATGACAGCATTCGATGCGTCCTTTTGTTCTCTCGGAAGAGCCATCAACTCTTCTGGTGTTGAATTATGTTTAATGATGGCACCAAACGTTGCAAAGCCTCGCTGAACCAATGGGTTCTCCAACGATTGTGCAATCGTTTGTGAAATCTCATAGCGTCGATTCCGGTTCACTTCCATGACTTGACGAATACCGAAGAGGAGTGTAAACATGATGGCAAGGCCACTCAAGGCCTCTCCAATATTTGCTGCTGATTCTAGATCCATGTGACTCAATCATTCAGGTGTGATGGCGATACTTTCTGCAGGAGATGATTCCATCGTCTCAAGGCTACTGCCCATTTTCAAGAGGACAGCCAAAACGAGTCCTTGGAAGAGGGCTCCAACAAGAAACAGATTCGCATAATTCTGGTCGACCAAGTCAAGAACTTGTGGAGAGAGTGCATTTCCGGCAAATGCTCCAACATTGATCAATGTCATGTAGATTGAAAATTGTGTTCCTCCAAGTTCCTTGGTGGTCAAGGACATAAGAAGCGCCAAGAGGTTCGCCCCCACAATCGCCCAGACGAACGTCCAGAACAACCAAGCTCCTGTCATGAACGATTGCTGATCCCAATTTGAGCGACTGAGCGACCATAGGACCGTTAGCACGGTTCCTGCACCAACTGCGAAAGTGAGAACTTTTCGTGACCCAAATTTTGACCCAGCAAATCCACCAACGAGGAAACCAAGCATCGTACAGAGGAAAACAGGTAGCGCCTTAGTATCAAGATAATCTTGAGCCTCCCAATTCAATTCATCAACGAAAAGGAACTCCCATTGGAAATCAATGATACCCATTCCTGTGCCCATACCCCCGCCGATCCACATGACGGTGCACAGAAGAAGTGCCCAACGGGCTGCTGAATCGGAGATTGCAACCTTGAAGCCCCTCACAATCTCTCCAAATTTCATGATCTCTTCGTCAGAAGGTTCAGCAGATTCTCCAACCTGTTGGCTCCAAGGGAGGAATCGGTCGCCCTCTTTTTCTTTAACGAAGAGTGGAATGAGCATGATGACAAGAAGAACAGGGAGTTGAACATAGAGTGCTGATTGGAAACCTGAGTCGAGAAGAATTCCGCCCAAAACCAAGACTGCAAACATCGCTCCGAAACCCTTTGCAACGAACATCAATCCATTTGCAAGTGGTATTTCCTCATCGGGTAACACTTCGACTGCTAACGCATCAGCGCTTACATCCTGAAGCGCCGCAAAGATGTTGTGAATGAGGAAAAAGAGACCCAGGGTTTTGAGATCGTCTGCAGGATCGTCGATGATCAAGAATGCTGCGATAGTAAGTACCATTCCAAGTTGGGAAATCAAAACCCAAGGCCGACGTCGCCCCATTGAACGGAACTGAAAGCGATCGATCATCGGTCCGAGAATAAGTTTACCAGCAATCCAAGGAAGCATTCCCATTGAAATAAGAACCAACTTTTCATCATCAGTCATCGCATTTTCATCGACAAGAAATGTTACAAGGGCAGTAGCGATGAAGAACCAAGGAACTCCTTGAGAAAAATACAGTGTGCAAAGTGTTCCAAAACGGGCAGTTCGGCTCTCTTGCATATTGATTGCCATGTTTTGTGTTTTATTCGAAATGCATCAAATACTTATCCCCCACACTGGAAGGGAACTTTGAACTTTCCACCTTACCGGATTTAGACAACAGCAGTTGCATCAAGCGGAACATACCTGTCAAGCAACCAATACAATCCAGACCAAACCCCATCCACGTGTTCTTCATGCTTTGAGATGTTGACCATCATGAAAATCTGAATCACGCGGCGCCAACGACTTGCAAACATTCGGACGTAAACACCACAGAAGTCATCAACCAAATCCATAGAGAGGTGACCGTTTTTGGCGAGAACACCGATGTTGTTCATGCCAATCATGAGGGCATTCATTGCATCTTTTTCCTCACGAGACAATGCTGCGAGCTCTTGGGGGGTGAGTTCATCGTGAAGTTTGGTTGTGCTTACAGAGAAGCCTCGATGGACCAGAGGATTGTTCATGTGAGCCGCAAGATCACGACCGATTTCATAGCGCCGATTCTCATTCCAGTGTTTCATTTGACGGAGACTGAACAGAAGCGTAAACAAGATGGCAATACCACTAACGGCCTCGCCAACGTTTGCTGCTGTTTCAATGTCCATTGTAACCACGGAATGATTCTGTCTTCTTCTAGGTTATGGCAGGTTTGTCCGTTTAGTAAAACAACAGGAAATAAGCGCCCCATCCAGCACAAAACAACGTCACTACGGTGTATTTGAGAAATGGAAATCGTTTGGTCACATCCTCAACTTTGTTCCCGATGTCTTCCATGACTTCGTCTGTCATCGCAATGGACGCAAGTTCGGTCAGTGCTTCTCCTGCCATGAAACAACATCTGTTGCGGTTTACTTAACCGTTGGGACTGCAAACGGGCCTTCGGCAATTTACTCGACCTCTTGTAATCCGGCATACGAGCAGGAATTTGACCAACTTTGTTTTACATGAGAAGGTAGCAGAAGAAAACCTAGGAGTTTGCATTGTTGCAATTTGTGACTCTATTGGGGAACAAAACATGCAAGACTTTCAATCACTAGGCCTATCAAAACAACTCCTTCTTGCCATCGAACAAGAAGGGTATACCACACCAACACCTGTCCAAGCACAAGCGATTCCACCATTGCTCAATGGAAAGGATGTACTGGGAGTTGCTCAAACAGGGACGGGAAAAACTGCAGCGTTTGCTCTGCCCGTATTGCAAGTCATGAGCCGAAACAAACCTCAAGGAAAGCGTCACATCAGAGCACTAGTATTGTCTCCAACTCGAGAATTGGCTGCACAAATTGACGAACGATTCTCAGCATACAGTGAACATTTGGACATCCGTCACAAAGTGATTTTTGGTGGAGTCAAGCAGAATCCTCAAGTCAATGCTCTTCAGAAAGGCATCGATGTGTTGGTAGCAACCCCTGGACGATTGCTAGATCTTATCGGGCAAGGTTTCATCGACCTAGGCAGGGTTGAATTCTTCGTCTTGGATGAAGCGGATCAGATGCTCGACATGGGATTCATTCGAGACATCAAGAAAGTACTCAACTTACTTCCCAAACGTCGACAGAATCTGTTATTCAGTGCTACAATGCCGAAGTCCATTGCCGAACTTGCATCCTCATTTTTGCACAACGCGGTCAAAGTTGATGTGAGTCCAGAAGAAGTCACAGTTGAGCGAATTGCTCAGAAAATAATGTTCGTAAAGAAAGCTGACAAACGTCGGCTCATTGTTAAAATCATCAAAAAAGAGAGAGTAGGCAAAGGAATTGTGTTCACAAGGACAAAGCATGGAGCTAACCGCTTGGTCAAGCAACTCGGTCAAAGTGGAATCAATGCTGCTGCAATACACGGAAACAAGAGTCAAGGTGCTCGAACCAAAGCGTTGGCAAGTTTCAAGACTGGAGACATCAAGATTCTCGTAGCAACCGATATTGCGAGCCGAGGTATTGATGTCAATGACATCACTCACGTCTTCAACTACGACCTACCAAACGAACCAGAGAGTTATGTTCATCGCATTGGAAGGACTGCTCGAGCAGGAAAATCAGGCATTGCTTACGGATTCTGTGACGATACAGAATCGGGGTATCTTGTTGGAATCCAGCAACTCATCGGTTTCGAAATTGACGTTGATGACTCTCATGAGTTCCATTTTATTGGCGCTATTCCGAAACCGGATCAAAAGCCAGGTAAAATCAAGCCTGCAAAATCTGGCAACAAGCCTCGCAATTCCAACCGTAAGTCGAATCAAAGTCGTAACAATCAGCGACGCAATAAACCAAGGAACTCCAACCAGAATTCAGGAAATACGAATTCCATCCGACAGCGTTCTCCGAAAAGGCGACGCAATCGAAATCGGTCAAGCGATCATCGAAATTAATCGTTGATTCAGATTACGTCGATTCGTACAGGGTTTGGTGTTATATCCCCTTGGCTTTGTTTTGCCTTTTGTTGCGAATTGATGAGCAATGCACAAAATGTGACGCACACCACTAGCGGTATCAACAACGGCAAAAACATCGTGAGCGATTGTTGTACAAAGATAGCAACAACCCCAATTAGGCCAAAGATAAATCCAATTCCGTTCACTAACGTCATTGAAGCATTCTTGTCTGTGTTATGTTTCAGCATATTCGACATAGGAATTCTGAATATATATGACAGTATGTTTTTGCAGTTAGAAAAATTAGCAAAAAAATATGCGCTCAGTGGCCTTGTTTTTCACTGAGAAGCGTTAGAAAGATAGCATATTTTCTTTCTCAAATTGTCTGAGTTGTGCTCAGACTACGCCATGATTATGACAAAATATGACTGCATATGTTCAATATCTTTGCCGAATAATCAGAGCGAAGATGAACAAAACAATCCAGATTGTCGCAAATGGGGAGAGAACTGTTATCGATGCATGTTCAACATCTTCCAATTGAGCACCAGCGCCTCCACCGCCTCCGCCACAACCGGCGGGAGGTGGCCCAATTCCCGGGCCCCATGTTTCACCATAGCCAGCACAAGGGTCGTCCGATCCTTGTGAGTCTGATACCATGTCGTCCAAACCTTCCGAGGTTCAAACTCTTGTGAGTCTGAACCGTTGGCCTATTCCGAAGGTCCGTTTTGGATTTGTTCATCAACGAATTCGTTAACGAGTTTATGTGACACTCTTCTGTACACCCGCTCTTTACTATACTCTTCATAAGCGTCTCTTGCTACTGAAACAATCATAACAAGGATCAATGATGAGATGATATATACAATAACTCCAGCAACCTCACTTGTCAAAAATTCTCTAATTCCATCATCAAAATACAGGATATCAATAATCATGATTGAGATTATTGTGGACAACCATGAGGTCAAGCCTGCAACAATTGTGTAACTTACATCTCTTAATCGCTTTGATAATTCGAACCACCCCCAAACCAGAAATTCGTGATTGTACTGTTTGAGATATGCTAATTTGCCATTCCTGTTAAATTTACCAAAATAATACTCCTTGTATTTTCCATAATTTTGTGAATTCACCGCTTCTAACTCATCCCAGACGGGGTTCACGAAGATTATCATCAACATCATAGTCATGAGGTAAATAAGCCCGCCATAGATGGCAAACAACGTCGTTGCAACGATAATATTGACAATAAAATTAGTCCAGTTATCTAGGTCCGGAACTCTATCCCAAAGAAACAGATCATAACCAATTGTGAAAAAGGCGAAGTACAGAATGACTGCGGTCATAGAGTAGGTAATAATCGTGAATTTTCGTTTTGTTTTTGAGGAAAAATGATCTGGAGAATCCTTGACATTGGGCAAACATTCCTTGCAAAAACCGAACATAAAATCAGTACCACAGTTTGGGCAGCCCCCCGATTGGTTTTCTAGTTGGAAATTCTTAGGTTCCTCACGAGTTATGATTCGGCAGAACATGAAAATAAATAACCACGAAAGCAGAAGTAGAACAGCTCTAGTAAGTCCCGGCATCGAGATGTCAAGGGTACGAAAACCTGTGTAAATTGCAAACAAAATCAAAGGCCCACCGATAGTAGCAATAATCACAGCATCCTGCATGGAGTCTTTTTCATGATTATCACTCATGCCAGAACCATATGCGATGAATACATCAAGATGTCGACATGATTGTTCCTTGAGGTTCGGTTTATCGTTCAATTAAATTAAAGCGAATCAACCTTGTGAGTCTGAACCTAGTAAGAGAGAATTCACACAGATTCAATCAACAGACGCCGTCAGTGTCAGTCCAGTCAAGGAAAGAGATATCTGAACCGTAGCTTAGTGGGTCTCCCCAAGCGAAGTTTCCACCAGAATTTGTGGTGAAATAGCCTTCGTTGGAACTACCTGATGTCCAACTGATGTGGCGTTCATTAGAAGCACCTAGGCCTAAAACATACACGTCTACTGTTCCACCATAACCTGTATCAAAGTATGCGCTAGCACTAGCATCGCAGACATAAATATCAGAGGTGCCTTCGTAACTTTGGAAGAAGAAAAACGTCGTAGCATTCAAAAGTGTGTAATTCGCATTTTCCTTATAATACTCTTCAATCACAACTGTTTCGCAATCCAGCACATATGTGCCACTACTTACGTCCTCCATGACTTCGGTGCATGCCGGGGGCAGGCATGAACTACCAGCACTCATTGTAAATCCTAGCGTGCATGGAATTTCACCGTTTATTGTCACTGGAACGACATCTCCTCCTGCAAAATAATGATCACGGAGTTCACCTGGTGCATACCATCCAAGGGGTATTGAATAAGCGTCGTTTAAAGGACAATCATATTGCTTGCATACAGAGATGACAAGTTCAATATCATTATTGGAAATTCCGATTTCGAAAAGATTCAGATTGGGGTATTCTAGGGTGGTGTTAAACTGGTTGTATGATACATCTGTTTGGATTACATAACATCCATAATGATTAAAACCAGTCTCATCAAGGTACAATACTCGATAAGCAAAATTGTCTACGTAGGTTGGATTCAAAACCTCACCTGTGGCGGCCTCAAAATACTCATCTTCGAAATCATTGATTGAGACATTACAGAACTCAACGTAAATAGTATGCTCCTCACTTATGTTGCTTGTGTACGTGAATTGTGTGCTGAGCCCGTTATTTGCAATGGTAACTTGTGGGTCTCCATTCGTTTCAGGATCAAGTGCAGTAGCTCCAATGATGCCGTGAACATGGTCTTGCAATTCAGCCAAAGCTTCGGCATCTGCTGCTGCATCTGCTAAGTCTTGGAGATAGCCAGCAATCGTGTTGTTTGCCTGCTCTAAGGCGACTTGGAGATTGTCGCGTTCTGCAGAAAGTTGGCTCACCAGCGTCGCATTCTCTTGGTGTCGATCGTACGATTCGTTCAACATCAACGAAAGGTTGCTCATGTGCTGATTGAGTTCTGCAATTTGCAATGCCATGCTCTCGATGGTCTCGTTCGATTGATCACTCATATTACTCATCAATTCATAGAGCATACTGATTTCAGCTTGGGCCATGTCTCGCTCTGTTTCAAGAGAAGAGATTTCTGCTTGGTGCATGGTTGCGTTTGCCTCTGCAGAATCCAAACTGGTTTGTGTGGTTTGCAA
>CENG01012020.1_pt1 | contig 13004 bp, 10 predicted proteins | sample 530131 | NCBI WGS metagenome assembly CENG01 (sample SAMEA2591057, study PRJEB7988) | marine metagenome | biome: marine biome (ENVO:00000447); feature: surface water (ENVO:00002042) layer; material: saline water (ENVO:00002010), including plankton (ENVO:xxxxxxxx) | depth 5 m
GACAAGATGCAACTCGTTTGAGGCATCTGAAAGCATCAAGTATACCTCTGTTCCTAGTGTTGCATCTACGCCAAGGAACATCCAACCGGATGTATCGGTGATTCCTGTTTCCTCCCAAGTCAGGGGTGTGTGGACTGCTGCACCTGAGGAATGAGGTTTGTATCCCATTGGCATTATTTCGGTAAATTGTCCAGATTCGACATCGAGGACTGCAATCGCGTTTGCTTCTTGAATCGCCACATAAGCGGTTAAAGAATCTGGAGATACTGTGATGTATTCTGGTTCAAAATCCATGCTCAAATTTGCACCAGGACCATTGATTCGAATGCCCTTTTGCATCAAGGATGCTTTGTCCTCTTCAAAGGCATGAAAAGTGACATGAGTGACATGCTCTTCACCGACCTCTGTGATTGGTCCACTCACGTCGATGATATCGACCGAACCTTCTGGGTCGAATTTGTAATCAGTGGATGGTTGTCCTTCGTTTGCAACCAAAACCTTGTTTCCATCAGGAGTGAATGTAATCATATCAGGTTGATAGCCTAAATCATCAACGATGTTCAGCCGTTGCCCATCCGTGTCCATAAAGTAAACCAATCCTGTATCAGGTTGATCCTTTGTTACAATAAACGGTAGTGGCGCATCCTCATAATTCCATATGTCAGTTTCTCTGTGAACCGCAATGGCAAGGAGTCCATCACTTGGCCGAATGTCGATACTATTGGGTTCTCCTATCTTTGAGAGGTCAACTCGACCGACGAGTTGAGGGTCACTGGGATCCTCTATTGAGACAATATCAACAGACTTCTCAAGAACGTTGACGAGGAAAATTCGTTGTGTAACTGGGTCATATGCTGGAATTTCCAATGTTCCGAAGGTCCCAGCATCGTGGTCATACATTCCGAGAAGGTTGGCCTGAATGGTGACTCCCGAATTGGGAGCACCGTAATTGATGTCAAGACCGTTGCAGCTTGCTTGTTCATACATACCTTTGTCGCTGGCATCTTCTAAAACCCGAATGCATGCATTGGCTGATGCCGCAAGACGTGCTTGCCATCCATTGGAACACGAAACAATACTTTCTCCATTAGCAAGGAGAGCCAAGCGACAATTGTTATCGAGATGTCGAATGCGTTCTCCAACCGGATAGGTTTCGATCGTTCCAGTGATTCCATTGCAGGTTAGTTTCGTGTTCCCTTCTTCGTCCATTGCCCCGAAAATACACGAAGTGATGTAGCCTGATTCAACGACCATAGGCAACTTAGCTACTCCACGCTCTTCGGCGCACCACAGTGAGGTATTGTCTTCTTCAATCCGACAATCGTATGCTTCATAGATTGGTTCTTCATTTGTTTCACTATCTCCGCCGAAGCAACCAGCGAAGAGTGACAACGTCATTACAAGTATCAGAAATAGTGCTCTCTTTTTCATAATATCACCTCACGTTAAACCAATCAAACCATCGTTGTACAGTACAATATTCGAATCGTGTGTGATGGTCAATCGTATGTAACAGATTGGGAATGCATTGGAGGATGAATCATGCACTCCACAGAGACTCACCCCATCTTCGATGAGTGTAACTGTCTCATCAGCGTGCCAGAATTCGTCGTCGGTGGATTGGCTAATCATACATCCAGTACCCATGGAACCTGGAGCTGATTCAGGACGAATGTTCTCACCCGACATTACACCATTGGTTCGCATTGGAGTCGGAGTGCGATCGACTTGGAAATTGATTGAACCATCAGGAACAGCAGTGTATGAGGTATCTGTGGTTTGAGCACCCCATGAAATATTTTGATGCACCTCGCCTTGAGGATTAATCAGCGACACGGTCTCACCCTCAGATTTCAATTTGAAATTCATGTGAACAGGACCTTGCTCTGTTTCATCATCAGCCCATACGATGAGAAAACCTCCAGCAGGAATGGAAACCGTCTGGTCAAAGGTATGGCCAGATTTTCCACCAGCAATGTACTCTTCATAGGCATCGGTCATGACCCAACCTTCGAGAGACATCGTTTCTGCACCAGGATTGAACAATTCAATCCAATCATCATAGGCATCTCCACTGTCATCAGGGTCTTCATAACTGAGATCGTTGCTCGCCATGAGCTCATTAATTCGAACGTTTGCTGGACCACTTCCTTCTATCGCCTCAGCAGAGGAAATACTCGGGGGTAGGCAAACTTCCGTTAACAATGGTTCATCCATCTGTTCAGCATCATAAATCGATAATTCGATGGAAAGGTCTTCCCATTCATACCCACTGTCAGGGTGATTACGAACCAAAAGTTCAACCAATTGGTCTTGCTTGTTGAATCCAATTTTTTGCGGAACATCAACGATATCAATGGTCATGTAGGTGGATTGTACGTCATCCTCAGACGTGCATCCTGCAAGTCCACAAGCCAACAAAACAAGTGCAAGAAATACTGCACCTCTCATTCTATCACCTCGGAATTGTGGAGATTGAGTATGGCCATGGTTTCATTGAATGTCGATTCTGGGAGTGGAACGAACCCAACTTCGAGAATGGTTGATTGTCCGTCATCTGAAAATGCGTACTCAAAAAACGGTAGAACCGTACTCCACGATGCATTATCAACATTCATGTAGATTTCACGCGACAGAGGAAGATACGTCTCACTTCGAATTGAATCACTGGTTGGTTGAATAATTGGTTCGATTCCATCTCGAGCAGAGTGTGTGATGTTTTTCGATAAACCCACTGCAGTTAATTCTGATTTGTGTTCATCATAATACGAATATCCGAGGAATCCAATTGCAGCGCCATCTCCACTCACACCGTTGATGATGACATTGTCATTGGCACTGTTTTGATACCCACCCGTGCGCTGAGAGTCAAAGGATTCTTCTGGATAGCCATAGTTTCCAAGGAAGCATTTTTTGCAAAAGATCATTTCTCCGAAATACTCGTACGTTCCAGATTGTGAGTCAGGACCCCAGAGGTTAATGTTCAATTCTTCGCAAGATGGATTTTCGGAAAAGTCGGACCATTCTCGTATGCCATCCCCATCGTTGTTTGGAGTAATACTGGATAGTTCGAGACCACCTTCTTGTGAGTAAACAAGGTCATCTTCGGTCCAATCAGAGAAAATCCAACGCAGTTGGGCTACGCTCAGACCACCTATGGATTCGACACATTGCTCTGCACCACCTCCACGTTTGAGGACAATGGTGATGCCATCCATTGCGATGGGGACTTGAGTTAACTCGATATCGGAGGATTTACAATTGAAGAAACGCTCACCATCAACAAGCGTTGCCTCGATTGGTTTGAAGGTTCTCGACATTGAGCCAATCTCAACATGATCGTTTCCTGTACTGCAAACGGCAGCTGCTCCCGCACCTGAACCTCCAAGTGCAACACTCGCAATTACGTCAGGATTCAATTCTGTAAAATCCTCAATCCAACCTGTGGCGAGTGGATAGACCGTCGATGAACCGGCGATTTTGATGGATGAACTGTCTGTATTTTGTGCTCCAATGAACGAACGTCCATCTGCATCATTATCTTCGTTTTCGCTAACACAACCTGAGAGGGGTGCGATAAGAAAGAGCAGACCGATAAACAACGTACGACTCAAATTCTTCGTCATAATGTCTCTATAATCCTAGATAACCACATAGTATGCTATGTATTCTATTTGTTACTATGTATTAATATGTAAAATAAATGGTTCTAAACCAAACATGTGAGGAATCTTTAGTCAACTTAGAGAATTAGTTCTCAAGGTGAATAAAAATGAAAGAAATGAAATTAAATGAAAAAGCGGTTAGCCCAGTCATTGCAACAATCTTGATGGTTGCAATCACTGTTGTGTTGTCTGGCGTACTCTACGTCTGGGCATCGCAGCTAGCAGAAGGAAACACAAACGGTGACTTCTCGATGTACGACTTCGAGGTCAGAGATTCTGGATCATCGTTAACAAGTGATTCTGGTGAAGCACTCGCCTACGTATCGATGGGAGCAGGTGAAGATCTGTCTTGGTCGACTGTGGTCGTCCAACTCTCTACTGACGGTAGTTCCTACACTGAGTGTACAAACCCTGAAAAATCCGTTGAAGCAAGTTGTGCAGTAACTGACAACAACGACGGTAAGTGGAGTTTTGGCGAAGAGGTAACAATTAGCGAAGGAACAGACAATCTTTGCGATGGTGGAAGTATTTGTTCAATTCAAGTGAAGGTCCTCGACCGATCAACGAACAAACTCATCTATGAAAGCACAGAAACAAGCATTGCTGGAATTGGAGGAAACACAGGCGGTAACACTGGCGGAAGCACAGATGGTGGATCGACTGGAGGTTCGACCTCATCCACACCTGTATGTTCAGCATCTGCAATCACCATCTCAGAAATCCATGGTGGCGGTGCTCCAGAGGACTGGATTGAAATCCACAACTCAGGTATAGAGTGCGATCTTGAAGGTTTCCAAATCTACGACAAGGGCGTCAAGGAAGACTGTGACGCTGTTGGCGGAGTAGGGACATCCAAGTGCGATGAGCGCATCGTTTTCGTAAGTGGAAATACAATCTCAGCAAACGGTTACATGTGGTTCTGTGAAGGCGTATGCAGTGGTGCTGATTCCCAAGTCTTTGGATTTGGTGTCAAGGGCAGTGGCGATACTGTTCACCTAAGAGCTCCTGATGGCACTGAGACGGACTATGACACACTTGGAGATGAAGCAGGTTCAACTGAATTTGATTGTTCAAGCGGTGTCCAAGTTTCGGGACCACATGGCTCAACACCAGGTGCTGCAAACAACTGTTACACAACCACCCTCGTTGTCAACGAGGTTGCGAACAAGGGTAGTGCTGGTACGTGCTTGAACTCTGATGGCAGTGGAGATACCGAAGACTGGATCGAAATCTGGAACTACGGAGCCAATGCAATCGATATGACTGGAATGCAGATCGTTGATGACAAAGATCTTGCAGAAGGAGATGTATACACCTTTTCAACAACATTAGGTGCAGGCCAATACCTTCTAATGTGCAAGGATGATTCTACGAGTGGAGACGCCCAGTTCGAATTTGGCATCGGTGGTGACGATTCTGTGTTGTTGTATGATGCAAATTCGAATCTGATTCACACCACTGGAGCTCTTCCAGAGGCAGCGTGTGAAGCAGACCCAGCCTGCAATCCTGATGACGTTTACGTCATGGACAACACGGGTGCTTGGGCGTACACAACTGGCCCAAGTCCTGGTGCAGAAAACTGAACCAAGTGTTGCTGAGAAACGTTGATTCCTTGCTAGCAAGGATGAACTGTGCATGTACGCATGCGCAAAGCCGCCCCTGTACACATTCCGGTGTGTACGGGGGCCTTTTTTTATTTCAGTTCATTTAAGTTGATTCCCTTTCAAAAGTCAACTATTGGGCAACGTTTTTGCAACGCATCTGCGAGTAACAACCATGCGAGCCAACACGGTGCTTATCCTGATCTCAATCGGCTTGCTCCTTGGGTTGTCCGGCTCTCCACTGGTTGAAGCCCAGAGTCAAGGCGAGGAAGATGAAATGATTCGAATCATCATGCTCCCTCCTGAGGCAGAAGTCACTGGCATGTATGTCGATGAACACGGGCGCTTCTTTGTCAATGCGATGCATCCAGATGAAGACCAGTACAATGCCACCATTGGTGTCATTAATGGTGTTGATTGGAACAACTTACCAGATGTTGTTCCTGAACTCGATGCCTCGAGTAGTGCGGGAGATGTTTGGCATGGAATACGAACAGGTTACGGTCAGTATCAAGTTCTCTTGCAAACAGGAGACACATTGAGTGATGGTCAACTTGCAGGAGGAATCTATTCCATTGCAGATGGGCAGCAAATCCTTCTCAGCCAAAAACCAGATTTCAATGCGTTTATTCCAACCAATCAAGATGGTACGAGCGGTTTTCTCTACACAGCTTGGGAAGACAGGCCTGCGGGAATAAGTCAACTCGAGATTCAATGGAATCCTACCTCCGATCAATGGGATGTCATCCGAAGTCAGATGTTGAATCTTTCAAGTATCAACGGCGGCTGGGTTCTCTGCTTTGGTACTGTGAGTCCGTGGGGATCGCCATTGTTTTCTGAAGAATTATATTTCGATGATACCGAAGATTGGAACAATCAGAACTATCGCTACCATCAAGGTCAGCAACTACTTGCATCCTATCTAGGTACGTATCCTAATCCTTACGATTATGGATTCATCGTTGAAATGGAGGATTCTGATACAAACGAACCTGACTTGGTACGTCAACACACAATGGGTCGCTATTCCCATGAAAACGCTCAGGTTATGCCCGACAACAAAACCGTCTATCTGAGTGATGATGGATACGACACAGTACTGTACAAATTCATTGCAGATTCGCCTGGCGATTTGACCAAAGGAACACTCTACGCTGCGAAACTCATCCAAGATGCGACAAGAGATTCCTCAACAACGGGATTTGATGTTGAATGGATTGAGTTAGCATCCTCTTCAAATGCTGAAATAATGACCTGGATTGATGATTATGATGGAATTTCAACGGATGATTACGTCAACGGAGAGAATTCATACATCACTGACCAAGAGATTAACGATTGGGCTGAGGGTCGACTGAATCAAGATCTGAACAATGACGGAATCATTGGGTATTCACTGGACGATAGAGTTGCTTTCCTTGAAACTCGAAAGGCTGCCGCAGCGATTGGTGCTACCGATGAATGGAACAAGATGGAGGGTGTTGTCTTCAATCCAAATGCTCCAGAATACATCTACCTCGCTATGTCTAACATTGACCGGGCGATGACAGATGGGCAAGGAGACATCGATGTTTCTGACAACTATTGTGGCATCGTCTATCGAATGCCAGTCCTCAATGATTGGGATATTGATCGAATCGATCCAGTGATTATTGGAGGACCTTACACATCATCAGCCCAATACGAATGTGATATCGACAATCTTGCAGGACCTGATAATCTGTTGGTCCTCAATGATGGGAGTGTCCTTGTTGGAGAAGACACCAACAAACATCAATACAACACCGTCTGGCTTTGGAGAGAATACATCGAACCTATCGTCGAAGTTGACGAACGAATCCAAATGAATTCAATTGTAGCAACCAATCAACCAGATGATTTACTAAGTTCATGGACCTATGAAATCCAAGTTGAAGTAAGTGATCTGGCTATCGATACGACATATACAGCCCTTATAGTAGCAAAGAATACGAGTACAGAGGAATGGAATGGAATCTGGTGGTGGAATGAGATTCAATCGGATTCTATGCAATATTTGCAATCCTTCGCTTTGGATCGTGGTTGCTACATCATTGAAGGAAGCCTTTACGAAAAGAGTGACTTGAATAACAATGCAGGTGAGGCGATTGTTCTCAATCAATTCCAACAAGAATTGGTCGTTGGTTCTGGAACTTGCAACAATGGAGTCTACGCTGAAGTTGTAGAACAGAGTGAAGATAACTCAACTGTTTTAGAACAGGGTGAAGAATCAGCCTTACCTGGATTCGGAATCGTGCTTTTGCTAATCTCAGTGATGATTGCACTTATCCGACAAGATTCATTTGAAAATTAGAAATTCAGTGCATACAACGGTAGCGGCTGATAAGACCGAATGCAAACCCTTTGATTTGCTAGAACCTTCGTAATGCATCTTCGGATAGTCACTCAGCTAACCCGTCCTAGCGGACGGTATTGGGTCCACAATACTCTTGTCTAAAATAAAACTATATTCTGACGCGATTTAGCCGTAAACATGACCACCCTTGCAGAATATTATTCACGGGTATTCAGTCCAGAATATTTTTTTGGGTTGAGAATGGTCATCAATATCGGTACATTATTGGTTATGCTGTGGTTATTTGCCCTCGCCTATCTTGTATGGAAGGCCGATTCTAAGTCACTTCAAAACCGTTTTATTGGAACGTTGCTCTTAGTTGAAGGCTTTAAGAACCTTTGGATCGCTTTAGAAGTCTTTCCTTTCATGCATGAATGGAATTCCTTTTGGGTTGTAGCATGGAATATTAAATTCGATTTCTTTTTCTCCATGCAAATTGCGGCTATATTGCTCTACCTTTGTTTTCCAATCTATTACAAGATAAGAGGCTTGGGCTTCATGTATCGCCCGTTTTTGCAAAAACATGCATACTATTTGCCTTTGGCCATAGGAATAGGAGTGTGGTTGATGATTCAAGGCCAAACACCTTTCGCTGTTAACGACCTTTCATGGATAGAATGTACTGGTGAAGGCGCGGCCCCAATAGTTCATGAGTTTCTTGGTACTTCGACTTCGACGGTTGTAACCAGTGGGATAGAAACAACATTTCCAGATGGAGTTTGCCCAGCGGCATTAGATGCCACCCTTGGAGATGAACCGTTTGGAATCTGGGCGATTGTATTCGCCCAAACGCCAATCTCGATTCTGGCTCTATTGTTTATTCGCTCCACAATTAGAAAAAACTTGGACACTGATGAAGCCCTACCCAAGAATCAAATCTCACACTCATTCTATATCGGATTTTTAGGAAAAGTAATTGGTAGTGTGTTGTTTTTTGTCACCTTATTACTTATCTTACCTATGCTAAATGGCGGCATAGTTCCGAACTTCCAAGACGAAATAAGCTGGAGATACTCCGATCCTACATTCCTCGCACGATTCAAGTATTTCCTCTTTATTTTCTGCTTCGCTTTTGGCCCTATCGGTTTAGCTTTCGAGGCCATGATGTTCGTCCACGCTTCGCTTAAAGATTCGGTTTTCGGTATAGATCAAGACTTAAGAAGAACATTTAGAAATGCATTCTACACTGGGTTTGGGGCATTCCTCTTTATCCTTACAAGCGAAATTATGGAGAATCTCTTAGGTTTCGGCTTGCTAGGTGGAGTAATCGTGGGTGTTGGTTTCCTTGGTGTTCGGCGACCAATTCTTCGATTAATTGATGGGCTTTCAGGGAAAATAATTCCCACAGACTACACCTTCGAAGAAACAAAATATTTGAAAGCATATTCTGACGTGATCGTTGATGGAGAAATAAGCACGAAGGAGCGTACGCTATTAGCCACCCTCGCCATCGCTTATGGGATCGATGAAGAAAGAATTTCAGATCTTGAAAATAGATTTGACAGCGAATCCTCTGATTGGATCAAGACGGATTAGTTGGCACCCCCTTCGCATTGATGGTCATACGAACGGTACCCTCGTAGCAGTATACCAATACAACCAATTTCCTCGTGTGTAGACGTTTTGTGTTGGATGACGCTTCTCTGTAGGCGCTAATTATATACAGGCCTAAAGTAACAATGTTGCAATGGCGATTCAACATTTCGGCTTTACAATTCTTCTTCTTTGTTTTGCAGTTTTCACAGCAGTCATGACCGATTTCAATTCAGTGATTGGGCTTCTATTTTGTATTGCAGCAATTTTCTCCTCCTTAGAAAGGGCGATCTCTGAATACAAGGAAGAAAATTGGTTACTTTTTGTTTTAGGCATTATTTTCATCTTAGTGAGTGCTTTCTCATCTTTGTTCTATCATGGAATAATGACTTGGGATTATGGTCCATTCTACTTTCCAGTTTCTGAGTGATTGAGAAACCGAGTATTCAGAACATTAGTTTGAGAATCGAATAAACACAGTTGTCAATTTGGGATGGTATGTCCGAATACCCATTGCTCAGGAAATAGCAAATCAAAGGGTTTGCAGTGAGTCGGTGCTAACGCTACCCTCAAAGACGAGTGTGTACAAGGGTGTTTAGCATAACCCTTGTAAGAGCAAGTGAATTACTTACTTTCTACTAATCAAAAAATTTCAGTAGATATCGCTCCGAAAATACTTGCGAGCAAAAACAGAGCCAAAGAGAAAAATCCCCCGGAGATGGCCCCCACTCCATAGCGCCATTCTCGGCGAGTCAACCACCAAATTCCGTACAAAACAGAGAGAACGAACAAGAGACATAGAAGGATAAACGGATATGCGTATTCCGGAGGATATTCGCAACGATATCCCCAGAGAGCAAAGCAGAAGTAGGCTCGCTCGTTGAAAAACTGATAGATGGAAATCAGTCCGCCAATGGCCAAGGTTGGAAACAAACTCGAACCATACGTTAGTGATTTGCTGATTTGTTGTGGTCCCTCCATGTAAAATCTTCCGAGTTTATCTATATCTTGATATTGCCTACAAATTCTATGATTCTAGTTTGAAAGGGGACCCCTTGTGTACACTCATGAATACAACGGTAGCGATGTATATGGCCCATGGCAAGCCCTTGTGAAAGATAAAAACACTGCATGGGTAGACGCATAAACCCATGTAATCAAACCTAAACTGGTTCAATCTACCATTCATTCAATCATTCCACATTGAATCCTCTTCAACATAAGGAGATTCATTGATACTTTGAGGGGGTTGCTTTCTTCGCACAAATAGTATGACGATAGCCAGGAATACTATCGAACCTGCGATGAGATATGAGGAACTATCGCTAATTTCCACGCTTATGTCTTGAGGGGTGCGGACATCTGGGTTTTCTGGTTCTGGATCTTCATTATCTCCGACTCCATCTGAATCAGTGTCAAGCGTTTCATTTTCGTCTTGAGGAAATGCGTCTGAGTTGTTTCCAACTCCATCACCATCATCATCATGCGTTTCATTCCCGTCTTGAGGGAATGCATCTGTGTTATTTCCTACACCATCTCCATCATCATCTTGAGTTTCATTTCCATCGTTTGGAAAGGCATCAGAATTGTCACCTACACCATCCCCGTCACTATCTTGAGATTCATTTTCATCGTTTGGAAAAGCATCAGAATTATCTGGAATTCCATCCCCATCGCTATCAGATACTGGAGGTTGATCACTGAATGGAATAAGTTGGATTATCACATCTGCTAAATCACCTTGGAAAAAGAATGGAGAGTTCGTTGATGCATTCCACGCAATGGGGTTCCATTGCTCTGGTGAAAAAGCAAGAATGCCGTCAGGTTGTACGAGTTTGTAAGATGGAACGCCCCCAATATCCCATGAGAACATATTGTCTTGGTCCAAATCATCAATGTACGTGATTAAATTATGCGCGGAACCTGGCCGATTTGAACAATCGGTTGAACCGCATTCATGCCCAGAGGTTCTATCTCGAAAAGCCTCGATTTCTTCACGTGAGGAATTGTGGCCAGAAATATTGAGCTGCGTTGAAGATACAAAGAATTCAACTTCAGGCATACCATTCGAGAGATTGTTGGAATCAAACTGATTGGACCAAGTATCCATCTCTTCAGCCATCTGAATGCAATATGGACAATCAGTATCAATGAATTGTAATGCAGTCCACGGTTGACCAAATGGAGCGTTCAAGTTAGGATTAAAATGTTCATCAAATGAAGAATTTGTCCAATTCTCACCTGCATAGATTTGGCCTTCGAGTAAAGGCGTAGGCATTCCTATTTTCGAATTTTCTACCATACTAAGAAGCGAAATGGAAAGATTCTCACTGGAACTCGCAGTGTTGATCGGAGGAAGAGAATTGATCTCTTGAACAGTTACCGTGACTGTAAAACACGACTGGCAAATGTATTCTGTATGCTTTTTCCCAACTGAATCTGTAATGGTTACATTAAATTCGACTTCCTGATTCCCACCAACATAAAGATCTCCGGGAACTGTAGAAGTGACATTTCGTTCAGTGTTTACTTGGATTGAGATTTTTTCTTGATATGTCGTTGGATTATAGGCTATGCATGTCACTACAGAGATTGGAGACTCATTAGAGATGTTTTCATTATAGATGTAATCAAATTCAAAGTCTGGGCACGATAAAGAAATGTGAGCATTTGGAGACTGAGCAGAAACGGGCATATTTGCCATTAATGGAAATAACAAAATGACGATGAGAAGTTTCGCCTTCATGCCGCTCCATTCTTCAAGTATTATTTGAGAAGTTCCCGGTGTTACGAATGTTGATTGTTCTTTTTACCAATGTGAACACAAGGAGATCCCTTGTATATGCGGGCGAGCACATCGGTACGCTCGAATATGACCCACTGCAAGCCCATGTGTATCTCTAAAATGAATCAAAGGGTCTATGCTTAATACCCTTGAATAAATGATTATTTTTTCTTAGGCCTCATTCTTTCTTGTCTAAGTTTTTTGTAATCCCAATTTGGCTTGTGCTGAGGTTTCTTTGACGACTCACTATCTTCATACACTTTTCCTATGTACAGCAGAAATATCACTCTGAATTTCAGAAAGCATCTTGATGCGAGAAAAATTGAGTGAAGGTTAATGCCTATTACGGAGAGTACGTGGTAGAATAATGAGTGCAGGAAGGCCCACACTTAAGTGCAGAAGATTGAGCATTATGGCCGCCTCAAAAGACCCTGAGCCAAAGGAGTACATTCCATAGGCAAGCAAGAACATAACGCCGCTGACCCTCCACCACTTGTCGGGATTGTTGGTCAACATCTTCAGCAAGGTGTGGAAAACAACTGTAGTTGCACAAAAGGCAACGGTAGCTATGAAACTAGCCAGAGTAAACAACACTGGAGGAAACATGGTATTGGATCGGGTTTCCCAAGGTGCCCATGGCGTATCCATGCCCACAACCAGTGTCAACAAAGCCGCCATTGCTGTCGCCAACACACCGATTGAAAGGAGCGTCTTAGTGGATGCTTTCAACGCCGTAAGGTGGGCGGTAATCATGGCGAAACGTTGGGTTTGTAGTACATAGCCTCGTGTTTTCGTTTAGAAACTGACCTCGCTCGAACAATTGGATATAAATCGAGTTCTCCGCCACCTTTCTTGACACCCATATGTACAACGCAACCCTCGAGTTCCGTAGTTGTTCAATCAGTTCCCCAGAATGGTTTGTTGTTGCTAACTTTATCCTCTAAATCTTCATCATAGATGAGATACGTTGTGCTGCTTGTTTCAAATCGATGCACGTTACCATGCTTTGTCCGTTGAGTGATCGGGCTTGTTCTTCTGTTCATGTT
>CENG01126100.1_pt1 | contig 12958 bp, 14 predicted proteins | sample 530131 | NCBI WGS metagenome assembly CENG01 (sample SAMEA2591057, study PRJEB7988) | marine metagenome | biome: marine biome (ENVO:00000447); feature: surface water (ENVO:00002042) layer; material: saline water (ENVO:00002010), including plankton (ENVO:xxxxxxxx) | depth 5 m
ATCTTCTTATATCATTCATTACATTTGTGTCGTTGTATACACCTATAGTTACATATAATATTGTTCCTACTCAAACTGTTCCTAAAAAAAAGATTGTATTTTTTCCTGCAAGTCTTCAAAAACCCATTCCCAAGGAAATGTATCATGGATTTGTGGATGCGTTAAAAACCAAATACGATGTAGAAGTGTATTCTTCACAAAATGAATACAACTATAAAGATGACAAGGAAGTATTTTTATTATCTCATTCTTCGGGGGCAATGCAAATGATGGACGCTTTTTATTCTATATCTGAAAATATCACCAAAAAGGCGGTGTTGATTGATCCTTTGGATTTTCAAAAATATAGTCGTTCCATACAAGTACCCCAAATGCCAAATATTGATCTCAATGCACTTGATGATAAAGTCAAGGAAGTTTTTGAAAAGGACTATATTGGTGATTTTTTATCTAGTTTCAAAGATGATTCTCATAAGAATGAAACATTAAGTAAAATACTTGTAATGAATCACGCAAATACAAATGAATGGCGCTATATACCATTCGTGCCTCCGCTTTCTATTTTGAAAATGGAATTTGACAAAATGGTAAATGTCACTATCACGGAAAAAACGATTGAGAAATATAACCATTTTGACATACTAGATAAGCCATGGGCAACACAAATCAATAAAATGAGTTTTCAAAAACAAGAGACAAATCCAGAAGAGTATCATAATGAAATTATACCCCAAATTAACGAGTTTTATAACAATTAAACTATTTCAAAACTATATATGGCTTTTCTTGCTCCAAGTAAACTACCCATTTTAAGAAGAAATATCAAAACATATGATAATATACAAGGTGCCGATATAGGTATACCATTGAATATTATTACCAATTTGTTTACAAATTTACATTATGGCAAAGAAATTACCACCCCATATATAGTTTCACTACAGTTTTTGATTGGTTATTATACCTACGGAAAGGATCGCTTTAAAGATGCGTTAGAATATGAAAGTGCACCTTATGAAACTTCATCAACCAAACAAGAATTATATATGTCTATTTTGAAGTATAGATATATATCTAGATTGAGTTATTGTATCTGTTTTTATGCTATTCTATATAGTTTAAATGATCAACTAACTCCCGGTCAATATTTACCAATCATGGGTTTGTTGTATTCTACCGAGTACTACAAACAATTCAAAACAAACATACCGGCATTTAAACCATTTTATGTATCTTTGTTATGGACATTTGCTACTTGTATATTACCATGTTTAATTCACGATCATGATTATTCTATATTAGCAGATCCATATGATTACTTGCCATGTGCCCTAAATTTATTTGCGTTTACAAACCTTGCAGATATTAAAGACATAGAAGAAGATCGAATCAATGATGTGAAAACATTTCCGGTATTGTTTGGAGAAGACGTAACGTATATGAGTATATTTTTTGCCTTGGCATCTTCATCGTTGTTGTTTGGCTTGCATCCCCATTATATGGATCGTCCATTGATCAATAGTTTATTTGAAGTACAAAATATAGTATTATCCATTTTATGTGCAGGTTTAAAATTCAAACGTGTCGTCTGAAAAGGCGCTTTCTTTACACGACTTGTCCGCAAGCGCATAATCGCTTACCCGCGACTCAAAAAAATTGGTCTTTCTCTCCAAAGAAATCATTTCCATGAAATCAAACGGATTTGGACTATTGTATATTTTATCAATACCCAATTGCATCGCCAAACGATCCCCAACGTATTCAATGTATTTACCCATCAAGTCGGCATTCATTCCAATGAGTCTGCACGGCAATGCTTCACATATAAATTCTTTTTCAATTTCTACGGCTTCACTAATGATCTCCACGAGTTTCTTTTTCATAAGTTTCTTTTCAAGCTTATTATAAAGCAACACGGCAAATTCCGTGTGGAGCGCTTCATCCCGACTGATCAACTCATTGCTGAAGGTAAGTCCGGGCATGAGACCCCGTTTTTTCAGCCAAAAAATAGAACAAAAACTACCACTGAAAAATATTCCTTCTACGCAAGCAAATCCAATCAATCGTGATGCGAAACTAGATCGTTTATCGTTGATCCATTTTTGAGCCCATTTGGCTTTTTTATCAATACAATCATAATGTCCCATTGCATTGAATAATTTCATTTTTTCATCCTTATCTTTGATGTATGTATCGATCAATAAAGAATATGTTTCGGAATGAATATTTTCCATAGCAATTTGAAACCCGTAAAAAGCACGAGCCTCAGCTAGTTGAACATCACCTAGGAATCGCAAACCCAAATTTTCAAGAACAATTCCATCGGAGGCAGCAAAAAAAGCCAATATCATTTTTACGAAAAAACGTTCATCATTATTGAGACTTTCCCAATGTGTCAAATCTTTGGATAAATCAATTTCTTCAGCACGCCAGAAACAATCCATTTGTTTTTTGTACATTTTCCAAATGGATTCATCTTTAATTGGAAACATAACATATCTGTTATCATCTTCGGTAAGGAGTGGTTCAATAATTGTTCGGGACATTTTTAGAAAGATTGTTTCTAAATAATATACATCAACATTTTTTTATATGCCTATAATTCATTCATTTTCAAATACGATAAATATTTCACTTATATACGTACGATGGATCGTGACAAAATAAATATTAAGTTACTTGATGAATTAAAAAAGCAAAAAAACTTAAGTGAAGAAGAAGAGGAAGCCCTTGTTGAAGTAATTCTATATTTAAGAAAACAAAGCGATCAAAAGGATATAGTGTCAAAGGAAAGTATACAAATGTTGCAACTGTATTTGAATCAATAAAATATAATTCTATATATATAGTATGCCTCCGAAGAAGCAAAGTAAGAAAAAGAAGATGAATTTTATGAAAAGTGTATTTAATTCGTCATTATTATTGTTCATTGTTTTTGTTGTTGCGTTGATGGATCTTATTTGCCTTTGGAAAATAGAAGATAATGAATCTTTGTTTTTGTTTTTATTAATAGCCTTCATTACAAGAACCCAAACTGAAAATATGATCATGGTGTTAGCGTTTCCACTAATTGTTGTAAATGTGTTGGTATTTTTGCGAACGAAATTTCAAAGTCAAGAAGGATTTGTAAGCAATGACGAATATGAGCCGTATGATTTTCAAGAATGGTTGAAAGAATATGTGCAAGATGAGACAAATAGTTCCAAAGGACTCACATATAAAGATATGACCACGCAAATGAATTCGTATGGTAGTTTATTTGAACTGATTGATGTTTTATTACAAGGAGCGTCTCAAATGCAAGACAGCGATGATGCGGAAAACAGAAAGTACGTGGACAACGTGAAGGATTATTTGATATTGGTATATAATTTATCAGAACGAGATCCGTTATATAACACGGACGATGCCAAATATGTGCGAAAATTAGGAGATGACTACAACCTATTTTTAATTGAAAAGGAAACCCAAAAGAGAAAGAAAAAAGTGGAAACTGAAGATGACGATGAAGATGAAGATGACGATGATGATGACGACGATGATGATGACGATGATGATGACGACGATGATGATGATACGAACGTGACTACAACAAAAGTTCCAAAAAAAAAGAATACCGAAAATATTGAAAAACAAATGGATGTTTTGAAAGAAACAATTCAAAGCATCAATTTGGAAGGATTGACTGGAGGAATGAAGAAGAAGAAGAAGAAGAAGAGTTAAATAATCTAAACCAGATTTATTTGATTGCTCCTTATTCCGAGGCCATCATGCTCGTCCGACTCCCCTCTCTCGTCATTTTCAGTAATTGGATTTTCAATATTTTGGTTTATATATTCTTCTAGTTCTTTCAATTCCTCTTCAGACAAATGCTGTAAAATAAATATCAATCTATTTTTATTCATTTTTTTCAAAATTTGATCTTTCATAGATTGATAACTTGTTTTCATACCTTTTCCCATAACAGTTGCACCTGTTTTCATACCTTTTCCCATAACAGTTGCACCTGTTTTCATACCTGTACCCATTTCAGAAAAACTGCTTGACAATTTTTTATCCACTTTTTCCATGGCATTTGTATTTGGGATAAACGCCTTGAAAATATTTTCAATACTCGGTACTTCAAGTCCAACACTACCTTCATTGAAAAGACGTCTCAGACTATCTTGAATATATTTTTTTTCAAGCTTATTTAATTCGTCTTCAGATTTTTGCAATGTTTCTTCATCTATTTGCTCTTGCTCTTGCAAATATTTGTTATAATAATCTCGCAAATCTCCTTCTACGTATATATTATTATTATTCATATTTATTTTGATTTCGTCTACGTTGTAAAAGTCAACCAGATTATTTGTATAAAAATCAACGACTGGTGAATTCATATATATGTAAGTATTATATATAATTAAATATAATTTTATTATATATAATGTCATCCATAGATTCAAGACCAATCCAATTTGATTCATTGGACGATGCAATTCAGGATACGGAGGTGTCCGTAAAATATAATTTCAACAGTGAAGAATTCAAAGAATATAAAATTAAAAAGGCTATAGAACCAACATTAAACATACAAGGATTATCTTTACAAGTTATAGATAAAGGAAACAAAAGCACATCATTAGAATTCAATGGCAATTCTTATTTATTTAATCGTATGATTTTTACAAAAGGCGTCGACGACCCTACAAACGGGTCTAGTGTGTTTGAATATTCATTATTATTAGAATTAGAAAGTAATGTAGACGCAAATAACAAAGTATACATCGTATTGCCTATATTCAACAATGAAAATGATGCGGCTTCCGAAGATGGCCCCAGTGATTTAAGAGCGTTTCTTAAGGACATTAAGGAAGACGACGTCACCAAAGAAAATAAAATCAAAGGAAAAATAAATATTAACTTTTTAATTCCTTCATCCACTTTCCACTATTATTATTTAAACCGAAATATTTTCATTGTTTATGATGAAAGCCCATTGAGCTTTGATATGAGTGATAAAACTTATAAAGTATTTCAAATAGAGGAATTATTTTACCCAGAAGAAATTGAACTCAATGCAGTTACAATTGTGAATGAAATATATTCTTCTTCTTCGGCTGCGCTGAATCGTAGCTTACAAGGAAGTATGCTTGATGATATTTATATTGATTGCGCACCTATTGAAGATTCTGAAAACAATCAAAAAATTATTGAACCAAAAAGGGTTTATTCTGTACGTCCCCTATTTGATACGGAACAATTGGGCGTAAGTAGCAAATACTTTATCATGTTTTTCGTATCTATGTTTATTTTTGGTTTGAGTTACATGTTTATATCTAATTTAAATAATATTCCAACATTCACAAATGTGAGTCAAATGACTGAATTCATGAAATCTTCTATATTTGCATATGGAATTGGTTTGAAATTTACATTATTTATCTTTTTCTCTACATTTATCATGGCAACATATCAATTGGCGAGGAAGTCTTTTGATAAATGGTTTAAAAAGTATAATGCCATTTTATATACTCTTTTGGCTCTGTTTACAATGGGGAGTTGGATGATTTGGTTCGCAATTACAAATCAATTAAATGATGAAAATAAAGTGATCATGAGTGCTATTAAAATAGCAATTATTGGAGCAGTAGTATATGGAATATCATATACAGTTGTTCCTGGTGATCTTCGCCCTGGAAACATAGATATGCTTTTGTATATCTTTTTCATTTCTCCGGTGATTATGGGATTATTAAATATAAAGAAATTAAGTCAACAAGATGAAGGGAGGGGTGAAGGCAGTGAATAATTTCAAACCGCTTCATAAGCAACAGGATCCTTTTTTGGTTCAAAAGAGGCCTTAGGATTTTCCCGTTTTGTTACAAGAGGTGCCATGCGTTGAATCGTATTTAATTCAACCTTGTCGCTATCCCGACGCTGAATATTTTCATTAATACGTTGCATCACCGCATTTTTTGTGACAATGTCAGACACCGACTTTGGAATGTGTCTACCAAGGTTTATTCCGGTATTTTTCACACATTCATACAAGTAAATAAGGAATAAAATTGCAACAACCGGGTTAAAGAAAACAAACAGTAAAAGTAGAATCACCAAAGAAAGAATCATTCCTGGTGGGCTATTTAACGTATTTTTAACGCTTTGTTCTACTGGCACTTCAAATAGAACTAAAATTGCTAAAATAAGACCAATTAAATTTTCAAGGGTGAAGCAACTCTTTGCTTTTTTAATCATTTTAGATGTTTTTGCCATAGTTTTATTTATATAATACCGATATAAATAAAATTGAAAAGAAATGTTTATAAATTCTTAATATTACATGACCCATTACATTGGACGCAAGGGGTATTCTATTTACAAGGACAGTTTTACACAAACACAATTACATGAATTTCGCAAAAATTTAACTGTCAAACCAAATCAAGGCGCAAGTGGATTTGTTTCCAATATTCAGTATCCAATTTATCGTGAATCTTCCAGTAAAATGTATTTGCCCCGTTATTATGGATTAGAGCATATAGGTCCTTGTGAACGCAATTTATTGGCGCAAGGTATGCTCATAGATCTAGAATTCAAAGGCGATTTATTTGAATATCAAAAAAACATTGTGAGCAAGTATGTTCAACACGTAGGAGAAAGTGGCGGTGGTTTATTGGACGTCGAACCAGGCAAGGGCAAAACTGTGATGGCCCTAAACATTTTATCTCAATTGAAAAGAAAAACACTGGTAGTGGTTCATAAAACGTTTTTACTAAACCAATGGAAGGAACGTATTATGCAATTTCTACCTGAAGGAAAAGTAGGTATGATCCAAGGACAAGTCATTGATATTGAAGATAAAGACATTGTCATTGGAATGCTTCAAACATTGTCTACCAAAGACTTTAGTGAAGATATTATCAAGCAGTTTGGATTAACGATATATGATGAGTGTCATCATTTGAGTGCTGAAGTATTTTCAAATGTTATGATACGTATTCATACGAATTATATATTAGGACTCAGTGGAACAATGACCCGAAAAGATGGGTTGACCAAGGTATTCAAGTATTTCATTGGACCTGTGGTTCACAAAGAAAAAACGGATGTATCTACACAAGTGTTAATCAAAACAATATTATTTGATGATCCTTACAATGATGAATATAATGATGTAGAAACTGATTTCAAAGGAAATCCAATGTATAGTAAAATGATCACCAAGTTATGTGAAAATACACATCGGACAAACATGATTGCAAACTTGATCCGTCATGAATTACAGCAAAACTCAGATCAACAAATTATGATTTTAGCGCACAATAAAACACTCATTCACCAGTTGCACGAACTCATAACCACATTTGAAAGCAGTATTGGATATTATTTGGGGGGTATGAAAGAAGCTCAATTGAAAGAAAGTGAATCAAAAACAGTGATTATTGCGACGTACGCAATGGCATCCGAAGGATTAGATATCAAAACATTGACTACTTTATGCATGGCAACGCCAAAGTCAGATGTGTGTCAATGTGTGGGCCGAATTTTGCGAAGTAAACACGTAAATCCTTACGTCATTGATGTTATTGATACTCATGATATATTCAAAAAACAATTTATGAAAAGAAAGACGTATTATTTCAAGAAAAATTATAAACTCCATAAGTTTTTAAACTACGATGATTATGTTCAAAATAAATATACTCCTGAATCCAAAGAATCCAAGAAAGCAAAAAAAAAAGGATCTACATGTTTGATTAATTTTGAGGATTGTGTTTCTTGAAAAGACATCCCTCGTTTGATAAATTAGGAATGGCTATAAATATTGATGGATCTTTTAACGCACAATCTTTCATCCATATTTTCAAAATACAAAATTTCTTTTTGGGGCTCAATGTGATTCCATTGATTTTTGAATGATCTACCTTTCGTTTGGTAATCGTATTTCCAATAACTGAAAAATATACATGTTTCCATACTTGTTCTATATCTTTATTTAACACTTTGAACGAAAAACAACCACCTTGTTGATTATGTACGTCTTCCCACATGGGTTTAATATCTTCTTTCATGAGAAACATCATTGATTTTTTTATTAAATCATAATGTATTTCATCATTTAATAAAATAGCATTTTCAACACTGTTAAATCTCAATATTTTTTTATAACTTTCAAGATTCCATTCTCGTGTGTCATGTAAATGTAAGTAAAAAGTCCATTGATTTTGGAGTGAACTATAGGATAAATCACCCATGGTCACACTTATGATATATATATATGTTTTTTTCTTTAAATAGTTAGTACATCAATATTCTTCATTCATTTGTTCCAATGCACCATAGGCTTTACTCAGGGCAGATTTTGCTTCGCGAATGCGTGTTTCATCTACATTGATAGAACCAGTATTTGGATTGGGAACTTCATATGTTTTAGTTGTTGATTCGGGGTCTAGCCCAAATACATGATACAAAACAAGAGTCATATAAGTATAGAATATAAATGGAATAAACACAATGATCCACGAAACTATTGTCATTTGTTTAATACACAGCATTTGTAGTAAAAATGTCATTAAAAAGCCTATCAATAATTGTAAAAATGCTCCTTTTTTAAGACCACGATGATATGCCATAATAACATGAATCAACATGAAAATAAAGTAAATCATTGCGGGTCCGCAAAACTTGGAAATAACCATAAACATATTTATAATGAAAGTATATAAAAATATAAGAAGAAAAAAAATATAAAATGAGTTCACAAGAAGAACACATTGCCATCATAAAACGCCAAACAGACTATAGTGAAGAAATTATTATTGAGAAACTTAAGATACATGATAATAACATTGAAATGATTCTGAAGGAATATTTAGGTGTGCAAGAAAAAAACAAGGATAATCACCTATCAAGTAATCAGAAAATTTTCAAGGCTATTAGGGAGAATTTTTAAATTTAAAAACACATAAAGATTTTTGTCTTTATATGTTTATGAAGAAATATTTGATTGTATTATTGACCTCAAGTGACGTTGATATTTTGATTCTATCTATAGAAAGTGCACTGAATCAAATCTATAACAATTATGATGTATATGTTGTAGTCAATACTACAAAAGAAGGATATTTTGAACGCGTAAAGAAACAATGTGAACCCTATAATATTGTAAAGATCATTCAAACACCTAGCAATGGAAAACCAGGAAAAGGGCATAACTCGGTATTGTCTTTATTTCGAAATGAATCCTATGACTATTTGATTATGTGTGATGGGGATGATTTTTTATACCCGACCGCATTAACAAGAATAGAACATCTTTTAAAAAGTCACGACTATGATGTCATTGCGCTATGCGGTCGTTCTTCTTCATTATCTATGCGTTGTAATGATTGTAAAGAAAGTGGTTCTTTGACAAGCAAACAGATGGTATATACATGGAATTTTCAAGTGTCTATTGATCGTCTTTTCTTTAAAAACATATCTAGCGATTATAATCATACATTGGCAACACCGTGTAGACTATTGGTAACTAAAAAATCCTTTGCGATGCAAGAAGAAAACTTATTTGATGAACGAATGCAAATTTATGATGATTATTACATGTTTTTATCATTGTATCAATATTGTATTCATCAAAAATATAAGATTGGGTTTTTATGTGATCCATATTTGTATTTATATAACTTTACAAATCCAAATTCAGTGAGTCATAAAATAGATTCCAATGATCATCAAGATCAGATATATTATAATTCTTATGATATATCAAAATTAGATGTTTCTAAAATAAAGGTAAATTGTCATTGGAATCTGAACCAAGATGAAATGATCCATATACGTTCTTTTGAGCGAAAGATCCAAAAAGACTATTTACAGTATTATAATGAACACTTTCCAATACATATAAACAATAACGATTCTATCTTATTTGTGGATAACGGAACTGATTGGGATTACTCTACGATTCAAAAACGATCATTACGAGGAACAGAAAATGCTATATATCAAATATCTGATGCATTGTCTTCCTTAAAGAATAAAAAAATTGTGGTTCTAACAAAAACAGGGACTCATAAAAAAATAAATCCTTATTTTGAATTCAATCATATAAACACACGCTCTCACTATACATTTCAGATTGCAATTCATCAAGGAATATTTCTGAATGACCCTCTATTTTATAATAAAAAAAATATACTTTATATCCAGCATGATGTCAATGTTGATTGTATTCAAACAAATTTTTCAAAGTTAAAAGATTTTGACACATATATACACAAATATATATTTGTAAGTGAATGGCAAAAGAAGCGTTTTATTGATCATTATCATTTGAGAGAAGATAAATGCATAGTGATTCAAAATGCGGTTAGTCCTGCGTTACACCTCCCGAGTCATAATGATAAAAAAGTACAAAGTTTGATTTTTGTAAGTTCACCATATCGTGGATTATTGCCGTTACTTTCTTTATTTGACCATTTAATTGTAGCGTACCCAAATTTGCGATTGAAAGTATTTTCCAGCTTTCACATTGAAAATTCAAGTACTCGTAACTATGTTCCTATTGATGAATCATATATGAATAATATAAATCACTCATCATATGATATGCGATATGAGAACATTTATAATTATATGATCAAACATGATAATATTGATTTTTATGGTAATGTTCCGCAACATATACTTTTTCAACACATGAAAGTTAGTATGATCATGTTATATCCATGCACGTTTGCAGAAACATGTTGTACTTCGGTATTAGAGGCCATGGCAAATCGTTGTTTTGTTATTTCTTCCAAAATCGGCGCCCTTCGTGAGACAACAAACAATATGGCTTATTTATACGACCCGTGTTTAACAAGTCCATCTTCGGTGAACGAAACAGTTATAAATCCAATTTGTATTAAAAATATATCTCATACATATCAAGAAAATATAGTGAACAAGTGCAAAGAGTTACTAGACACTTATTATAGCAAGGAAAATCAATCTTATTTAGACCTACAACAAAGCTACATCATGTCTAGTTGTTTATGGAAGCATAAAATGGAACAAATAAAATCTTATTTATAAAAATCGCAAAGACATTAAACTTCTTGGTGGCTTAATTTTTGGACCATTGGTAATATTATAATGATAAGGAGTAAATGAGTTATGATCATATTTTGTTTTGAACGATTTTACATGCAACATTTGATCATTGTCATCATAAGTGTAGTGATAATTCTTTAGAAAAGATATTCCATCATTTTCATGTTTTCGTTTCTGCATTTGTCGCCTCAAGTTTTTTTGATCTATAGTTTTCACGGTTTCATCGTAAAAATGCAAAATATCATGAGATTGTATAGGATAAAAACATGACCGATCTATAATCAATTTATGTTCTAATGCGCGTTGATGAACTACATTATCTTCAAAACCCCATCCCCAATAATTGGGAAATCCATTTATTTTTTCAAAATCTTCTCCTCGTATGGAGAAAATGCCTCCTAGTGCAAAGCGATGGCCGTAAAAGTGTTTTATAATATTTGGTGTTACATCATAATTCAAAAGATTCTTTTTATATGGAACTGTGTCTACATCATTAAATACCAATATAATGGATTTATAATCATCTGGATATATTTCTTTGATATACAAAAAACCCAAATTTTTCATGGCTCCACGATTAAAAGGTAAATTGTTATCTTGGTGGACGTATAAGAATCTATATTCATTTTCTTTATAGTCTTCCATGATATAATTCATATATCTTTTGAAAAAAAATAAATGACATTTTCTTTTTCTATATGGTATAATGAATATAATCATGTATATAATGATTGGTTATATTTTTCAATGATTGAATTTGGAATTAGTTTTGAATGATAGATTTCTAATTTCTTACAACACTTATTAATGGTGACTTCGCTGATAGTACTGACAATGTGAATATTTCGTTTGGATATACCCAAATTACAATAAATGGATACATAATAAACAATTCCGGCGGCAATTGAATTGGGTGTGTTTTCCGGAATATAGTTATTTTGCTCCACCAATTTAGCAATAAATAAACACAACTTGGTCAGTTCTTGATTAACATTTAACTTACTACAAAACCGGGCAATAAATGTACACGGTGTTGTTTTGGTCATTTGAGTCACATTGTGTTCATCGTTGTTTACTTCCAAGTCATTAAGAATGTTCATGGCATTTTTACATCCTTTTGTTGCGCTCGTATTGTCTAGTTGAAAGATAGACGCAATTTCGCGTGGGGTTCGTGGATTTTTATTAATACTGAATGAAATATAAATCGATGCTGCTAAAATACCATCCCGATTCAATCCGCGAAATGTTTTTGCTTCAGATAGTTTATCATAATATCGTATTGCATCATCTATGATAATTTTGGGTATTCCAGCATTTTTAGCAATTAGTGTAATGATCTGAAAATCATCATATTTAGATTTTTCTTTATAAGGCATACTTTGCCATTCTGTATATCGCTTTATTTTTCGCATTTCATAAGAAGAAGATTTAGAACACATGACTTTACAACCATATGAAGATTCTACCAATAACGGATTAATCGGCATACCACATCGCGTTGGGTCTACAAGGCTGTGGTCATCTGCACCATAATAACGCCATTCAGCACCAAAATCAATGATATCTTTGTAAAGCTTTCCGCATTTTTGATTACTACAAAACAAAAACCCATTATCTTGAGAATACAAATGACTGTTGCAAACATCACACGTATTTGTTTTCAAAAAGTTATTTTTTTCATATATGCATTCTATATTGGTCTTACTTAAGCTTTCTTGTTCTTCCAACTGACTCCATGCTAATTTGATTTGTTTTTTTGATTTATTGTCTTTTTTTAGCTTTTTGGTTTTTGTATTATCAGCAAACATTTTAATAGAAAACAAAAGTATTATCTTCCGAATATTTGAACTTATAAATTATTTTCAATTTTTTTTAAAAA
>CENG01118892.1_pt1 | contig 12939 bp, 11 predicted proteins | sample 530131 | NCBI WGS metagenome assembly CENG01 (sample SAMEA2591057, study PRJEB7988) | marine metagenome | biome: marine biome (ENVO:00000447); feature: surface water (ENVO:00002042) layer; material: saline water (ENVO:00002010), including plankton (ENVO:xxxxxxxx) | depth 5 m
TCATTATCTGCTCAAGCAAGATATGCAGCAGGTGTAAGAGAGATATTGGAATGTTTCTTTGATGACAAACCAATAAGAGAGCCATATTTGATTGTTCAAAATGGTGATTTGGCTGGAATGGGAGCTCATTCTTATACAAAAGGAACTGCCACAGACGGTTCTGAAGAAGCAGCAAAATATAAGAAATAGTTATTAACTTTATTATTAGAGATAGGGGCGTAACCTTATCTCTAACTCTTCTTTTATTTTTAATTGCCCATATATATACAACATGATTAAAAATGTAGCAGTAATTGGATCATCAGGGGCAATAGGAAATTCCATATCTAAATTATTAAAAAGTGAAATTTCAGTTGAGTCTGTTTACAATTTCTCGAGATCAGCTATTTCTGAATCTTCAGAGAAAGAAAAAAATATTTATATAGATATAGAGAACGAAGATTCAATAATAGAATCAATAAAAAAGATTCCAAAAGATATAAAGTTTGATTTAATTTTTGTTGCTACAGGTATTTTGCATAACGATGAAGATATATATCCAGAAAAAAGCATAAAAGACATATCTGGTAATAAACTTAAGAAAGTTTTAATGGTTAATACAATTGGCCCAGCATTGATCGGCAAATACTTCATACCTTTTTTAAATAAAAATAATAAAAATGTTTTTGCATTTTTAAGTGCGAGAGTTGGTAGTATTTCAAATAATAAGATAGGTGGCTGGTATTCCTATCGTGCCAGCAAATCAGCACTCAATCAGATAATTAAAAACTTCAGCATTGAAATTAAACGATCAAATCCAAATTCAATTTTTGTTGGCCTACAACCAGGAACCGTTAAAAGTAATTTAAGTAAACCATTTCAAAAAAATGTTAACTCTAAGAATCTATTTTCTCCAGATTACAGTGCTAAAAAACTTATCGATGTAATAAATAATTTGTCTATTGAAGATACCGGGAAGCTTTTTGCTTGGGATGGTGAGGAAATTCACCCATAAAAAAACCCAGCGAATTGCTGGGTTTTTAGAATAAATAAATATTACTCTGAGTCGCTAACAGCAGCTACATAAATAGCTAAACCAAATGCAATTTTATTAATAAAATCAGCATAGTTGTATATTAAGTTAGCATTACCCATATCAGCATTTGCTCCAACACCTACCCAATAACCTATTGGATAAATAGCCCAACCGACAGTAACAATTAATCTAATTGTACTAAAGGCACTTTGAGCAGCAGCATTACCACTAGAAGCATTTAGTTTTCCAGCTTCACCCATGAAAATCTCATAGATAATGTAAAACCATGCTAATAGAGCAATAATACCTGCAATATTTGCATTCATTGAACCAGTCTCTCCCATGAAACCAAAGATAAGCATAACTAAAGATGCTCCTAAAAGTTTCCAGAATAGACCAGAACTTACATTTGTACATACTTTAAGAATCAAGTAAAACTCAATTATTTGAAGTGGCACAGTAATTAACCAGTCAATATATCTATATACAGTTGGAGATGTTCCAGTTTCAACCCAAACGCCTCTCATATACATATAATGCCAAAACGCCACACCAGTAACTAAACCAGCAACTGATAGTGATGTTTTCCATTTGCCATGAACTCTGTCTCTTTCTACAAAGAAGAACACAGTAGCGGCAAGCATAGCAGCTGTTACAATCCAAAATGACACTCCTGTCATATCGCCTGTGCTGAGATCTGCAGCAAAAGCTGGAAGCGCAACAACGCCTGCAAGTGTTAATAAAAATTTCATATATAACTCCTTATATAAGTAGTGGAGCATTAATTCACTCCCCCCATTTCATATGAACTTCTTATGATACAAAAATCTTAAAAATGTATCAAATTTTAGCTTTTGCAAGAAATTACCCTTATTAGAATTATTTTGATTAAACTGTAATGTTTAGTATTATAAAAAGCATATGAAAGTAGCGATATATCCAGGTTCATTTGATCCAATAACATATGGTCATATGGATATCATAGATAGAGCATGTGGACTTTTTGATAAGGTTGTTATTGCTATTGCAAAAAACGATGCCAAGAATCCTTTGTTTAGCCTTGAGGATAGAATTAAACTTTCAAAAAATATTTACCAAGGCAATGATCAAGTTGAAGTGGTTGGATTCCCAAGGCAACTTACGGTAGATGTTGCAAAAGAACAAAATGCATGTGCAATAATAAGAGGTTTGAGAGCAGTATCTGATTTTGAATATGAATTTCAACTTGCCACCATGAATAGATCACTAGCTCCAAATATTGAAAGTATTTTTTTAACTCCAAAAGAAAGCCTTATATACGTATCTTCAAGCTTGATAAAGGAAATTTGCGACCTTAAAGGAGATATTACAAAATTTGTTCATCCATCTGTAGAAAAAGCTCTTATGGCAAAATTAGCTTCTTAAGTCTGACAGTTCTGACAAAAAAACGTGGCCCTTTGACCAATAACTGTTTTAATAATTTTTGAACCACATATTTTACAATTCTTATCATTTCTACCATATACATTTAACTCAAGATTAAAATATCCTTCGCTACCATCTGCTGAGTAAAAATCTTTTAGAGTAGTGCCTCCCATCTTAATTGCATACCTAAGAACTTTTTTTATGGATTTCACAATTTGCTCACATTCATCGATGGTTATTTTTTTTGATAATTTATTTGGATCAACTTTTGCAAGAAAAAGACTTTCAGATGCGTATATATTTCCAACACCAACTATTTTCTTTTGATCCATAATTAATTTTTTAATGTTTAGATTACTTTTTTTACAAACATCTAAAAGATAATTTTTGTTAAATAAACTTGATAAAGGTTCAATACCTAGCTCCTTTATTAAAAAATGATTTTTATAATCTTTTGTAAGATGAATAGAACCAAATCTTCTTACATCATTAAATATTATTTTTTCGTCATTAAATATCAATTCAGCATGGTCATGTTTTCTAAAAAAATTATTTTTATTGTTTTGAATTCTTAACTTACCCGACATACCAAGATGAATCATTAAGTTAAAATTTGTTAGATGCAAAATAATATATTTAGCTCTTCTTGTTATGTCTATTACTTTTTTATTTTTAGTTTTTGTCTCAACTTTTTTTTCAACTTTCCATCTTAAGTTTTTATTATGAATGACGATTTCTTTTAGGGTTTTATTTTTAAATTTATTAATCGCTCTTACGGTTGTTTCAACCTCTGGCAATTCTGGCATTATCTAATTTAGTAGATCATTTATTTCAACTATATCACTTGGACTGATAGTCCCAGCAGCCAAAGCTAATCTTAGATTAGCAAGAATATAATCATATTTTGCATTAGCAAGATTCTTTTCAGCACTATATAGATTTTTTTCAGCCTGCAGAAGATCAACAATATTTCTTGTTCCAACGTTGTAGCCAACTCTTGTTGCTTCTAGAGCACTCGTTGCAGATATAACTGCTTGTTCTTGAGCATTTACATTGGCAACTAATGTTACAACATTTGAAAATTGTGATCTTACTTCTTGGATAATTCTTCTTTCAGCAAAAAGTGTATTTTCATCCGCTTCATTGTATTGAGAATATGCTTGCTTTCTTCTTGAGCTAACAGCCCCTCCTTGAAAAATAGGAATACTCATTTGAATTGCATAATTTCTTCTACCAGTTACAGCAGGAACAGGAATTCCCTGTCCGTTAACCTCAAATCCTTCATAGTTGAATTGATTAGTTTCTGATTCTGAAGCAGAGCCTACTATATCTATTTTAGGTAGATGATTTGATGCAACACTTCTTGCATTACTTTTTGCAGCATCTTTTCTTAAGTATGAGGCTTTGAGTTGATAATTATTCTCTAATGCAGTTTTAACCCACTCTTCCTTTGAGTTAGGGAATGGAGAAGAAACTTTTAAACCTTCTCCCAGTTCATCAATTGAAAATATTTCTCTTCCAATCAAGGCATTAAGCGCCTCTCTTGCTGAAAACAAATTACCTTCGTTATTTATTCTTGCAGCCTTACTTAAATCAAAAGCAAGTTGTGCTTCTTGCACTCCAGTGATCGCAGATAAACCAACTTCATATCTTTGCTTTGCTTGATCCAATTGCTTTTTAATTGCTTTTTCTTCGGAAATAGAAGCATTTAAGTTATCTATTGCCCTCAAAACACCAAAATATAATTCAGCAGTTCTTAATAGTAAGCTCTGTTGTTGATAACCAAAATCTGCTTCAGATGCATTAGTTAATGATTTAGATCTTTTGAAATTAAACCAAGAATCTAATCTAAATAAAGGTTGAGATAATCTTGCAGATTTAGAGAATGAGTTATATTCCTGTTGAAGTTCATCATTTTGATAATATTCATTCCAGTTAGTAGCTCCATTTAGAGTTAAGCTTGGAAGAAGTGCAGCTCTTCCTTGAACAACAAGTTGTTTGTCTGCAAGATATGAGTATTCAGCAGCTCTGTAAGTAGGATCATTTTCAAGAGCTTCATTATAGATTTCAAGAATATCTTCAGAATATAAAAAGGCCCCAAAAAAATAAACTATTACTAGTTGAATATAAATTTTATTTTGCATTTGTCTATTCTAACCTATCTTTTTATCTATTAAATGTATGCAGTGTATACATTATAGTGCTTTCTTAAATATTTGATACTAATAAAAGAACATTAATAGTTTAAAATTTAAATTAAACGTATTTTTTATTTGATTAGAGTAGAATAAAGACTTAAAAGATCAATATGAAAAACTACAACTGCAAAGTTTTTTTAAAATTAATTCAGAAGGCAATATAAGTTGGCCAAGAACACATACGACTCAAAAGCAATAGAAGTATTATCGGGATTAGATCCGGTCAGAAAAAGACCAGGAATGTATACCGATACATCTTGTCCAAATCATTTAATACAAGAAGTTTTGGATAACTCAGTTGATGAAGCAATTGCTGGGCACTGCTCAAATATTAAAATTAAAATTCAAAAAGATGGGCATATTCAGATTAGTGATGATGGTCGAGGCATGCCTGTAGATATTCATCCAGAACATAAAGTCAGTGGAGTAGAGTTAATTTTATGTAAGTTGCATGCAGGAGCTAAATTTTCTGGTGAAGAATATAATTTTTCTGGAGGCTTGCATGGTGTTGGTGTTTCTGTTGTAAATGCTTTGTCAGACTCACTTCAAGTTAATATCAAAAGAGATTCAAAAGAACATGAAATGCATTTTGATAATGGACATAAAAAGAGTGAATTGAAAATTATTGGCGATGTTGGCACAAGAAATAACGGAACAACTATAAAATTTAGGCCTAATTCTAAATATTTTGAATCCGATCAAATCAACTTGAAAGATCTTAAACATCTTTTAAAGGCTAAAGCTGTTCTGTGCCCAGGGTTAACAATAGATTTTTACTATGAAAAAAAGAAAGAAAGAATTAAATGGTTTTTTGAAGACGGCTTAAAAAGCTATTTGGAAGATTCTTCTGAAGATATTGATTTAATTCTTGAAGAGTCAATAGTATCTTCAAAAGAATCTAAAACACAGGAAGTAGAATTTGTAATTAATTGGTCAAATAAACCATCAAAAAACAAACTTGAAGAAACATATGTAAACTTAATTCCAACGTCACAAGGCGGATCACACCTTAATGGGTTTAAGTCAGGTTTGCTTGATGCATTAAAAGAATTTTGTGAATACAGAAGTCTTTTACCCAAAGGACTTAAGTTGAATACTGAAGATGTTATTACAAATGCTATATTTGTTGTATCTTCAAAGATGCAAAATCCGCAATTTGCAGGACAAACAAAAGAGAGACTTGATTCTAAAGACCATATGTCTTTTGTAAGCAGCTCAACAAAAGATGTTTTAAGTATTTGGTTCAATAAACACACAGAAGAAGGAGAGAAGATTGCAGAACTTGCAATAATTTCAGCACAATCAAGAGCAAAAGCTTCAAATACTGTTGAAAGAAAAAAAACTTTCAAAGGTCCAGCATTGCCTGGAAAACTGTCAGATTGCAACAGTGAGGATTTAAATGAGACAGAGCTATTTTTGGTTGAAGGAGATTCCGCTGGTGGTTCTGCAAAACAAGCTAGAGAAAGATCATTTCAAGCAATAATGCCATTAAGAGGAAAAATTCTTAATACATGGGATTTAGAAAGTGATGAAATTATTAAATCACAAGAAATTAAAAATCTATCTACCGCAATAGGAGTTCTGCCAGGTGATTCTAATATTGCCTCATTAAGATATGGAAAAATTTGTATTCTTGCTGATGCAGATTCAGATGGGCTTCACATAGCAACTTTACTTTGCGCTCTCTTTTTAAGACATTTCAAAAGTCTTGTTCAAGAAGGAAGAATCTTTATTGCTATGCCTCCTTTGTTTAGAATAGATTGTGGAAAAGATGTAATTTATGCACTTGATGAAATTCAAAAAGAGAAGGCAACAAAAGAGTTCAAAGCTAAAAAAGGCAAACCAAAAATTAATATACAAAGATTTAAAGGGTTGGGAGAAATGAATCCCTCACAATTAAGAGAGACTGTGATGGATCCAAAAACAAGGCAACTTGTAAGGCTTTCAATATCAGCAACAGATAATGCAAATGCAATGATGGATCTCTTGCTTTCTAAAAAAAATGCTCCTGCAAGAAAAGAGTGGCTAGAAAAAAAAGGTTCGTTAGTGAGGGTATGAAAGATGGCAAATGATCAGTTTAATTCAATTAGCTTAAAGAAATATGCTGAAGAGTCATATCTTAATTATGCAATGTATGTGATTCTTGATAGAGCACTCCCAAACATTGGGGATGGTTTAAAACCAGTTCAAAGAAGAATTTTATATGCAATGTCAGAATTAGGCTTAGATGCAACATCTAAATACAAAAAATCTGCTAGAACAGTTGGTGATGTTATTGGAAAATTTCATCCTCACGGTGATAGTGCTGCCTATGAGGCCATGGTATTGATGGCTCAAAACTTTTCTTTTAAATATCCTCTTGTAGATGGACAAGGGAATTGGGGTTCACAAGACGATCCTAAGTCTTTCGCTGCAATGAGATACACCGAATCCAAACTTACAAGTTTTGCAAACCTTCTTATTTCTGAACTAAAGTCAGGAACTGTAGACTGGCAGCCTAACTTTGATGGGTCACTTCTTGAACCAATAATTTTCCCATCAAAAATTCCAACGATTTTACTTAATGGGACTTCAGGAATTGCAGTTGGGATGGCTACAGATATTCCTTCACATAATATCAATGAAGTTATCGATGCAACAATACATGTTCTTGAGAAGCCAAAAACAGAGTTAAAAGACATTATGAAGATAATCAAAGGGCCAGACTTTTCAAATGAATCACTAATTATTGCCAGCAAAGATGAATTAGAGGAAATGTATATTTCTGGCAGAGGAGGTTTTAAAATTCAAGCAAATTGGAAAACTGAAAAAAATCAGATAATAATAAATGCACTTCCTTATCAAGCATCCGGATCAAAAATCTTAGAACAAATTTCTGAACAAATGCTAAACAAAAAACTTCCAATGGTTGTTGATTTGGCTGATGAGGGTGATCATGAATTTCCCGTTAGGCTTGTTATTACTCTCAAATCTAATAGGGTAAATGCTGAAGATTTAATGAATCATTTGTTTGCATCTACCGATCTTCAAAAAACTTATAGAATGAATATGAACCTTATTTCTTTAAAGGGCGGCCCAAAAGTATTTTCTCTCTTAGAGTTATTAAAAGAGTGGATCCTTTTTCGCAAAAACACCGTTAAAAGAAAACTTGAACATAGACTTGACCAAGTCAATGATAGATTACATATCCTTAAAGGACTTTTAACAATATTTGTTGATATAGATAAAGTTATAAAGATTATTAGAAAATCAGATGAGCCTAAGAAAGAACTTATAAAAGCATTTAAGTTATCTGAGATTCAAGCAAATGCTATATTAGAAATAAGACTAAGACAACTAGCAAAACTTGAACAATTAAAGCTTCAAAAAGAAAGTGATAAATTAGTTAGTGAACAAGATGAAATTGAAAAAATTCTTAAATCAAAAACTAGATTAAAGACTTTGATTAAAAATGAATTAATTGAAATAAAAGAAAATTTTGGAGAGGAAAGAAAATCCCCCTTAATAGAATCATCAAATGCAAAGGTATTTTCAGAAGAAGAAACAATCATTACTGAATCAATAACGGTTGTTCTATCAAAAGCCGGTTGGATTAGGAGTGCAAAAGGCCATGAAATCGATCCGTTGTCTTTATCATATAGAGGAGATGATACTCTTCAAGATTTTGCAAGAGGTAAAAGCAATCAACTCGCAGTATTCTTAGATTCAAATGGAAAAGCATACTCAATACCAAGCCATTCACTGCCTTCAGCAAGAGGCATGGGAGAGCCAATAACAGGAAGACTTAATGCTGATTCTGGTGTTCAGTTTATTTCTTCAATAATAGGAAAGGATGATGACAAATTTTTAATAATGAACTCTGGTGGATATGGATACATCTCGTCATATCAAAACATGATTTCTAACAAAAAATCTGGGAGAGCATTTATGAAATTACCTGAAAATTCAAAAATGTTAAAAGCTATACCTGTCAGAGAAGATCACACACATATTGCAGCAGTTTCTAATATCGGAAAGCTATTGATATTTGAAATTGCAGAATTACCTATCCTTGGTAAGGGTAAAGGTAACAAGATTATTAATATACCAAAAGATAAACTAGCAAGTGGTGAAGAGTTCATGGCACATGCCCAACTTTTATCAATTAATAGCTCTTTAAAAATTGAGGTGGGTAAAAGATTTGTTACTCTAAAACCTCAAGATTGGAATACATATATTCTCTCAAGAGCTAAAAGAGGAAAAAAAGTTGGCAAACTAGTTAATATTGAAAGATTGACTGAAGAATTAAATATATCTAAAGATAATTAATAGCAATATAAGGATTATTTTAAATTGGTAACAGTTGAGAAAATAGATGAATCTGATTATTTAATATCTCTCAGTCCTAATAGCTCATTGGTTGGAATATATAGAATTATTTTTTTATCAAGCATTACTCTTATATGTGGTGGAATTGCAATTATATTTTATTTAATGGGAGCCTCTCTAATACTCCCCTTTGCTGGTCTTGAACTTACAATACTATTTATAGCTTTTTATTTAAGTTTTAAATGGAGCAGCAAAGTTGAAAAGATTTATATATCTCAAGAAATTGTTAAAGTAGAGAAGGGAGCTAAAAGCGCAGAATATACATGGAGAGAATTTAGAACTTTTACATACTTTAATGTAAAAAAAGAAAGAGATAAAACTATCAGATTAAGCTTTAGATCAAAGGGTAATGATATTTACATTGGTGAATTTTTGAATGAAGATGATAAAAAAATCTTAAAAGATGAAATAAAAAATATCATAGAGAGTCTTAATTTAAAAAACTTTTAAGGCTTCCATTTTGAAAGTCTTTTCTTCACCTTGACCAGTTTTAATTCTTCTATTTTTGGAATACCATTTTGAAAGTCTGGAAAAGTCTCACCAGATATTAATGGCATAAGGTAATCAATGGCTTTTTTATTTACGTTAAGCCCATCCTTTGTAATGAAAGATTTAGGCAGTTTTTTCTCTAAATTAGCTATTTTTGATAATGGAGCTGGCTCAATTTTCCACGTATATTTTTTACCTTTGCCTCTTACTATTATTGGCATCACACCGTTCATACCACTAATTGCATATCTTATTGCATGAGCACCGACTGCTTCAGCATGCAATAAATCTGTATTTGATGCTATATGTCGAGCACTTCTTTGAAGATAATCTGAAACAGCCCAATGATTTTTAAGTTTTAATTTTTTGCTCACTAATGAAGATAAATATGGAGCAACTCCTCCTAGTTGAGCATGACCAAAGGCATCTTTAGTATCCGATTCAGATAAAAAATTTCCTTTATTATTCTTTATACCTTCTGAAGCAACAATTACACAGTATCCTTTTTTTGCAATCACATCTTTTACTTTTAATAAAAATTTTTTTTGATTAAAAATAATTTCAGGTAGAAGAATTATATGAGGAGCATCTCTTTTTGGAGTTTTTGCTAATGCGGACGAGGCAGCCATCCATCCTGCATGCCTACCCATTACCTCTAGAATAAAAACTTTTGTAGAAGTTTCGAACATCGACTCAACGTCAAGTGATGCCTCCAATATCGAAGTTGCAATATATTTTGCTGCGGATCCAAACCCTGGAGAGCAGTCTGTTAGCGCGAGATCATTATCAACAGTTTTTGGTATAGCTATGCATTTAATAGGATAGTTTAATTTTTTACTAATTTGAGAAACTTTAAATGCTGTATCTGCAGAGTCATTGCCTCCGTTATAGAAAAAATATCCTATATTATGAGCTTTAAACACATCAACAAGTCTTTCATACTCTCGAGTATTTTCATCAAGATTTTTTAGTTTTAATCTGCAAGATCCAAATGCTCCACCCGGTCGAGTTTTTAACGATTTAATAGCTTTTAAACTCTCTTTTGAAGTGTCTATAAGATCCTCTCTTAACGCACCAAGAATACCATTTTTTCCTGCATAAACTTTTCCAATATGAGATGGATGCTTTTTTGCTTCTAATATTAATGCTGAGGCTGTGGCATTTATTACTGAGGTAACTCCTCCTGATTGAGCATAAAATGCATTTTTTTTCATTATTTATCCGCCTATGCTTTGAATAAAATTCAAGTATCGTATTATAACTAATATGAGAATACATATTCTAGGCATTTGCGGAACCTTTATGGCAGGTCTTGCGAATATACTTAAAGAGTTAGGCAATGATGTGTCAGGTTCAGATAGTCAATTTTATCCACCAATGTCAGATTATCTAGAAAAAATTGGCATAAAAACTATATCAGGATTTAAAGAAGATACACTTCCTGACGCTGATTTATATGTAATTGGAAATGCAATGTCTAGAGGAAACGAATGTATAGAAAAAATCTTAGAAAAAAAATTCCCCTTTGTATCAGGGCCTGAGCTGTTAGGAAAAGAGCTAAAAGAAAGAAAAGTATTTGCAGTTTCAGGGACACACGGCAAAACAACTACCGCATATATGCTAGCTCACATTTTTACTGAACAGGGAAGGGATATTGGCTATTTAATAGGAGGTATATCGAAAAATTTTAAAAATCCAGCCAAACTTGGATCCGATCCAACATTTGTCATTGAGGCAGACGAGTATGATTCAGCTTTTTTTGATAAACGTTCAAAGTTTATTCATTATTTTCCTTCGAACCTTATTATAAATAATATTGAATTTGATCATGCCGATATTTTTGATGATATCAATGATATTAAGAAACAGTTTCAGCACCTTCTTAAAATAATACCCAGTGATGGAAATATAATTTCCTTTGATGATGATACAAATACAAATGATATTTTCAAACAAGGTATATGGTGCAATCAGATATGCATAAATAAAGATGAAGTTTTTGCAGACTATAAAAAAAAGGAATTAAAGGTAGATAACGTGAAATTCTCACTTAATGATTTACCTCTTATTGGTGAACACAACTTTAAGAATTATATTTGCGCGATTATGGCAGCAAAACTTGATGGAATTCAAATAAGCGACTCAATTAAATGTTTAAAAAATTTTAATGGAGTCAAAAGAAGAATGGATTTTGTCAGAGAAATAGAAAACGTAAAAATATTTGATGACTTTGCTCATCATCCAACAGCTATTAATCAAACTTCTCAAGCACTTAGAGAAGAATATCCAGATAAAAAAATAATGGGTATTATTGAGCTTGGATCAAATACGATGTCATCAGGTCATCATAAAGAAAACTTGTTAGATTCTTTTGAAAAGCTCGATGAAATATTTCTTCTTGATAAAAAAAATATATACGATCATACAAATGCCTATGAATCTAGTGAAGATTTACTTAAAAATTCTAAAAAAGTGATTAATGAATATGATATTATTTTAATAATGACTAACAAAGATAGTCAAAAATTTATTCAACCAATTATCAACTATCTTGAAAAAAAATAACTTACCTGTTTTTCCCTTAGGATTAGTTGCTTTACCAGGAACTATTCAAAATCTTCAAATATTTGAACCTAGATATATAAACATGGTGAAAAATTGTATGGAAAACAATCATGGTTTTGTAATAGTTTTTCAAAAACAAGTTCTTAATAAAAATGAGTATGAAATATCAAAAAAAGGTTCCTATGTTGAAATAATTGACTTTAATAATCTTCCAAATGGACTATTAGGAATTTCAGTAAAATCTCTCCATAAAGTATCTTTTAAAGATTTAACTCAATTAGAAGATGGCTTACATATGGCAGAAATCAATCCTGAGGTGGATCCTGAAGTCGATGATCAAGCATTGTTAGCTGAATTTCCTGAGATTACTAATATCTTAAATCAGCTTGTGAAACATCCAAGAATTGTTGATATGCCTATTAATATTAATTTTAATTCGGCTGATTCTGTTGCTTATCATTTAGCTGGACTAATCCCTATTCCATGGTCGCATAAACAAAGTCTTTTAGAGGCGTTTGATGCATCTCAAAGACTAGCAATTTTATCTAAATTAATTGAAGAAATATCTTCTAGTTAATTTTTAAATCTCTATAGGCGGAGAATTTGATTTTTTTCTTAACCAATTTATTGTTCTTAAAATACTAGGTATAGCAATAAATTTTCTCTCAATGAAATATTTCCCTGGATAGTTACTAAGCATTAAGCCTATTAGAATTGTAAATAAACCTTGACCAGGAAGTACGAGCATCAATATGCCTCCAATTATTAAGGTATAACCAATAATATTTTTCACAACAATTGTGATTATCCACATTAATGGATAGGTAGATTTAAATGTAGAGTTTGTCTTATTTAAAAAATAATCTGATGGAATTAATGCAACCAACCATTTAATACTGA
>CENG01044671.1_pt1 | contig 12932 bp, 11 predicted proteins | sample 530131 | NCBI WGS metagenome assembly CENG01 (sample SAMEA2591057, study PRJEB7988) | marine metagenome | biome: marine biome (ENVO:00000447); feature: surface water (ENVO:00002042) layer; material: saline water (ENVO:00002010), including plankton (ENVO:xxxxxxxx) | depth 5 m
GCTTCTCTGAGTTTTTGATAAAGGGCGAGGACGAATTTTGACTGATTCATGATGTAGAGGTGGATGCCTGGGGCACCATTCTCTAGGAGGGCTTTCACTTGCTGAAAGGTCCATTCGACTGCAACGTCTTGAAGGGCTTGTGAATCTTCATGGGCAGAGGATAGGGCAGCTTTAAGTGAATCGGGAAGTTCTGCTTGGCAGAAGTGGCAAAAGCGTTCAACGCGTTCGAGATTTGTCGGTATCATCAGACCGGGTATGATTGGACAATCAATCTGAGCATCTCGGCACTGGTCTACGAAGCGGTAGTAGTGGTCGTTGTTATAAAAGAGTTGAGTGGTGATGAAGTCAGCACCTGCGTCTACTTTTTTCTTAAGGTTCTGGATATCGTTTGTTTGCGATGGGGATTCGGGGTGTTTTTCAGGATAGCCACCGACTCCGATCTCAAAGTTGGGAAATTGTGACTTAATGAAGGCTACGAGTTGATTAGCGTATTGGAAGCCATCGGGATGGGGGGTGAAGGTTTGGCTGTCCCCTTGAGGGTCTCCTCTGAGAGCCATGAGGGTTCTGAAACCAGCTTCTTGGTATTGCTGGATGATTTCAGCTAGCTCATTTTGGGAATGTCCTACACAGGTTAAATGAGGCATGACTTTATAATCATGATCTGTTTTCAACTGTTCGGCGTATGTGAAGGTGCTTTTTCGGGTGCTACCTCCGGCTCCGTAGGTAATGGAGACAAAATCTGGGGAGAGCTTGGCTAAATCTCTAGAGCTTTCTTTGAGTTGTTGTATCGCTTTGTCCGATTTGGGCGGGAAGAATTCAAGCGATAAGGTCTTTTTACCGGATGCAATGGTGTGTATGATCGTTTGAGATTCCATTACATATCAATAAATAAAGATATATTGATATGTAAAGCCTTAATTGGATATGACTGATTGCTTGTTCGTGTGTTTCTCGGAGATAATGGGCGCAGAGCGAATTGAAGCTACTTGGTTGCGTGATTTTTTAGGAAAAAATTGGGTCAAAGTGTGCAAAATGTCTTGACAAAGTGGGGTATTGTGGGGAGAAATGGTGAATATTGGGTCATAACACTATGGAAATGCAGGAATCAACCTTATTTGTTGGAGAGTTTCATCGTACAATCGATGAAAAGGGTCGCTTGACGATTCCAGCGAGTTGGAGGCCTAGGAAGAATCATGATGGGAGTGATATCAGTTATTTGGCTTTACCGACTCCCGATGGAAATATCACGGTGTATTCTCCGAAGATGGTGGCTCAATTGGAAGCAAGGATTTCGCAAGTGAGTATTGGGGATATGGAAGGGCAAAAGGCGATTACCGAACTGATGTCAATGGCCCATAGCTTTACCTGCGACAAGCAAGGGCGAATTAATTTAAATGACCGTTTAGTGGGGCATGCCAAAATCCAAAAGGATGTGGTGCTGATCGGAAAACTTTCAACGTTTAGTTTATTTAGTGATGAAGGGTATGAAAAATTTCAGTCTTCGTACACCGTGGATGAGGGTACGAAGGCTGCAGTTTTTCAACGTTTTGGGTTATAGTTCAAATAATGAAATCGGTTATAAAACATATTGCACGAGAAAATTTTTTAAAGTCGGGCTATATCTTTTTTTCAGAGCGAAGTCAGAGAATCCCATGGCGAATTATTTCTCCCTCACAAAGTCCTTTGGAATTATCGGAAGCCATTGGAAATGCGCTTAGGAAAAAGCATAACAATTTTGGAAGAAATTATTTTTTATAATTTAAGTTAAGCCTAATACGACACACAAAAAACAAAGAATCAATAATGTTACTCTCAATGGATGATACTTTAAGCGCACAGGGTGCAAGTAAACATGTACCGGTATTGCTTGAGGCGACTATGGAGTATTTGAATCCTGAGAAGGGTGGGATTTTTCTTGATGGGACTTTTGGTGGTGGTGGACATACACGTGAGATGTTGGAAAGTTCACCGGAGGTGTGTGTGGTGGCGATTGATCGAGACCCAGAGGCGGAGGAGAGGTCGCTTGCTTTGAAGGAAATTTATGGGGATCGCTTTCGTTTTTATTCGATGAATTTTGCTGATATAGGACGGGTGGAAGAGCGGAGTTTTGATGGGATCTTGTTCGATTTTGGTTTGTCGTCGTTTCAATTAGATGAGGGTGAGCGAGGATTTAGTTTTCGTTTTGATGCACCTTTAGATATGCGCATGAATAATCAAGAGGGCATCACTGCGAGTGAGTTTTTAGAATCGGCGAGTGAGGCTGATTTGGTTCGTGCGATAAGAGACTACGGTGAAGAGCGATCTTGGAGAAAGGTGGTGGCTGCAATTTTGGGTGCACGAGGAAAAGGGGTTTTAGGGCGAACAAAATCGTTTGCTGAATTGGTTGAATTGGTGATTCCTAGAAGAGCGGGCTTTAAGGATCGTATCCATCCTGCCACTCGAACTTTTCAGGGGGTGCGTATTGCTATCAATAAAGAATTGGAGTCTATCGAAGCGGGTTTAGAAGAAGGGTTTCGTCGTTTGAAGGTTAATGGGGTGATGGTGGCGATTAGTTTCCATTCTCTTGAGGATCGTATTGTAAAACGTTTTTTTCGGAAATTATCGGGTCGTCCCGAGCATAGAAAAGATGGTCGTTTGCAGGAAGAGCGACAGGTACTCGGATCGATGATTGAGACAAAAGCGGTGAAGGCGAGTGAGGAAGAAATTTTAGAAAATGCTCGGAGTCGTAGTGCTCGGATGCGAGGCATTAAAAAATTAGTAGAGGAGGTGGCATGATGGGTGGTTCAAATAAAGGTGCTATGCTTTTCGGTTTTGGTGTGATGATCGTTTGTATTTTAAGCATTGTTGGAGGTGGTTCGTTTTCTCTGCTTTGGATACAGCATGAAGTTTCAAAGGTGGCAAAACAAACAGTCTTACTGGAAAAACGACACCAAGAGATGTTGCGAAAATTGGATTATTTGGATGAGCGTATTGCGAATGCCCATCAGCCGATTGTCTTACAGAGCAAGGTTTCCAATCGTTTAGTGCCTATCATGGATGATCAAATTGTTTGGGTCGAAACAACAGCTACAGGAGCGGGCAGTGCTTACGTAAATGCTCAAAATACTCAGAGCGATATTTTTAATAATCAAGTCCGATGAATCGAATGATGAAAGCGATACAGTTTTGTTTTCAGAGGCTGAGTACCTTTTGGAAGGAGCTGAGTATTCGAGGAAAAGTGAATGGTATGCATGCTTGGGTAAAGGATGAATCTTTGCTTCAACCTTCAAGAACCACCTTAAAGGGTCTTATAAAATTGAAAAATCGCCGAGCCTATAAAATGCACAATTTGTTTCATTAAGTTATGAGCCAGGCATTTGTATCGTTGAATCGGTTAAGGGTGATTGTTTTTTTCATCCTTTTTGCCTTTTTGGTGCTTTGTGGGCGATTATTTTATCTGCATGTCATCGATAGTGAGCGTTTAAAAAGCTATGCGGAAAATGTGCGCAAGTCGGTACGTGTTTTGTCTTCTCAACGGGGTGACATTTTTGATGTTCACGGAAATATTTTAGCGGCTACTCATAGTTCTTATACTGTGGGTGTGGACCCAAATTTTTTAAAGGATGAAGATCAAAATAAATGGGGACATTTGGCCTTTATTTTAGAAATTCCGTATGCGGATTTAGAGGCCGTCATGAAAAAGAAGGTGCGAGCGAAAAGTGGTCGCTTAATTCGATGGGCTTCTTTAGCAAAAAATGTGGATTTAAAGACCTATGAGGCAGTGATGAATTTAGGCATCACTGGAGTCTATGGAAACCGAAAGAATCAAAGATTTTATCCAGGAAACGAATTAGCATCACATGTCATTGGTTTCATCAATCATGAATCGGTTGCTGTCTCGGGTGTTGAAGAAATGTGTGATTATTACTTGCGAGGACAAGATGGATGGGTGGAAACAGAAAGGGATGGTCGGCGGAGAGAATTAGCCCATAAACGCTCTCGTGAGATATCAGAGGTGAATGGAAATAATGTCTATTTAACCTTAGATCAACGCATACAGAGTTCGGTGGAAGAAGCAATTGATGCATTGGTGGAGCGCTATAATCCTGAAGGGGTGAGTGTGATTGTAAGCCGTCCGAATGATGGGTCTATTTTAGCTTTAGCTAATTATCCAACCTTTGATCTGAATGAATTTTTTAATACAAAATTATACCCGATAGCCAATCAAAGAAATCGTGCGATTACCGATACTTTTGAACCTGGATCCACCTTTAAGATTGTACCAGCTTCGGGTGTTTTAAATGAATCTGAGGTTGATCCGGAGGATATTTTTGAGACGGGTAATGAAGTTGTGCTTTATAAAAATCGCAAGCTGCGTCTGCCAAGTGACCATCATTTTTACGATCGTTTGAGTATGGCTGAAATTGTCATTAAATCGAGTAATCGAGGGGCGGCGCATTTGGGAATGATTTTGGGTGAAGATCGTTTACATGCTTATGCTGAGTCTTTTGGTTTTGGAGAACGAACTGATTTGGGCTTGAGGGGAGAGATTTCTGGAACTTTGCATCCGATTAATCGTTGGGATGGGTTGACTATAACGAGAATGCCCATGGGTCATGCTGTTGATGGAACGCCAATGCAAATTCATTATGCGATGAGTGTGATTGCGAATAAAGGTCTATTGATGAAGCCTCGAATTATTGATCGAATTACAAATACCGAGGATATCTTGCTTTTTGAATATCCTGCGATCACTAAACGTCGGGTGCTTAGTGAATTTGTCTCGGTAAAGATGGCGGATTTATTACATGAAGTTGTTGGAGTGAAGGGTACAGCGAAGCGAGCAGCGATCAAAGGGTATTCAGTCGGTGGAAAAACGGGCACTACGCAAAAAATAATAAATGGGAAGTATTCAAGCGAGTCGCATGTCGCTTCTTTTTCTGGATTTTTGCCAGTAGAGGATCCTCAAGTCGTTATTACGGTGGTGGTGGATGCTCCAAAAGTAAAAGGTGGTATTGGCTATGGTGGAGTTGTTGCGGCTCCTGTATTTAAGGAAATCGCTGAGAATTGTATACGGTATTTAGAGATACGTTCATCGGAGTATTCGAATGAATGGTTTGCGACACGGAAAGCAGGACAATAATTTTAAAATAAGAATTCTGGTTCAGGTATGATATTGAATAATATATTGAATGAAATTGAGTTTGTGGATCAACAGTTGAATGGGGCGGTTGATTTTACTGCACTCATCACCGATAGCCGTAGGGCGGTTCCTGGTGGCTTATTTTTTGCTATCAGTGGTTCACGAGAAGATGGTAATACCTATATAGAAGAGGCAATGACGAGAGGTGTTGTTGCGGTTATTTCTGAAGAACCTTTAGGAAAACATTTTCCATTCAATTTTGTACAGGTTAAAGATGTACGTTTGGCCTTAGCAAAAATTTCCAAGTTATTTTATGCTTCACCGGATGAAGCGCTGAATATTGTAGGCGTTACGGGTACGAATGGAAAAACAACTGTGACGATGTTGGGTCAGCACTTATTGGGAGGCAGTCAGTCAGTTGGATTAATTGGTACGATTCGTTACGATATTGGAAATCGGACATTACCGTCTCATAGGACCACCCCTGAATCGGTGGATTGTTTTGAATTGTTATCTCAAATGAAAGCATCGAATTGTTCCGATGCTTTCATTGAGGTGAGTTCACATGGGATTGACCAAAAGCGCGCACATTTCATAGAGATGGAAACAGTTGTGTTTATGAATTTATCAAGAGATCATATTGATTATCATGAATCACTGGATGCTTATTTTGCAGTGAAAAAACGACTGTTTACAGGCGAGTTGGAAACGAAAGCAAAAAGAGCAATTGTGAATTTAGATTGTGATTACGGAAAAAAGATTTTGGAGGTGGCAGGGTTGCATTTAGAGTGTTTGACTTTTAGTGCGAATGGGCATTCATCTGCTGATTTTAAGGCAACTTCAATTAATTTGTCTGCGGAGGGAACTGCATTTGATTTATCTTATCCAGATGGTAATACCGAAGTTTCTTACAATTTATTGGGCAGACATAATGTTTCAAATGTATTAGCCGCATTGGCGATAGGCTATTCTCAGGGGCATGCGATGGAAGATTTATTAGAACGATTGAAATCGTTTCCTGGAGTGCCTGGGCGAATGGAACGTGTGATTGCGGGTCAGGATTTTAATGTTTTAGTGGACTACGCACATACAGGTGATGCAATCAAGCACAGTGGTGAAGTGATTAATGAATTTACGGATGGACAGAAGATCATTGTTTTTGGATGTGGCGGTAATCGAGATGTAGGTAAGCGACCTTTAATGATGCGAGCAGCTTTAGACACATCGGATCGGGTTATCGCAACGTCTGATAATCCACGTTCAGAATCAATTGAAGCAATATTCGAGGACATGAAAACGGGAATACAGAGTGAATCCGAAGCAAAGCGAGTGGTTTTTGTAAAAGACCGCCGTAATGCAATTGCTTATGCATTTGAATTGGCGAAAGCTGAAGATTGTATTTTAATCGCGGGAAAGGGGCACGAAATGTATCAAGAATTAAAAGGGACTATGATTCCTTTCAATGACCGCAAGGTTGCTGAAGAGTTAATTAAAAAACGATTCCATTTAAATCAATAATGGATATGAAAAACTTATGGTATTAAGGGGGGAAGAATTGGCAAAATGGACTGGGGGATTCTGGCAAGGTGGTGTCCCTTCAACGGTAGAGGGTCTGTTTTTTGATACACGGATAATTGAGCCAAATTCGCTTTTTATAGCACTGAGTTATGGAGTTCGGGATGGGCATGATTTTGTTGAGAAGGCGTTGGAGAGAGGTGCTTCTGCCTGCATGGTTGAAAAAGCTTTAGCATACGATATTCCTCAATTGATTGTTCCGGATAGCCTTGAAGCTTTAGCAAATATAGCTCGGAATGTAAGGGGTAATTTTAAAAATCCTGTGATTGGCATTACGGGGAGTTGCGGTAAAACAAGTACTAAGGCTATGCTTGAAAAAGTTTTGGGGAGTGATCGAACCCATACAACAAGTGGAAATTGGAATAATTGCTTAGGAGTTTCGATGACCTTGGCTGAATTGCATGAAACAGATTATGGGTTTTCTGTGATTGAGGCAGGCGTGAGTGGACAGGGTGAGATGTCAGTCTTAAGTTCCATTATACGTCCGAATGTATGTGTATTTACAAATATAGGTGAGGCACATTTAGAGGGTTTTGGAACAGTGGATTCGATAGCTGAAGAAAAGTCTAAATTGCTAGAGTCAGCGGAGAAGGGTGCTTTGGTGGTAGCACCGAAGACAGTTTTAGAGCGATCTGTATTTGAGAAATATCGTGAAGATGCTGTGGCAATTGTTAAAGGTTCGGTGGAAACAATATCTCCTTTTAAAAAAGTTTATGGTTATGAATGGACAAGGTTAGAGAATCATTCAGCTAAAGTATCATTATGTTGTGGTGATAAAAACTATGAGTATCAGCTAGAGAGTTTGAGTGAGGGAATCCTACAAAATTCTGCCTTGGCCGTGGTCTTGGCGATAGAAATGAATGTGGGCATGGACAGAATTATTAAAGGAATTGAATCATGGAAGCCAGTCGGTGGACGAGGTACGATTATCCCTTTAGAGCGATCGGATAAAGGGTTCATTTATCAAGATAGTTACAATGCGAATCCTAGTTCTATGCTTGATTCCTTAAAAGCATTTGAGAATGCTTCAGAGGATTGCGAGCAACGCTTATATGTTTTAGGGATCATGAATGAGTTGGGAGAAAATGCTTGTACCTTTCATGAGTCGGTAGCCAAAGCATTAAAACCTAAAAAGGGCGACAGGCTTATATTCATTGGAGATAGTGAATTAACGGATGCCTATGAAAAAGGAGCAAAATCTGTGGGCTGGGATGATTCCGAGCTTGAGTCTTTTTTGGCTATTGAATTATGTAATTTAGACTTCAGCCAATTTACGGGTGCAATTTTTTTAAAGGGTAGTCGATCTTGTCAATTGGAAGCGTTAATTCCTATGTTTCACTAAATTTTATCATGCTAAGCTATCTTGCAGATTTTGAATCTTTCTTTGGTCCTTTACGTTTGTTTCGTTATCTTTCCTTACGCATCGCATTCTGCGGACTGACTTCAATGATGATTGGTTTTTTTGTAGGTCCTTGGATAATTGCGAAACTAAAACAATTTAAAATGAAACAGATGCTCCGTACACATGATGAAGTGGGGGTGCTTGCGGATTTAACCAAAGGAAAGTCAGAAACTCCGACTATGGGGGGCTTAATTATTTGTATAGCTGTGACATTGAGTGTGTTTTTATGGGCAAAGCCTAATGTATATGTTTATACCAGTTTATTTGTCTATTTGGGTCTGACTTTCGTCGGATTTATGGACGACTATTTAAAAGTTTTCAAACAAAACAGCAAAGGGTTATCTAGCGCAAAAAAAATATTAGGTCAGGCTGTGATTGCGGTCATCGCTGCTTTGGTATTATTATCCGTTCCTGAGTCGAGTGAACAAATCCGAGAGTTGTGGATACCTTTTTATAAGTTTATCGTGGTGGAACAGCTGCCTTTGATTGTATTCTTTCCTTTCTTTTTTATTGTTTTAGCAGGTTCAAGTAATGCGATTAATCTTACCGATGGGATCGATGGTTTAGCCATCGGGTGTACAGTGACGGTGACTTTAGCTTATTTAATTTTCGCTTATGCTTCAGGCAATTCCATCATTTCGGATTATTTATTCATCAGTTATATTCCAAACGCAGGAGAGCTTGCTGTCGTATGCAGTGCATTGCTTGGTGCGAGCTTGGCCTTCCTTTGGTTTAACTGTTATCCTGCAGAAGTTTTTATGGGAGACACAGGCTCATTGGGATTAGGTGGAATTATCGGAGTGATTGCATTCATGATCCACCAACCTTTTACCTTAATTATAGTAGGCGGTATTTTTGTTGCTGAAGCTTTGTCCGTGATTCTACAGGTATTTTCTTTCAAAGTATTTGGTCGTAGGATCTTTAGAATGTCACCCATTCACCACCATTTTCAATTGGGCGGGTGGTTTGAAAATAAAGTGGTAATTCGTTTTTGGATTTTGTCGTTGTTATTTGCTATTGCTGGCATCGCTACCTTGAAGCTTCGTTAAAATGAAAAAGTGTATCGCTGTTTTTGGTGCTGGATTGAGTGGGCAATCTGTGGCCAATTTAGCGAGATCAGAAGGGTATTCTGTAACTGTATTTGATGAAAAAGACGGATACAGAAATCATTTTTCTCAATCGGATGTAGGAAGTTTTGATGCTTTTATTTTTAGTCCCGGGTTTTCAAAAAATCATCAGTGGAGAGTGCTTCTTTCTCTAAATAATTCACTTTATGGGGAGCTTGGATATGCAGCAGAGCGTTGGCAGGGAAAGATCATTGGCGTGACGGGAACGAATGGAAAAACAACAGTGACCCGATTATTAGAGACCATGCTTAGGGCATGTGGTAAAGAAGCATTTGTGGCTGGAAATATTGGACGTCCTTTCAGTGAATTAGTCAGTTCTCAAGCAAATCATAAAAATGCAATTGCTGTATGCGAAATCAGTTCTTTTCAGGCTGAAATTACAAAAGGACTGAGCTTGGACGGGCTGATTTGGACAAATTTTGCTGAGGATCACATGGATCGCTATGAGAACATGACGGATTATTTTGAATCAAAATTTGCTCTATTTGCTTGTTTAAAAGAATCGTCAACAGTTTGTGTCAGTGAAGAGTTATTAGATTTTAAAGAAGCGAGCTTTTGGAAATCGCATGGGGCGAAATTAGTGAAAGTAGACCAGAGCTTGCCTGAATATGTTGAGGTGTCATCGGTATTTCATTCGTATCCTCATTTGTTCAATTATAATTTAGCTCGTGGTTTTATAGAAGCTTTGGGCATGAAAGATGAGGATTTTGATTCGATAGCAAATGATTTTAAATTAGATGCACATCGTTTGAGCATAATTTTTGAAAAAGAAGGTTTAAAAATATGGGAAGATTCAAAATCAACGAATTTGCACTCGGTATTAGGAGCTTTAAAAGCAATAGAGGGTTCGGTGATTTGGATTGGCGGTGGTACGTCAAAAAATACAGATTTATCCAAGTTTGCGAATCGTGTCGCTCCTTTGGTAGATCGGGTTATTGTCTATGGTGCTGTTGGCGAAGCGTTGAATGAAGCATTTTTAAGTCTCGAAAAAAGAAGCATTTATTATGAGCAACTAGTAGACGCAATTCGAGAAAGTGTTCAGTTGTCTAGAGGGAAAAAAAGTGTAAACATCGTATTCAGCCCAGGTTTTGCCAGTTTTGATCAATTCGATTCTTATCAAGAGCGAGGAAAATTTTTCCAAAAGACTATTTTTAGTTTACTGAAGGAGTCTGGGAGTTTATAAGTTAAAAAATTAATCGTTATTATGAATATTACAAATGTTTTTGGTTTTATACTAGCTCTTCACATCGGAGTTATTCTTGTCTTGTTTGTTCAGCCTGGTTGTAGGACAAATGATGTTCAGCCTCCTTCACAGTCTGATTATCAAATGAGTGCTGTGGACTCAGAAGAATTATCATCGATCAATAGTGACTTAGGTTCTATATATGAGGCGAATGAAGCATTAAGTGGTGAAGACTTAAGTGAATTTAATGATATTGGTGGATTTGAACCTGAGGATGAAGGACTAACAGTTTCTGTAGTCGATGATTCTTTAGATGTTTATGTTGTTCAAAACGGTGACACTTTATGGGATCTAGCCAAACGATTTGATACAACGATTAATGAATTGTGTAAGTTGAATCAGATTTCAAAAGATTCGATTTTAAGAATAGGAATGGAATTAGAGGTGCCTAAGGCTGGAGACTCAGTCATGAATATAACGAAAGAGTCCGCTGCTGTTTATCAGCCGACTGACTTTGAGGGCACGGGACAAGTCTATCGAGTTGTATCTGGAGATTCATTGTCAAAGATTGCTAAGCAATATGATGTTTCTGTATCGGCGATTAAAGCAACTAATGGTTTGAGTTCAGATACTATTTTAATTGGACGAGAATTATTGATTCCAGTTGATGGAACGGTAGAGGTTCAGCCGATGACTCCTGTGGAAACTGTTGTTGAAGAGAAAGTCGTGATTAAACCTATCATTGATACTTCAGTCGGTGAAGAAATTACGGGAAGTACTTCAGTAGAGCCAGCAGAGCCCGAGCTTGAATCTGTTGAAAATGTGGAAACAGAGGGAGCAGAGTTTGACTTTGAATCAGTCCCTCAAGTGGATTATTCAAGGGTACCTGCTCAATCAGAATAATTTTTAGCTTAAGTTAAAAATGCTCAAAGATCTTTTTTGGCGCAATTCGTTAACACGATTTCCTGCGTCAGGAATTATCATTATTTTGATTGTAACAATTCTTACTTTACTGGGAATTATTATTTTATTCAGTGCATCTCAGGCGATGCACTCAAACCCTACAGCATTACTGAAAAAGCAAATGCTTTGGCTAGTGCTTGGCTTAGGTATCGGTTTTTTTGTATTTAAGTTGGATTTAGAGAGGATTCGCCCATTAGTTCCTTTTATCACTGGTGCTGCATTATTACTCTTAGTTTTAGTTCTAATTCCAGGTATTGGAGTTAAAGTGAATGGGGCACAAAGGTGGCTCGATTTTGGCTTTATGCGGTTACAAGTTTCGGAAATCGGTAAAATAGGGTTGCTCTTCTGTTTAGCGCATTATTTAGCGATCAATCGGCGCTTGCTTGATACTTGGAAAGAAGGCTTCGTCTTTCCCTTTTCTCTCCTTGGACTATTTGCTGGATTGATTTTTTTGGAGCCAGATTACGGGACGGCTTTTCTTTGCGGTCTAGTCGGCTGTGTTTTATTTTTTGTTTCTGGGATGAAGTTGCGTTATTTATTCCCTACAGCTGGTTCAGCTTTTGTCTTATTTTGTATTGCCATCGTTTTAAACCCAGAGCGTTTGAGCCGTATTACTTCTTTTTTAGATGTTGAGTCGAATCGAAGTGATAGTGGCTATCAATTATGGCAAGGAATTATTGCCTTTGGGATGGGTGGCGTTGAGGGTGTTGGATTAGGTTCTGGGCAACAGCAGATGTCCTTCTTACCAGAAGCACACACCGATTTTATTTTTTCAATCATAGGAGAAGAATTAGGATTATTTTTCTCGATGGGTGTTGTATTACTATTTTTGACACTAATGATTTTGGTACTATTTCAATTAAAGTATGCCCCTAATTTATACCAATATTTATTGGTATTAGGATCTTTGTTAATGATTGAATTTCAGGCATTGATAAATATCGGAGTTGTCACAGGTTGCCTGCCTACAAAAGGAATGTCTTTGCCCTTTATTTCCTATGGCGGATCAAATTTAGTTTTGATGTTTGTTTTAATAGGTGTAATTCTGAATTGTCTTTGTCATTGGTCAAAAGTTCCTCTAAGAGAGGTTCGAGAATTATGACAGATGTATTGATTATTTGTGGAGGTACCGGAGGACATTTATCTCCGGGTATCGCTTTAGCTGAGGAGTTCAAAAGTCGTGGTTTTTCAAGTACACTTTGCATCAGTCAAAAGTCGATTGATACAGCAATTGCTCAAAAGTATGGGCATATTGGCTTTGAGCGATTTCCCGGAAAAGGTTTTTCTGGTGGTTTATTAGGGAGGCTTCAGTTTTTTCAGCAATTAATCTTTAGTTTGCCAAAAGTTTACAGGATGATCAGGAATAAAAAACCAAAGGTCATGGTGCTTTTCGGAGGATACTTATCAGTTGGCTTTGGATTGGTAGGCATGTTGTTAAATATTAAAATTGTTTTACATGAAGCCAACGGGAAGGCGGGGAAAGCTATTCGATTATTACAAGGTTTTGCTTATCGAATTTATTTACCTAAAAGTGTGATGTTTAAAGAAGTAAAAAAATCA
>CENG01119030.1_pt1 | contig 12890 bp, 12 predicted proteins | sample 530131 | NCBI WGS metagenome assembly CENG01 (sample SAMEA2591057, study PRJEB7988) | marine metagenome | biome: marine biome (ENVO:00000447); feature: surface water (ENVO:00002042) layer; material: saline water (ENVO:00002010), including plankton (ENVO:xxxxxxxx) | depth 5 m
GGAGCCAGAGCCGGAGCCAGAGCCGGAGCCAGAGGTACAACAAGACTCTGCTAATTGCCCGATATGCGGTACTGAGGTTTCAGTAGGCTCTTCCTCATGCGTGGTCTGTGGGTATTCATTTATCTCATGATCTAGCATCTATTTCAACCGAAGTGTTGATTGTTGTCTTAGTATGCCGAAGCACATGGCCGAGGCAACAAACCCAGCGGATGCCCAAGTTCAGGCATTGTCTGCAATGATGGGGCCGATGATGGTAATGATGGTCGTAATGGCATCAATGATGTTTTTCCCCTTCATCAGAATAGCATTATCAGTCAGTGCCGGTTCAGTTATTGAGCCAACTCTTCCCTTCCACAGTCAATACTTCGTTCCTACTGTCTTCGTAGTCGGCTCGAGTATAATGGTTGTAAATACAATTATTCGTTCATTTTTTGTTGACTCCCTGAAGCAGGCTCACAATGCTCACAGGGGCAAGCAGATCGGTAAGCAGCTCAGGGAAGCTAGAATGGAACGCGATACCAGTAGAATCAATAAGATGCAAGAGCTTCAGTTATCTCTAGGGCCGGAAAATATGGCTACACAGGCTGAAATGTTCAGGCCCATGATGTTCACAATTGTCTTCATTATAGCAATATTCAGCTGGATGTCACACTCCATAGAGACATTTAGGGTATCATACGTCAGTCTCCCATGGTCTCCAACATGGAGTTTTACCGAGAGGATTTTCTGGATAATACCTGCATGGATAGCATCATACATTACAATGAGCGCGCCTTTAGGCAGGATAATCGACAGGCATATCAAAATTATCAGGTATAAGAGACATCCACTAGTTCTAGCGGCGGAACCAATCCCAGAGCCTCTCCTGTATTTGCTTGAGGAGCCAAAGAAGAAATCACGCTCCTCTGCATCAAGAACCAGACAGTCTCAGAGAAGAAGGTCAGGACCCCGAAAAACAGGGCATAAAAAAGAGGAGCAGGAAAAGGTCAGAGGAGGAAATACTCTCGCCGCGCCACCCATGAAAGGGTCTACATGCCCGACCTGTGGATCGGAATTCATCATGCGTGCGTCGAGTGGTAAGCTCAGATGTGACGTTTGCAGGTACGAGTGGAGATGAGTCCTTGCTCATAATGACAGTAAGCGGAAAGCCAGGTAGCGGTACATCAACACTAGTAGATTTGCTGTCTAAAAATAGAGGATTGAACTCTGTAAATGGAGGGGATATCTTCAGGCAAGAAGCACAAAGAAGGAAACTTAGTGTTGAAGATTTCAGTAGACTGTGTAAAGAGGACTTAGAAGTAGATAGGTCTCTAGATGATACCCTCAAACAGATGATTTCATCCACAAACGGACCATCAATAGTGGAGAGCCGTTTGAGTGGGTGGTGGGCCTACTTAGCACGTATAGATTGCCTGAGAATTTGGATTGAAGTATCAGACGAAGAAAGGGCACTCAGAATACAGTCTAGGGAGGGCGGTAATTTTGACGATGTTCTCGAATCATCTCAAAGAAGGAATTCTGACGATATGGAGAGGTATCAAGAGCTGTATGGTATTAATTTGGAAGACATGTCTCCGTATAATATGATTATTGACGCAGATAATCTGGATGCGTTAGAGGTATTAGAAATAGTTCAAAGAGAATTGGAGGATTGAAATTGGGAAATATGATCATCCTGCAAGATTCAACAAACACAGACTCAAAGTCTGGAGGAAATCCATATTCTAGGGACATTTCGGAACTTTTTCAGTCGGGTGTAATCTTAGTTAACAAGCCAAGAGGGCCAACCAGTCACCAACTAGCTTCTTGGGCTAGAAATCTTCTTGGAATCAAGAAACTCGGTCATGGCGGGACATTAGATCCGTTCGCAACTGGGGTTCTAACTCTCCTATGTGGTAGGGCTACTAGGCTAACTGACATCGTTCTTGCAGGGGAAAAAAGATATGTTGGAGTGATGAGATTCTCTAAGGAAGTCAATGAGGATAAGGTAATCACTTCGTTATCGTCTTTGGTGGGGAGATCCTACAACGTTCCACCTAAAGAATCTGCAGTTAAAGTTAGAGTGAGGAGTAGGATTTTCAACTCAATCAAAGTTCTCGATTTTGACTCAAAATCAAGAATTGTTGTTGTTGAAATTGATTGCGAGGCAGGTACCTACATCCGTACATTGGCTAGAGATTTGGGACTGATGGTCGGCTCCAATTGTGAATTGATAGAGCTTCACAGGACTAAAGCTGGAACCTTTGACTCATCGATGGCATGTACGATGCAACAGCTTACCGATGCTCTACACGTGTATAGGGAGCATGGCGATGAGCGAGGCCTTAGGAGGATAATATGCCCCATAGAAAGATTACTTACTCATCTGCCCAAGGTTGTCATAAAAGACGGTGCAGCCGCGGCTTTGTCACACGGAGCAACTCTCGCAAGACCTGGAATTGTCAAAGCCTCAGCAGGTACTAAGGCAGGCTCAACTGTACTAATTGAGACTCTAAAAGGAGAAGCAGTCTCTATCGCTGAGCTGACAGTAGATTCAGACGCTCTTCCAGAGATAGATTCTGGAGAAATTGCAATCCCAAAATCTGTTTTGATGAGTCCAGGGACATACCCCCAGACATGGACTAAATCTAACTAAGCAATTTCATGCTCTTCGTAAATCCACTCATCAGTCTCTAAGCGAATTATCAGCTTCATCGTGATGTCCTCCATCCTAGTTGGAAACCGTGTTCGAAAAAGTAGCATGTATAACCATTATCCGAGAATAACTGATTATCGGCCCTCAGTGCTCTTCATAATCTCTCTATCAACTACTTCCTATCTTTTCTGAAAGGCTTCCTTACCCGGCCAGGGCCAATCTGAAGGGCGGCAAGACAGATAATCATAATGCCAATCCCCATAGCTAACAGAACAGTATCATTACCCTCCCCTATGCCTCTCTCTTCACCATTGCCAGACTCATGGACTATTATTTCCACTTCCTTGACATTGTTACTTTCGTCAGTCTCTAGGATAGATCCAGAATAATCAACTTCTATCCTTACAATTTGGCTGGACGGTCCCTGGAAAACTGCGTCACATTGTATGTAACCCAGTCCTCCGGATGAAATGTACCCAATAGTCGAGGTCCCAACTAGGGCCCCATCCAGATAACATCTCACTTCAACACCACTCGCATCACCCATCCCTTGGTTTCGGACATTGGCAACAATTCTTCCAACTTGCCCATCAAGTATCATAGAGCCCCCTGTAACTGAGTTTGTTATCGATACACTCTCAACTATAAGGTCTGATTTTGACGTGACTATCACATCAATAATCTCCGAATACTCGCTATTACCGTCACTTACGGTGACCTCCACCGAATGAACACCGGTCTCAACAGGTGTCAAACTAAGTATCCCCTCTGAGAAAATCGCCCATGATCGGCTACTTGTGATCACTAGACTTTCGGAATCAGGGTCATATATCTGCAACTCCAAGGTTGCGGTTTCACCAATCTCGACATATATGCTCATTGGCAACCCCTCGAAAACTGGAGGATCTTCCACTTCAGAAACAAACACTCTGAAGGAGTCCGTCCACTCATTACCACGCTCGTCTTCTACAGTTAGGTGAATCAAAGACTCACCATGTGATTCAGAAATCGGCTGGATTACTAATGAGCTACCTTCTGAATAAACACTTACTATGCCTTCCTGGGAGCTAAACGCACTAACAATTAGGTCTTCTTCGGGTGTCAAATCATCTGAACATGTTACGCTGAGGGGGAGTAATACTCCACCTCCATCTTCAACTAGTTGAATATCTTCTAGTCCAAAACACACAGGATTCCTATCCCATTCCAATAGATAACCTCCTGAGATACTAACTGATTCGATATGAATGACTAAGGTTTCGGGAGACCCATCAGACGCCCATTGAAATCTTGAGGCAACTCCAAACTCAACAGAGTCCGCTTGACTAGGCAGAGCATGACCTATTGGGATACTAACAGAAAAACTCCCTAAATTTATCGGCATAGTTTCAATGAGATAGTCGCCCATGGCGAACCTGAGAGAGCTTCCTGCTTGTGATAGTCCTGAAATATTTCCAATAATGGATCCAGTAACTTCCAAATGGGGGTCATTGAGGTCAATCCGTGCAGAACTAATACATCCATCGTAAATTGTTAACCTAACCAAATTGGTGTCATCGCTATGGGCCAATAAATCACCATTGCCATATGTCTGCCAATTTTCCATTGATGACTGTCCCTGTGGCATGGCTTCGATTGTAAAATTACCATCACCGAACACATGAATCCTCCCTAATTCTTGACTGTAAGGTGCAGTAACCGTGAATTCCCATGTGCCAGGAGCTTGCTCCTCGGTAGATAGGCCACAACTCTCTGCTACAAGGCCGTTGACGTCACCGTCGTATGGCCCGAAGTCTAAGACAGGCATTCCATTTCCAATAAGCTCATTTGTAGCCTTCACATTTTCAAAGGAATACCATGGTTGTAGATACTTAGCTTTCATACCAACCGCGTCTACCCTTACTTCTGAGTCATCACTGCCGCCTCCTTGAGAAACGTAGTCTATTGTGACGTAGGCGCCTTCGACCATTTGCCAAGTCCAATGTGCCTGATCATCTAGGGGAAGTATTAGTGGATTGTTCATCTTGTAAACTCCCGAAATAGTTCTAGTGTAGGTCTTAACAAGTTTTTCACTACCGACGCCTCCGAGAATTATTCTCACGGTATCCGAATAAAGCACGTCTGGTATCTCAAAGTGGATTACTAATGATATATTAGTAAGGATCAATGAACTCATTCCCTCGAATTCGAAACCATCCAAAGTGATATTCGGCCCTCTAGACCAAGTATAGAATCCATCGGGATTGCCCATGCTGTAATTAGATGAAGTAGGACTTGAACTGGACCACGATGTTATCTCGCCAAAGTTCTCTGGCCTATCATGGGTAAAAGACAGCTCGCCATCAGCTACAATTCCTGTTGAGAACTGAGCAGGATTCTGACTAAATCCAGAAGTCGATGAAATCGACCAAATAGAGCTATCCTCAAACGAACCCGCTTCGAAAACCTCCATCTCCTCTGCAGTGATTACAGTATCACCAGCAACAATACTTGGAATTTGAATAGAAATAAGCATTATGAGCACCATTGAGATGCACCTTCCCAACCCTCTCATATTTAATCCACGAGAACCATAGTGCTTCAACCCGTTGGTCTCTGGCGCCCTCCATGCATAACTGTTCATAAACGGGACTACTCCCGTCAATTCACAGACGGCTGTGATAGTGTAGCGGTTAGCACGGTGGGTTGTGGTCCCGCCGGCCCGGGTTCAAGTCCCGGTCACGGCCCCATAACTAGAGTCAGCTGTTAAGCTCCCCATCTGGAATATCATGCCCCATTTTATCCACCTTAATCGTCATATATTCTCTATTCTCATCACTAATCCCTACTATTAGTGGCATTCTCTCAGATACATTCGTTCCATTCAATGACAATTGCTTTACTTTATCTGGATTATTTGTAAGTAAGCACACATTGTGGATTCCCACGGCCTTAATTATCTTCGATGCAATTCCATAATCTCTTGCATCAGCAGGATGCCCCAGTAGAAGATTCGCCTCTACAGTGTCGGCACCCTTGTCTTGGAGATTGTATGCTTGTATTTTAGCATGTAAACCAATTCCTCGACCTTCTTGTCTCAGGTACACAATACACCCCCAACCAACTTCCTGAATTTGTCTTATTGCGGCATTTAATTGTGGTCCGCAGTCACATCGTAGACTACCGAAGGCATCTCCAGTTAGACACTCAGAATGAACTCTGACAAGTACTGGATTAGGCCCTCCCATCTCCCCTAATGTCAATGCCACATGATCGAGACCACTCACAGCATCATGAAAGACCCTAATCCTGAAATCTCCTTGATCAGTGGGGAGTTTGGCATCTGCAGGAACCCCTCCCTTCTCCATAATACTTATCTCATCCGAAACCATTCAAATATCTCCCAAAATTGCTGAATTCTTGATTAAGAAAGTGAACTCTCCTGAGTTTTCTTCAATTGATATCAGTGACACATTCAACCTCTTGCAAAGAAGTGGAATATCCCTCAGAGTTTCACGATCATCACACACCACCTCGATCACATCGCCGTCTGATAACTCGGACAATGCAATCCTAGTCTCATTAATAGGAATCGGACAAAAGAATCCTAGGAGATTCAAATTTTTTCGTTCTGGACCCACTAGACCCACACACTCACCAAGAGGGAGGACCGTTTGAATCCCACCCTCAAGCATTTACTATTTTTGGATTAAGAGAAACGCCGTCCATCTTTCTTCTCTTGATAACATCGATGACATAAGCAACCTTCTCAACATGAATCTCTACAATCAAACCTTCAGAATCCATGTACGTCTCTCCGACTGCTATCTCAGGAATTCTTGCTTCTGAGACAATCCAATCCACAATCTCTCTACGGGTCTTTTCTGAACCTTCAAGACTCATCCTAACGCATACCATGCCAAAAGCATCTGAGACCTCTTCCCAGTCGTCCCTCCTAGGCACGAAATCTCGCTCTACCCCTGCTGGCAGGGATGGTGGCTCAACAAAAGGTATTGTCAATCCCCAAGTGGAGCAGATTCTATCTATCGCTTGCACCTCTTTACCAGAAACGAAGCTCCATGATTCGCCCCTGCGACCCATTCTTCCTGTCCTTCCTATCCGGTGAACATAGACTTCAGTATCATCAGGGAGGTCGTAATTAATTACGTGAGTAATGCCATCTACATCCAGTCCTCTTGCCGCAACATCAGTAGCAACAACAATTTTTTCAGATCCATCCCTGAATGAATTAAGTATTTTCTCTCTCTTATTCTGCGGCATATCCCCATGCAGGCCTACTGAATTGAAACGAAACTTCCCTAGTCTCTCGACGATTAAGTCAACCATTCTCTTGGTATTGGAGAAAATCAGTATCTGTGAGTCATCGTCAGTACTTCCAATTATCCTCCCTAACGCCCAGAGTTTATTTGCTCTACCGACTCTAACTGCATATTGATCGATTTCTGGTACTTCCACAACAAGATCCTCGCTCATGACATGAACGGGATCTCGTAGGAATTCCTCTGCCGCGTCCAACACTTCCTCAGGAAAGGTCGCACTGAATAGAAGAGTCTGACTTCTATTCACCGTTTTCTCAAAAATCCACAGGACGTCGGGGAAGAACCCCATATCTAGCATCCTATCTGCTTCGTCTAGACAGAATAGAGAGACAGTTTCCAAGTTAAGATGCCCTCTTTTGGACATATCAATCACTCTTCCAGGAGTGCCCACTACGATATCTGTTCCTTCGCTAAGCTTCTTGGCCTGCTTCTCTAAATCAGTTCCCCCATAAACTGTTTGAATGGCTAGCCCCTTCTTCCCCTGTAAAATTGATAGCTCCTCGGAGACCTGTACGGCCAACTCCCTGGTTGGACATAGGATAATCGCCTGAATGCTCCCGGAAACTTCGCACTTCTCCAGTATTGGTATTCCAAATGCGGCGGTTTTCCCCGAACCTGTCCTAGCTTGCCCTACTATGTCCCTGCCCTTCCTGGCATGTGGGACTGACTCGACCTGTATTTCTGTAGGTTCAGTCCATCCTCTTTCCTTGATGGCCGTTGATATAGGCTCCTCTAAGCCCCATTTGTCAAAACCTATGGGTGAAGTAGTCATGGAAACGCCTCAGAATCAGAAGTTCTCCGATTCTTTGATCTCGGCCTGGAGCTCTCCCATCCAGTACTTCTTGCAGTTCTCCTTGGTAAGGAAATGTTCCTTACTGGAGAAGTTGTGATTATAGTGATTATCTTGTACAGATGTAAACTGAGTTGGCTTCCTCTTGTGGAACTTTTGGAGGACGTGTTGCCTCATGTACTGTCTGAACTTGAGGGACTTTGCACGGTTGTATCCTTTGGGAGTCATACCCTCCCACAGGCGCTCAAATCGCTCCGCCTTTTCGTCGACATACTCACTCATGTGCTACCCTCGCTTTCCGGCCGACTTAACTTGTCTTTATGATGTTCACCCTTCATGATACCTTCAGCCATCTTTAGGTCTGGGGTATTTTCTCCCTCATCTGGTACATGTTCCAGAGGTGCCAGAAAGCTGTTCTTCTGTTCCTCAGTTCCCTCCATCTCCAAGTCGGTTGATAGAGACTCAAGCCTCTTCCTCAAGTCCATTCGAGTCTCCTGACGCAGTAGTTCTTTGGCTGTTTCTCTTAATTCGGTACCACTCAAAATTATTGAAAGAAGCCCAATACAGGCCTTCCTCAACTCGTAGTCCCTGTCACGTGCCCCATCTATCACCATCCTTGAAACTCTTGGACTTTCCATATTCAGCTTCTTCAGAGCACCTATGGCAGATTTCCTCACCACTGCATCATCATCAGACATCGCAACCTCCACTAGAATGGCCGCGATTCGTGGTTCCGCTCCTGCTAGGGAGTTAAGTGTCTTTGACGCCTTCCTCCTTACTTCAGCATCCTCATCTTCCAAGCACCATCCTATCAGATCCCATCCCTCTGCACCTCCTTTGGTTGCCAAAACTCTGAGAATCGAGGACGCCCTTCTTCGCAGGTCAACATCTTCCTCGCGAATCAGCTCATCAATGTGAAGGCACCCTGTTTCTGCCCATCTTTGGGATGTCGATTTCAATGCAGTGAAGGCGCTCTTTCGATGTTTCTCTACTTTATGCCTAAGCTCCCTTCTCAGAACTTCTTCACAGCCGGAAGGAAAAATAGGTGCCATTTTGATGAGAGAATTCATGGCCTCCTCCCTGACTTCATTAGAGTCGTCCATCAATCTGTCAGAAAGACACCTGATTAGCCCCTCATGTTTCCTCAAAGAGAATGAAGGCATACTCTCTAAAGCTGTGGCTCGAATAGAGTCAATATCGTCATCTAGGCAATCAAGGAGAATGCTGTGTGCGATTTCAATATCACTTTCATAAACACGATTCAGGGCCCTAATACCGTCCTTCCTCCTAGCAAAACCGCCACCTGAAGCTCTTGGTAGATCTAACATCTTTAACTCCCCAGAAGCCAATTTTAAGATATCTGACCTAGGAATCACCTCCCAGGTTCCAGATTTAGGAAGAAGGCCCCTGATATCAGAGTCTTCTTTCGCACTCGATTTCCTAAGCGCCTTCCCAGTTCGTGGATCTCTGGCTATGTATTCTCTGGCCATGGGACTCAATCGCCGCACTACCTCGTCCCTATTCAAGTGAATCCTAACATGTTTATTCTGCAAAATCCTATTCACTAGTGACCTGACAGTCCTTCATATGGGGACTATCGATGATGAGATAAGGAGGATTATCCATGCGACATTTTCCAATTCTATTACTAGTGAGCTACCTTATGATGAACTAGTGAGGATATGGACCCTTGATATGCAGTGGATGAACCCGGGAATGGCTCCTCAAATAATAGATAAATTATGTGAAACAGGATGGCTGACTAATTCCAACGGGAGACTATCTCCAAACCAGAACGTTATACCCTTGGATCCTCCATTTGGTTGGAGCCCGATTGTTAGGAGTTTGCTAACTCCTCCCGAACTTGTCGTCAATCCCGTTGAACAGCCTCGCATACTCATTCCTGAAGGCGTTGTGAAATCACAGATTGAGGTTGTTACCAATCAAAAATATCCGCCAGATTGGGCCGAAGCAAGTATCAAGCCAATGATTGCATGGATTTCGCAAGAATCGGGACTGCCGATGAAAGAGGTCGTCAGACGCGCACAAAGAAAGAGGAGGGCGCTAGGCCCTGTCACTCTTTGGATGGCACTTTCCCTAGTGGCTAGGGAGCAAGGATTGAATATGTCAAAAATCGCCGAATTGATTGGAAATCCCAATTAGGATCCGTTTGATGTCCTGACCTCAGCAGCGAGAAGAACGGGTAGGACAATCAGAGAAAGGATTAATGAGAATGCTACAGCAATAGAACTCACTATTCCAAAGTCGCTAATTACTGGAATTGGTGATAGCATCAGTACTAAGAATCCGCATATTGTAGTCCCTGCGGACATCAATAGCGCAGTACCAGTTGTTGCATACATCTCCCTCATAGAATCCCAAACGCCCATGCCTGAACTCCTATTCTTCTCGAACCTCCTCCAGACATGTATCGAGTAGTCTATTCCCAGGCCAATCGTCAGAGCCGTGATCATTATCGTAAGAACATTCCAATTCAGGCCAAGCATAGCCATAGAGCCAACAACCCATGCTCCAGCTAATCCAACTGGAAGGATAACCACCAAAGATTGTCCAAGCCTCCTAGTAAGCAGGAATAGGACAAATATGGAGACTAGAAGGCTTATTGCCGTCGACTCAACTTGTGAAACGACCAATCCTGACAGAATTCCGTCTATCATTACGACATCTCCAGAGGCGTACGCTCTACACTCAACAAGTCCGTCACTATCCTCAATTAGTGATGCTTGGTGCTTGAAAACCTCTGAAACTCTTGCTGAGTCTTCACTGGTCTTAGCCACCACATCTATACTCATTTTCAGAAACAGTATTCCCGAAGAATCCTCAGTCAATGCTACATGGTCAGATACTCTCTCAGACCATGTTTGGCCCCTAAGTGGGTCACCTACGGATTGGTTCGATAACAATGAAGATATTGCTGAAGTCAGGTCCCCTTCTACGAATCCATCAGAAATCCCTAGCTCACCATCAAAAATTGCCAGATGAAACTCTTCTCCGAATGACTGATCGCTATCGACAGCGTCCCTCAATATTGGATATAGCCCGTCATAAGATGGACGATCAGATGAGGTACTCGTTGGATTGACTACTTCGGGGATACCCGAAATACGCGTATCCAAGAAATCCATTGCCCTAAGGAGATCCGATTCTCCGGTTATTGAATCATCCCCGACAGGGGGCTCGATGAAAATATCCACAGTTTTCCAAGCCGCGGCATCATATGAATCATAGATATCCTGTCTTACTTGCATTACTTCCATCTCATCTTCAGAAAGGAAATCCGTTAATTCGAAACTAGTATCTAACTCCATCACGGCAATCGACACTGAGCCGGTGGTCACAGCAGCTACAGCCAGCATGACCCATACTGCATTCTTTCTCTGGAACTCTGTGGTATACGTGGCCAACTTGTCAAATTGTAGACCAGCAGATGTCCCATTTCCTATCCCCCTCTCTGCCACAACATGTACGGCACCCACAGTTACTGTACTAGCTAAGAAGGCAGATATGACCCCGAGCGCCAATGTTACACCAAAAGTTCTCAATGGCGGTAGAGGCGAGAACGAATTCGATAGGAAAGCAAAGACAGTGGTAACTACTGCTAGCATCAAAGCTACCCGAACAGAGTCGAAGGACTGAACCCAAGCAGCGGCCGCAGAAGCCGACGATCTTCTGGCCTTCTCATATCCTCTCTGAAGGTGTATTGAGTAATCTATACCCAATCCTAGAACTACCGGCGCCACCGCGACTTCCAAAATCGAGAATTTCATACCCAAGAGAGTGATGGTCCCGTATGTCCAAATCAAAGCTGCTGATAGACTCAAGAGAGGTGCAGCAACCATGATGACAGAACGGAAAGCCAATGCTAAAACAGCTACGACAACTGCTATCGATATCACGAATAACCAAATCATTTCATCAAGTGTCTTGTCGTTGATATCGCTACTGATTAAATCATCCGAAATCACTCCATAAGATAGGCCAGAACTCCCCTCAGAATTTAGATGAGTTCTAATCTGCTGGGCTATATCTTCCCTTCCGTCCCTATCCAAAGTCCCATTCAACTCGATAACCCAAAGTGTACTTGAAGCAGTAGGAGTAGGGTCCCCATCGCCATCTTCTAGCCACTCGCAAACTTGATCAAACTCAAAATCAGTATGGAGCATAGCAGATGCCGCAAAAGAAGCAGTTGCCAAGGCCCTCTCGTCTCCAGATGCTTCAATACAATCTTCGCCTTCATCCAAAACGACCTCCAATAGGCCACCCCAATCAGCAAATCCGGAGATTCTCGAATCATCATCCGTCCTTTCATCGATAGTACGTTGAATCGCATCAGCCGCATTGATATGGGAGGAAATACTACCTTCTGGTACCATCGAGTTAATGGCTTCCATATCATCCAATAATCCTGATAATTGCTGAATTCTTAGAATATTGCCACTATCCTCAGATTTCACATGGACATATACTCTATGGCCAGAGGACGGAATCATCTCATCAATCCTATCTACGGCCTGCTCAGATTCACTATCTGGGGAGAACGATTCCAGGTCTGTTGTGAAAGCCGGGAGTGGTATTATCACACTAGCCATGAATACTGTAAGAAGAATACTTACCATCAATGAAGGCAGAGCCAATCTCTCGAAAGCCGATACCAGTCTATCCCTGGCTTCTCGGTCCCCCATGAGTCCCGGCCAAACCGACTCACTGTTTAACTTAGGCTTTCAGCAGGCCCCGTAGGGGCTACTAACTTAGGAAAGCCCTCAAAAGGGAGTGGCTGGTCGGGCGGATGTCCATGTCGATAAAAGTACTAATGAATGAAGGTCGCGAACTTAGACTAAGGATTTCAGGAGAGACGCATACAACCCTCCAGCTTTTCAGAACAAGGTTGAACGAGAGCCCAAACGTGGAGTATGCAAACTTTTTCCAGAAGCATCCAGATTTGGATGAACCAGAACTTTACGTCAGAGCTGTCAAGGGAAAGAAGGCCGAGAAGGTGTTTAGGGATCTATGTGCCGGAATCTCAAAGGAGTTCTCAGGGCTAAAACTCTGAGGATGGTGAGAACGTGCCAACGAATGGCATAGAGGAATCTCTAGGACTCGTTGGCTGGGCATTTCCAGATGAGGG
>CENG01052623.1_pt1 | contig 12887 bp, 9 predicted proteins | sample 530131 | NCBI WGS metagenome assembly CENG01 (sample SAMEA2591057, study PRJEB7988) | marine metagenome | biome: marine biome (ENVO:00000447); feature: surface water (ENVO:00002042) layer; material: saline water (ENVO:00002010), including plankton (ENVO:xxxxxxxx) | depth 5 m
TCCTACCGGCATGGTCACCATTCTAAGGCTTTTTCTCCATCAAATACGACGCCATGAATATACTTATCATGCCCGTGTAGAATATGGCGGAAAAGGAGGGGAGAAACTCTCAGAAAAAATCCTCGAAAAACTTAACCAAAATTCAAGTAAAGCTTTAGATCTTACTGTAATTGATAATCCTAAACTAATCGCCGGTTGCAAAATTCGTCTGGGTGACGATGTTTATGAAAATTCAATTTCAGACAGGTTAAATAAACTTCAAAAAACTTTTCTCTAATTTAAAATATTACTCATGAGTTCTATTACTGATCTGATCCGCAAGGAAATTGAAAATCTCTCGACCGACGCCTCTCGTACAAATGTCGGTACCATCACTACACTCGCTGATGGCGTCGCTAAAGTGGAAGGACTTTCGAAAGTCATGTTCAATGAAATGGTAGAGTTCCCTAATAATATCCTAGGAATTGCTCTTAATTTAGAGGAAGATTCTGTAGGATGTGTTCTTCTTGGAGATACTAGTTCTCTCAAGGAAGGCGATGAAGTTCGAACCACTGGAAAACTCCTTTCAGTACCCGTGGGTAAGGCATTACTTGGTAGGGTGGTGGACGCAGTCGGTAGACCCATTGATGGAAAAGGTACTATCGACTCTGATCAATCTTTCCCAGTGGAGAGAATAGCTCCTGGGATTATCCCCAGGAAATCTGTTGACCAGCCATTACAAACAGGAATTATGGCCGTAGATTCCATGGTTCCTATTGGCAGAGGACAGCGTGAACTCATTATTGGTGACCGGTCCACGGGTAAAACAACCATTGCGATTGATACCATCATCAACCAAGCAAAGATTAACAAACAAGGGGAGAAATCTGGTGATCCTGACTTTCGTCCGGTGTACTGTATCTATGTTGCATTGGGTCAGAAAAATTCAAATGTCGCTCGCACGATCAAAGCACTGGAAGAGAAAGGTGCGATGGAGTATGTTACCATTGTATCGGCACCCGCAGCTGACAACCCTGCGAATCAATACCTCGCTCCCTATTCCGGTTGTGCCATGGGAGAATGGTTCATGGAGAATGGAATGGATGCCCTAATTGTTTATGATGATTTATCTAAACATGCGGTTGCTTACAGACAGATCTCTTTAATTCTCAAAAGACCATCTGGTAGAGAAGCTTACCCTGGTGATGTCTTTTATCTGCATTCCCGTTTACTTGAAAGATCCGCCCGCTTAAATGAAAATAGTGGTAACGGTTCCCTAACCGCCTTGCCCATTATCGAGACTCAAATGGGTGATGTTTCTGGTTACATTCCTACCAATGTTATATCAATTACCGATGGCCAAATCTTTTTGGAAACGGACCTATTTAACAAGGGAATCAAGCCCGCCGTATCCGTAGGTTTATCCGTATCCCGGGTCGGATCTGCTGCCCAGATTAAGGCATACAAGAAAGTTGCTGGTAAAGTTAAACTCGAACTCGCTCAGTTTCGTGAACTTGCTGCATTTTCTCAATTTGAGTCCGACCTTGATGCTTCTACCAAGGCACGCCTAGACCGTGGTGCAAGAATCGTCGAAATGTTCAAACAAGGTGCATACAACCCAGTCCCTGTAGAAGTTCAAACCGCAGTTATGTGGGGCATGCAGAACGACTTTTTTGATTCCATTGCAGTTGATGACATAACTCGTTCCGTTGAGAGCCTGAAGGAATACCTTTCAACCCAAGGAAAAGAACCTTGTGAAGAAATCTATAATTCTGGAAAGCTTGAAGAATCTACGGAACAAAAATTAAGATCTGCCCTAGAGGATTGGAAGCGTACTTTTTCCTAATATCTAGTTCTTCGTTTTAAAACAATGGCATCTTCAAAAGATATAAGGAACAGGATAAAAGGCGTCAAAAGTACACGCCAGATTACCCGTGCCATGCAAATGGTAGCCACATCCAAGATGAAAAAAGCTCAGGATAGTGCTAAATCAGGTAGACCATATGCCTTACTTCTATCTGACATCATTGTATCCATTGCGGACGAATTCGAGGAAATAACGAATTCCTACTTTGCCCAAAAGCCTGTCAAGCATCGGGGTATATTAGTCATTGGAACCGATAAAGGACTCTGCGGTGCTCTAAATGGTAATCTGTTCCGTCAATTATCAGAAGTCGAAAACTCCGCAAAATTTATTGCTGTTGGGAAGAGGGCATCCCAATTTCTTTCTCGCTCCCATAAAGATCTGATTGCTGACTTTTCCCTACCTGACAAACCCACTTTTTCAGATGTTCGAAAAATTGTTGATTTTCTTCTTCGGAGTTATGATGAAGGCAACATTGATACCATCGAAGTTCTTTTTACCAGTTTTATTAACACCCTCAGGCAAGAACCAGAACTCGTTAAACTTTTTCCCTTAAATGGTCTCGATGAAATGAATGAGAAATTGCACGATCGATTTGGAGTTCTTGAGCACGAAGTACCCAAAGATAATCGTGAAATTCTGATCGAAGACAGGGATGTCGTTTTAGCTGAATTGGCTGCTTTGTATTTGAAACAAGAAGTCTTTCAACTTATCTTAGAGGCACAAGCCTCCGAACATAGCGCCCGAATGGTAGCCATGAAAACAGCCACCGATAATGCTGGTAACCTTATCGACGACCTTACCTTACAATATAACCGAGCAAGACAAGCTGCAATCACCCAAGAAATTCTGGAAATTTCAGCAGCTTCCTTCTCCGAATAAATTCTATTCTCCTAAAATTATGGAAACAAATAATTCAAAATCCGGAAAAATTATTCAAGTCATTGGTGCAGTTATAGACGCTGAATTTCCTGTGGGTTCGGTACCTGAAATTTACGATGCTCTTGAAGTTACCTACAAACTTTCTGATTCCGATTCGGAATCCAAATTAGTTTTGGAAACTCAGCAACACCTTGGGGATAACCGGGTTAGAACCGTCGCCATGTCCTCTACCGAAGGCATCGTGAGAGGTATGGTAGTTGTAAATACCTCTGCACCCATCTCCGTTCCAGTTGGAGAAAAGGTTCTGGGTAGAATTTTTAATGTAATCGGTGAAACCGTTGATAATAAAGGTCCTTGTGGGAACGAGGAAACGAGACCCATTCATAGGCAACCGCCTACCTTAATGGATCAGGATACAGAGGCCAATATTCTTGAGACTGGAATTAAAGTAATTGATTTAATTTGTCCCTTCATTAAGGGAGGTAAAGTTGGAGCTTTTGGGGGTGCTGGGGTTGGTAAAACAGTGGTAATCATGGAATTGATTAACAACATTGCGAAAGCTCATGGTGGATATTCCGTTTTTGCTGGGGTAGGGGAGCGCTCTCGGGAAGGCAATGATCTTTACCAGGAAATGTCGGAGGCTGGTGTTATCAATCAAGAAGATATTTCGAAGTCAAAAGTTGCCCTTGTTTATGGCCAAATGAATGAACCTCCTGGAGCCCGGATGCGTGTTGCTCTATCTGGTTTATCAATGGCTGAGTATTTTAGGGATGAGATGGGACAAGATGTCTTATTGTTTGTTGACAATATTTTCCGATTCTCACAAGCAGGTTCTGAGGTTTCTGCTTTACTTGGACGTTCTCCTTCTGCAGTTGGTTATCAGCCTACACTCTCGGAAGAAATGGGGATCCTGCAAGAACGGATTACCTCCACTAAAAAAGGTTCTATTACTTCTTTCCAAGCTGTCTATGTCCCTGCAGATGATCTCACAGATCCTGCTCCTGCAAATACTTTTGCTCACCTTGATTCAACCATTGTTCTGGAACGCTCGATTGCGGAGCTCGGTATTTATCCCGCAGTTGACCCTCTCGCCTCTGTATCCAATGCACTTTCCCCTGATATTGTAGGAGAGGAGCACTTCAAAGTAGCTCGAGGAGTACAGGAAGTCTTGCAATCTTACAAAGACCTTCAGGATATTATTGCCATTCTTGGATTGGATGAATTATCACCCGAGCAAAAACAAGTGGTGTTTCGTGCTCGAAAGATTCAAAAATTTCTTTCCCAACCCTTTCATGTCGCGGAAGTTTTTACTGGTGTATCCGGTGAGTATGTATCAGTCAAAGACACAATTAACGGATTTAAAATGATATTGAATGGTGAACTGGACGAAGTGGAAGAAAATGACTTCTACATGAAAGGTGGCATTGACTCAGTGATCAATACTGAAGAATCCTAAACCAACTTTCTTGATGCCAATCTCGCTAGAAATCGTTACTCCAACCGAAACTGTTTATTCAGAGGAAGTGGATCATGTGGTTGTTCCGACCTCGAGCGGGAAAATTGATGTCCTTCCCAATCATGTTCCCGTAATAGACAAACTGATCGCTGGAGACATTAAGGTAGAAAAAGATGGTACAACAGAGTACCTAGCGGTCGGGTCTGGTTTTGTTGAAGTGTATGCTGAAAAAGTATCCCTTCTTACTGATCAGGCAATCAATGTAAAAAATACAGAGGAAAGTGAGATTGAGGAGGCCATTAAACGTGCTGAAAAAGCATTAACCGATGCAAAATCTAGTAACATTGATCAGGCAAAAATTGATAAGTTAGAAGCCGCTGCCCGTTTTGCTTTTGCCCAAAAAATGGCAAAGGGTAAATCTAAGTAATTCCCACCAGTAAAATTTGGTATCCATGGGATTTTTAATTAAAGTCCCATAAAAAACATTACTAATTTTTGAATTCACAAACTGTTAGAATTCCAATAGAAACATACAATCAGGGCCCGTAGCTCAGCGGTTAGAGCAGGGGACTCATAATCCCTTGGTCCTCGGTTCGAATCCGAGCGGGCCCACCAAATTTGGATAAATTTTATCCACTTTGTACTTTTTGTTAGTCTCGGCGCGGACTCTTCATTAAAAGTTGGTATATTATGAAAACGGTGTTTGCAGAAGAAAAAAAAGACCAGCTTGGAATTGGTGTGGGCTACGAATTAGGCTCAGATCAGTATAATGAGCTCGTCAATTATACTAATTTAAAGCTAGCAACGCTAGGTTTGCCGACCGTAGGAGATCAGTCTGACAACGCTGCATTACGTCTGAGTGGTTCACTGGTGAAGGAGTATCGTGAAAAAGTCAGGTTGCTCCGGGGTCATCTTTGCCCAGCCGATCGGAGAATACAGGATTTTCTTAGTAAAATTCTCGGTACAGACCGACCAAGTCTTCCAACTGAATCCTTTGTTTTGGACCGACACGGATTGGCTCGGGTAACCTCATTGCCAAGAGACGGACATTCCTTTGCCTCTGGTATTATTCAATCTAAAAGAATTGCCCAAGGAGTTCTGCATAACCCATCCAGTGATCGCAGAACCACTTCTGGAGTTTTTCATGTTGCGGATGTGGGACTTCCCGCAGCGGATGACAAAAAAGTTGTACCCCTTAGTGCAGCAAAGGAACTACTCAGGATCGCACTCAACCCCCCTCAAGAAGATATGGTGTTTCCATTTTCGCAGGTGGAACAAGATCCAGCAAAATGCTGGGTTTCTCTTTTATTAAGACCTGTTGTCTGTCCGGCTGTCGAAGGTTATATCAGGGAGAAATCAATGGAAATTAGGTTCTTTGCCCCAGGAGGCTGTGTGGCAAACCTTGACTTTGTGGAAAGTATTTTTGGAAACGGAGGAGATCCATTTCTAGCAGAAAATGATGCCGGTTTAGATATCGAACACTGGACTGGACATACTGGTTGTGTAATCGTGGCACCCCATTTGGCTGGGACACCTAAACAAATCCTGAATTTGCCCTCCAAGAGTGAAGCTTCAGAAAGGGAAATTCAAGATGGCATGTATTACGATGACCCCGATGAGCTCTACAATGACGGCAATGCCTTTAAATTAACCTTCCGAGACTCTTCTGGAGTGGTTGTAACCGTTTTGGCTGATAATTACTTTGGATACTGTAAAAAAGAAGTGAAGACCCAAGTAAGCTTTGCTGCTAATTTGTCGGGTTTAAGTGAAGAAGAGCATGCGGGTGGGGCAGTGGTTTTCCCAAGTTATGACTTGGGTGAGGAATTTGAGCCCCTGGCTATTTTGCCAAAAACTCCCCATAGTTTCGAGGATACTTTAAGTACCCTAGGAATTTCGGAAACCGATGCGGTTGATGGCGTTTATTGTGACCCTACATTCGATTCTATTTTTTATCTACCAGAAAACGCAAAGTTTAGTTTGAGAGAACAAGAAGTCTCTTGGACTTACAAAGGAAATACATGCAACATGGCTTTGGACCCTCAAAACTCTTATGTATTACCTTCTGGATACAAGGTAGAAATGAAAAAAACAGAAAATGACGGACCCTGGAAACTCGTGGGAACAGTGGGGGAGGGATTTCTTTGTCATAAGCCATGTACCGTTTCCGGTGGAGGAAAATCTGAGATTTCAAAACCTCTCACCGATGCCATTGTATGTGGGCCTGTTTTTATTGCCGATTGGGAGGGCGATATGAAAATCACCCGTGAAGTAATTGACAAGGACTACTCGGACAGATTTCGAAATCCTGAGAAGAGTAATATAAGAAATCGAAAAATATTAAACCCAGACCGGTCATTGGGTTCAGTCATAAAACTATTAACTCCTTCCCAAACGCTCTACACAGATGAATTCAATACTTGGCTTGATACCATTCCGCAAAGAGTCAAAGACCTCGTATTAATTGTTAAGAGAAGATACCGCGAAGAATGGGAAGAAAATTGGGAACAATATTTCAGCGTCGACTCGGTCAATGGCCAGCCTGCCAATGAATTGAGATTTAAAGGTGAGAAATTGATCACTCGTCTGCTAAGAATTGGATTTGACCAAAACGGATCATGGAGGCTTTTTGCCTTGAGAAAGGACTTTATTCCTGCCCAGAAACTTCTAGCTGAAGATGACATCACCGTATCCACGGTAGCCCCCCTTCGATTATTAAATGAAATCGGACCAGGAAATTTTAAGGAATCTGCAAAATTCGTTCATAATTGTGAATATCGACTTTTTCAAAGACCTGACGACGCCATTCATCGAGGTTTTGACAAACAGACCGAAAAAGATCTAGCCAGACCCGGGAACTTTATCAGTAATTTTGAATGTTTAGAACAAGAAGATGCCGTAGATCAAGTGGCTAAAACCCTAACTTTTGAAAAGTATACGGATCCCATGAGAGAATTAATTCTTTCAGCTTCCGAAAAGGTCGGTAAGGCAAGTCAGTTTGTTTCATCCGCAAATCCAAGAATTGTGGATGGAAAACCAACTAAAAACCCACGATATTTGCAGACTAGGCCCGATTTATTTGATCCAAAATCAGTGTATTTATCTCTTTCCGGAACCCGGCTTCGAAGAAAAATAGATCATCAGAATTCTGTTTTATATCCGGTTAGATCTGTACTTCCTGGCCGTAGGAATAACCCCGCCGAAGATGGAGGTAAAGTTCGACCGCTTTGTTGCTTTGCTCCCATTCACTACCTTGAATTACCTGAGCTCTTTATTGATTTTATTGTTTCTGTTACTGGAAAATCTCCTTCAACCACTGGTGCGGGCTCAGAAGGCGCACTTACTAAAGCACCTTTTAATGCGATTCTTCCTATTCATGATTTGAACGCAGCCCTTGTATCCTACGCATCAACCGGCCAGGGGGCTTTTGTCACTTCCGCTGGTTATATAGGTCCTAAGTATAAGGTGGCACATGATGTAAGCCTTCTTATTCCAGAGATTTGGAGCAGATTGAGGGATTACGAAAACGATCCCAATGACATGATCTCCAAAGGTTATTTAGAAAAAGTTCCTAAATTGAAGCATAATGGAGCAGATCTACCTACGGAATATCTTGGATATCGCATAACTCGGAGATTCGCTCATGAATTTCTTGGTAGAATATTTACTGATCCAACTTCAGTTTTTCCAGAAGATATGATTCGACCAGAATTACAAGACGAGGAGCAATATGCGGATAGCCTCAACAACCTTGTCGATGCAGGACGAACCGTTGCTGCTCGATACTTCAAAGATGGATGTATCGAAAAAGCCTGTCCGCCTTTAAGAGCGTTGTTAGAAATTATGGCTAATGGCAGTTGGGATGGAAAAGGATTGCTTGATCCAGATTTTAGAAAACTTTTTGATCCCGCTTCGATCCTGGAAAGCGAATGGTATCATCAACGATTAGATACAAGAATTGAAGTTACCAAAAAATATTGGCAAGGCAGGATTGAATATTTGGAGGAATTTGTGAAAGACCATGCTAACAGAGAAGCATCCAGAAAACTAGGTATTGAAGAAAGACTCAATTTCTCAAAGGACGCACTTTCTAGGTTGGATGATAGTGATGATGCCATCTCTCGCATCCATGGTTGCTTGGGCGTAGATCCCAGTATTTACCAATAATTAATTTTTTTTGGAAAGCAAATTTTCCAATTTGTATTCAAGGATGACCTCTCCGGTAAGACTACGAATACTGGCTAGTATAGATGGACTTTTTCCGGTCCAGTCGATTTCGAGCAAGCCAAAATTTTCATCAAAATAGCGTTCACCGACTCGAAGTGGATTTTCTTCTTCGTTTGGTTTTTGTCTTTGGTTCATCGCACTGGAGGTAATATCTAGAATGGGATGGGGCAGGATTCCCTCCAGTTTTGATATTTCTGCAGAGTGTCGGTCTCCGCTAAGAAATAGGGTGCCGGCTTTATTTGTTTTCTTAAGAAGTGCCAACAAGCGTTCACGTTCTTTGGGGAAATTGCCCCAGGTTTCCCAGCCATGGCTAGTCGAAAGTATTTGAATACTGCTTGCAACGATTCTAATTTCTGCAGGCTCATCGAGCGTCTTCTCAAACCATTCCCATTGCACGTCTCCAAGGATCTCGGCTCCTTCTGATAAATTTGGTTCGTATGGACCTTTTCCTCTCTCTCTTTGAACCGCTCGTTTAAGTGGGGTACGGAAATAACGTGTATCCAGAAGAATAAACTGAATACGTTTACCATCGGGTCCGAGGGTAATACTATCATAAATGCCTGGTGTTTTCCTGCGGTCAGAATCTTTTGGCTCACCAAGAAAATCCAAGAATATTTGCTGCGATTCCGCCTTTCTTGGATATTCATTACCCGCATCATTCTCTCCATAATCATGATCATCCCAAATTCCTAAAAGGTAGGAATTTGAACGAACTTTTTGAAAACTGGATATGGCAGAGAAGGTATTCCACTTATTCTTCAGTTTTTCCATATCTCTAGTATCGCCATAAATATTATCTCCAAGCAGAACAAATACATCCGGCTTTGCAAGGAGTACACTATCCCAAACCGGCTGGGGTCGGGATTGCTTCAGGCATGATCCAAATGCAACGGATTTTACTAACTTCTCCTTGGCTTTAACCATAGTTGGCAAAAAAAAACCAATGGCTAAAACCAAGATCACTTTATTTGTTATCAACATCATAATCAGAAATTTTTGTTGGTTGTGCAGGAAATGAAACCAAATTCACATAATGTTCTAAGATTTGAAAGACATGGGTAGCTTCTAGTCTGATCGATTTTCATATTCAATGTATATGAAACCACTCACTTTTCTAAGCAAGACCCAAAGAAGTGTCTGGATTGATTAAGCTGCTATCCTGCGGGTTTCATGTAAGAGTTTATACAAAATCTCATCTCGGTACTTTCGGGCCTTTGCAAGACACTTTGTCTTCAGAGACCTGCGAACTCGCTCAGCAGTAACTGGAGTGGGGCAAATGGTGTAGTGGAGCCACCAAGTACCGTTATTATTCCATAAATGATGGTTTGGGTTTGATTCGTCTATACGGAGTGCAATAGTCTCCGTATAAAGAGTTGTATTTTTCATAGTGCATAATCCCTTTCCTGTATGCACGCTATACATTCGCAGGAGCGAAGAGAGCGTTGTTTTCGGTTGAGCCAGAACCGCACATCCCGGTATGTAGACCATGTACCACCGTAGTAAAAAACACTCGAACTCGGTTGGTAACCCTGAATGGGTTGTCTATGGATGAAGCAAATGGCTAATTAATAAAGAACAGACTCTATTTTGGCATTTGATTTTGGAATAAGCAAACTTTTCTTGTGTCATAAGAAAGTGCCTTTACCAAATATTCTCCAAAGCTATTTTGCCGATCGCATGCCCACTTTCCAAACACCTATGTGCTTTTCCCACCTCATCGAATGAAAATTTTTGATCATGAAGAAGAGGTTTGATCTTTGAATCATCCACCCATTGGCTGATCTTTTTCAATATTTGGCCATGGTTTTCTCGATGGATATTTTTGAGGATCGGAATGAGCATAAAAACAACATCCAAGCTCAAGCTCTTTACATGAACCGGGGTAAGATCATGATTGGAACGTGCGGCAATCGAAACAACTCTACCATATTCCCTCGCAGCTTCGAAGGAATCATCCAGGCACTTTCCACCCACCGTGTCGAAAACCAAGTCGTAACCAGTTCCAGAAGTGTGTTCCTTTACATATTGCAAAGGTTTTAATTCTGAGTAGTTGATTACTTGATCAGCACCTAATCTGCGTGCTATTTCTGCTTTTTGAAAGGAAGAAACAGTGGTGTGAACCTCGGCTCCCATTGCTTTAGCTAATTGAAGTCCAATGTGTCCAACCCCGCCAGTGCCTGCATGGATCAAAACTTTTTCCCCTTTTGTAATTTTTCCTCTATCCATCAGAGCATTCCAAGCAGTAATTGAAACTAAAGGTAAGACCGCGGCTTCTGCCATGGAGAGAGAAGCTGGCTTGAGAGCAAGTAATCGAGCATCCGCTAGAGCATATTCAGCAAGTACTCCGGGCATACCTTTGAAGCCTCCGATGCAACCAAACACTTCATCACCCACTTTAAAATCAATAACGTCTTCACCAACTTCTGTCACTATTCCGGCAACATCACCATGTAGAATTCCGGGCAACTCAGGGCCAATACCGGCTAGTAAACCACTCCGGATTTTACAATCAACAGGATTAACCCCTGATGCCCATACTTTTAAAATAACATGCTTTGGAAGGATCTTCGGCTTAGGAATCTCCTTGCATTTGAAAGAGTCAGCTGAACCATGTAAATCGAGAAGGTTAGCTTTCATGAGAAATTATGAAAATAGATACTGAATAAACAAGATGACAAAATTTGTATGACGAAAGTCTCGTCCAGAATACTAAAAGATGAGTTCCTCATGATTAGGCCTTGAGCATAGAAGTTGGTCGCAAGTAAGTCATAGATATGAATCCGTTTGTCAACCTCAGTCCTCGAACTTTATAGGTTGAAGCTTAATTCCGTCCAGTTTTGAGCTTTTCGATTTTGCGGAGTGACATCCATAACAATTTTTAAAAGGTACAGATAAAATTTACTTTCAAAAAAATCAATGGTAACCATCGGATTCTTTGCCAATCCAGTCAATGAAACGAAATGGAGCAAAAAAATAGTGAGGTAAATCCTGAAATCACTCGTATAAAGTTAGTACGATCACACAGCTACACCAAGAAGTCCCGAATGAAAATTAAAGATTACAGATCTTTAGATTTGATTTGAATGGTCAAAGTATGAAAGCTTACATTTTATGAATCAAAAATACCTAAATCGTCGCCAATTTTTAACGAATTCCGCAATAGGTACAACTGCAGGAATTCTTGCGTCTTCTACCTTTCCACTTATCACCACTGCCCAAGATAAATCTCCCAATGAAAGGATGCAGTTTGGTGCGATCGGAGTTGGTGGTAGAGGGGCAAGTATTGCCAACGGTGCTCGTAGACTTTCGGACTTAGTTGCCGTTTGTGATCTTGATACTCAGCGAATTGATCGAGTGAATAAGTCTTTAGCCCAAGGAAAAGCAACGGGCTATCAAGATTATCGAAAGATTCTCGATCGCAAGGACATAGACTTTGTGACCATTGGCACAACCGACCACTGGCATACTCGAATTGCTATTCAGGCAATGCAGGCTGGCAAGGATGTTTATTGTGAAAAACCACTAACGCTCACCATTGAAGAAGGAAAACAAATTTGTAGAGTAACCAAGGAAACAGGTCGCGTTTTTCAAGTGGGAACCCAGCAAAGAACCTCAGAAAGGTTTCTTACTGCCATCGGAATGATCCGAGAAGGAAGAATCGGGAAAATTAAAAAGGTAACCTGTAACATTGGAAATGCCCCTACCGGTGGTCCTTTTCAGAAATCTGACCCGCCTGCAAACTTGGATTGGAATATGTGGCTCGGACAAGCCCCCCTTGTTGATTATATAAAGGAGCGTTGTCATTATCAGTTCCGTTGGTGGTATGAATATTCTGGTGGTAAGATGACCGACTGGGGAGCCCATCATGTTGATATAGCCCAATGGGCCTTAGAACAGAATGGGGAAGGGCAAGGGGTGGTTTCATTGGAACCTATCATTGGAGATCACCCCATACCGTTGAAAAATGGAATGCCGACCAAAGACAACTATTATAACACCTCTCACAATTTTCATATCAAATGTAAGTTTGCAGATAAAACAGAGATGCATATTGTTAGCAAATCTGCAGAAGGAAATGGTATTCTCTTTGAAGGCACCAAGGGAAACTTATTCGCTTCCAGGGGTAAGCTTATTGGCCAGTCTTTTGATGAACTCAAAGAAAAGCCTCTTTCTTCTGACACGGTACTTTCGGTTTACAAAGGAAAAAAGGTAACCAACCATATGGAAAATTTCTTTTCCTGTATGGCCGATCGTTCCGACCCGATCTCGGATGTCTACACCCACCACAATGCAATGACTACCTGTCACTTGGCAAATATCTCCATCCGCCTCGGAAGAAAGCTAAAATGGAATCCTAAAAAAGAACAGATTGTGGGGGATAGCGAAGCCAATCAGTGGCAATCCCGTGAACAGAGAAAAGGCTTCGAAACCAACACTTAGTTTTTCTTTAAATATGAATTGCCTCACCCTGAGTCGCGGCCG
>CENG01126094.1_pt1 | contig 12867 bp, 9 predicted proteins | sample 530131 | NCBI WGS metagenome assembly CENG01 (sample SAMEA2591057, study PRJEB7988) | marine metagenome | biome: marine biome (ENVO:00000447); feature: surface water (ENVO:00002042) layer; material: saline water (ENVO:00002010), including plankton (ENVO:xxxxxxxx) | depth 5 m
ATTGGTCATCGTTTGTACGGCTATTGGTGCGTCACCTCCAATAGGTACACCGCCAACATTTATTTGACGTGATTTTCGCCGGTAGATATTACGCCATGGCCTTATATGGTTTTCTGACATTCCTGTAACGTTCTCATGGCATTGTAGTGTCTAGTATTTTATGAACGATAAATAACCTTTTAGTCCAGATTAAAATTTCGCAGACTTGGAAAATTTCCTTCTGACATTAACTCTGCTATCAACTTCTGGTTCGAAAGTTCTGGCTTATCCATAGAAGAAACGATATTTGCCGCAGTTAGCTCTATATTTTTACTAACGGATGTACCGTTTCCAACAGGGCCAAACAGCTCTCCATTTACTGAAAAATACACATATCCAGACATTCCCGACCTCAGTTTTGGAGCCGTTTCCAACTGGGGTAAGATAAATTCTTCCCCCGGGAGCATTATATTTTCGTAAATGACAGTTCCGTCAGCCGCGGTTATTTGTACCCAAGCGTTTTCTGTTACTAAAACAGCAATAGACGGTGGAAGATCTTGAACAACCTGAATGGATGTTTCCTCAAGACCATTATTCAAAATTTGTTTGGCAATATTTGTTTCAGTTATGACCTTCTCACCTTCGTTTAAAGATAACTTACTTTCTAAGCTGAAGTTCTTTGAAAAAGAAGGATCTAAGGTGGATATAGGACCGTCTCTAGCTATCAAAACCGGCACTTCCAAAGCTTGAGGTCTATATAATCGGTCCAGCCTATCATCTGATGTTTCTTTTGCTGCTACACTATCTATGTTTTCATCTGCTTCCAGTTCTGAACGTATGTCCGTTAGCACCATAGGATTTGCAGCAGAAGGTGAAATTTTTACGGTTTGCATTTGATTAAAAAGAGTTAGGCCACCATAACCAATACCACAAACGACACATAATAAAGCAACTAGAGACCCAATTGCTCCAGGTTGAAAAAAATCAAAAGATTTTGAAGAGCTATCAACTATAGCGGTTGGGGATTTATTAAAGAGCTCTTCAATATCAAGAAAATTGTCTGATGGAAGCAATACACCGTTATTGCTTGGATTACCACTAGAGCTGGGTTTAATTGATGAAGCCTTATCAGACATTCCATGAACGGTAGAAAAACCACTTTCTTCGCAGAATTTCTTATATACTTCATCTGGATCTAAGCCCAAATATCGCGCGTAAGAGCGTACGTAACCAGCAACGAAGCCTGGAGTGTCAAATGCCATGGGGTCACAGTTTTCAATTGCTGAAACATAAGAAGCCTTGATTTTCAGTTCATTTTGAACTTCTACAACAGACTTGCCCAGAGTTGCCCGTTCACCGCGAAGAGTGTCTCCAAGCTTCAAATCGAAGTCGTCAAAACCTTTCGGCGCATTACTTTTTTCATCCTGGCTTTTAAACGCCAGTTTATATTTTGTCATATTTATTTACCCCAAGCGCCATAACCCCAGCAGAAAGTGATCAGCGAATCGCTTTCATGGCACCTAAGCTACTGTTTATCACAAAAAAAATATTTTTGCACTCTTGCTAATTTATGCACTCAATTCGGCCCGGTTCAGTGCGCAATGGGACCAAAGATAGTCCATGGCTTTAATCAGGTGGTCTATCTCTTTTGGGCCATGAACAGGTGAGGGAGTAAACCTTAGTCGTTCTGTGCCTCTAGGCACAGTTGGATAATTTATTGGCTGCACATAGATGCCAAAATCTGAGAGAAGCATGTCAGAGAGTTTTTTGGTATGGACAGGATCCCCTACTAAAACAGGAACAATGTGGCTTCCGTGATCAATTAAGGGAAGGCCAAGCGATTTTAACCTCATTTTTAAGATCTTTGCTTGTAATTGATGTTGATCTCGTAATGATTGATTTCTTTTCAGAAATGAAACGGAAGCGGCCGCTCCGGCTGCAATCGCTGGTGGCAAAGATGTTGTAAAAATGAATCCTGGAGCATATGATCTGAGTGCGTCGCAAAGCTTTTCGGATGATGCTATATATCCCCCCATCACCCCAAAGGCTTTCGCTAACGTTCCGTTGATAATATCAATACGCGGCAACAAATTATCTCGTTCTGCTATTCCTCCCCCAGTGCTTCCATACATGCCTACTGCATGTACTTCATCGAGGTATGTTAACGCTCCAAATTCATCCGCTAAATCACATATTGCGTTGATTGGAGCAAAGTCGCCATCCATGGAATATATTGACTCAAAGGCTATTACTTTAGGTGCTTTTACATCATCTTCTGCTAAAAGTTCCCGCAAGTGGTCTACATCGTTATGGCGGAAAATTCTTTTTTCTCCTCCATTACGTCTAATTCCTTCGATCATCGAGGCATGATTTAACTCGTCAGAATAGATAATCAAACCTGGAAAAAGTCTCGTTAAAGTTGAAAGCGCTGCATCATTTGCTATGTAAGCGCTTGTGAAAAGAAGCGAAGCCTCTTTGTGATGTAAGCTTGCAAGCTCATTTTCAAGTTTCTTGTGGTAAACGGTTGTTCCCGATATATTTCTCGTTCCACCAGAGCCAGCTCCGGCTTTTTTAAGTGCATCGTGCATAGCATCTAAAACCACATCGCTTTGCCCCATCCCCAAATAATCATTACCACACCAAACGGTTACTGATTTCTCATGATTTGTCTCTGACAACCATCGAGCGCTTGGAAAATTTCCTTTATCACGCTCGATCTCAATAAAGGTGCGATATCTACCCTCCGAATGAAGCTTATTTAGGGCTATATCTAGATTATTTTCATAAAAATTTTTGGACATTTTTTTTGTCATTTAATTTTACTTTGTTGAATCGCATACCGTTGTATTCATGATATTCAAAAAAATATATATGTAAATATCCTTGATATTGTTGAAAAGCATTGGATGTCTTGGCTAAAATTTACTTAATGTATTAATTAGCGGTAAACATGAGGGAATCAATAGATGCTAGACGCCACTTTGTCGCGTATAGACAATGAAATAGATCAAAGCCTAAACAGATTATTTGATTTTCTAAAAATCAAGTCAATTTCGACTAACTCAAGATTTAAGCAAGATTGTGATAAGGCTGCAGATTGGTTGGTAGAAGACCTCAAATCTTTTGGTGCTAATGCTGAAAAACATAAAACTGACGGGCACCCCATAGTTACGGGGAACTTAGGCCCTGACATTGGCCCACACGTCTTATTTTACGGGCACTATGATGTTCAGCCTGTGGATCCATTAGAATTATGGGATACTGATCCCTTTGCGCCTACCTTAGAAAATACTCCCATTGGGCCAGTTATACGAGGTCGTGGATCATCAGATGACAAAGGCCAGTTGATGACCTTTGTCGAAGCATGCCGAGCCTGGGTTTCAGAAAACGGATCTCTACCCTTTAAGGTCAGCTTTTTCTTTGAAGGTGAGGAAGAAAGTGGATCTCCAAGTTTAATTCCATTTATGGAAAAACATAAAAAGGACATATCGTCAGATATCGTTCTAATTTGTGATACTGGTTTATTTGATAATAAGATTCCTGCCATTGTAACAAGGCTAAGAGGTATTCTGAAAGAAGAGATTGAGATTAAGGGACCTGATAAAGATCTTCATTCAGGTTTGTATGGTGGCGTTGCTGCCAACCCAGCTAAAGCTTTAGTGAATGTTTTGTCTGCTTTGCATGATAAAAATGGGGCAATTACAATACCAGATTTTTATGATGATGTGGAAGAGTTACCTCAAAACATTAAAAATCAATGGAGAAGTTTGAAATTTAATCACAATCACTTCCTAAGTGAGGTTGGCTTGTCAACTCTTGCAGGAGAGTCAGATAGGTCTGCCCTTGAGATGTTATGGTCTAGGCCAACTTGTGAAATAAACGGGATGAAATCTGGTTATATCGACGAGGGATTTAAAACGGTGCTCCCATCTCAAGCATCAGCAAAAATAAGTTTCAGATTAGTAGCAAATCAAGATCCTATTAAAATAAGCAATTCATTTCGCAAAATGGTTAAAAGTTTAATACCTTCTGACTGTAAAGTTTCATTCGGTAATCGTGATGCTTCCAAAGCTAGCCAGATGAATACTTCATCACCTGAGTTCGAAAAAGCGAGACAAGCAATTTCTAAGGAATGGGGCATTGAGGCAGCCTTTATTGGCAGCGGTGGATCAATTCCAATTGCTGGCTATTTTCACGAAATTACAGGAGTTGATCCAATGCTGATAGGATTCTCAAAAGATGATGATCAAATTCACAGTCCAAATGAAAAATATGATCTTGAGAGTTTTCGAAAGGGTATTAGAAGTTGGGCGAGGGTCATAAACTCCTTTTCTGAGTTGCAAAATGTTTGATGATTTTAAAAAGGTTAGAGCCAAGGTTAATGATGTTGAAATAAACTTTAAGATCAGAAACATTCACAAATCACGTGAAAATGCGATTTTATTCCTTCATGGTTTTCCACAAACTCACGCAATGTGGGCAGGGATAGCAGATCAGTTTGCGGAAGATTACCCAATTATCTGTTCAGATTTACGTGGATATGGTGACTCAGAAAAACCTTTAGGTGTTGATAATTTCACTTTCAGGCGTATGGCTGAAGATCAATTTGGGTTAATGTCTCATTTGGGATTTGAAAAGTTTCATGTTGTTGGCCACGACCGAGGAGGTCGGGTGGCTCACAGAATGGCTCTAGATAATACAGATAGATTAAAAACTATTACTTTGATGGATATCGTCCCAACAAGGCTGTTGCTTTCTGAGCTTACAACTCAGGTTGCTAAAAGCTATTATCATTGGTTATTTTTGGCTCAACCGTCTCCTTTCCCAGAAAGATTGATCACTTCGGATCCTGACTACTTCTATGAGTCATGTCTTTTAGGCTGGGGAGCGGCGAACCTTGATGACTTTGATATTGAAAAACTTAGGGAATATAGAAAATCTTGGGGAAACGCAGACACAATCCGAGCTATGTGTGATGATTATAGAGCTGCTATAGAATTTGATTGGAAGCACGATAACAAAGATCACAATCGGTGCCTTGATATTCCAACATGTTTAATGTGGGGAAAGGTTGGAGCAATGGCAAAACACTACGATATTCCGGCGACTTGGAAAAAAAGTTTTACAAATATTCATCAGGCGCCAATAGATGGAGGGCATTTTTTTCCTGATCAGTACCCTGAAGAAACTTTCACTGCTTTATCCTCGTTTGTTAGCAACAATCTCGGTTAACGCGTCAAATGGGACATAGCCCCGAATTAGTTCATCCTTCAATACAAAAGTCGGAGTTCCGCTTATTTTAAGTTTTTCAGCAAGATTTCTAGTATCTGCGATTATTCCCTTAACTTCGGGACTTTCCATGGCATCTTGAACTAGTTTTTTATCCAAATTTAAATTGTTTATTATTCGATCAAATGCTTTTGTGCTGGGTGCAGCTTTCATTTTAATCAATATATCATGAACAACTTTATAAGCTTTGTCGCCATGGGCGATTTTTACAGCCAACGCAAATTTCGACATTTTTAAAGAGTCGTCGCCAAGAATAGGAAATTCTTTAATTATGAAGCGAATGTTTCCATCTGTGCTGAGTAGCTTTTCAACCTCACCGTGTGCTTTTTTGCAATAACCACATTTGTAATCAATAAATTCAACAAGCGTAATATCCCCGTTGAGGTTTCCGCCAACGAATGAATAGCCATCGTCAAATATGGCTCTTTTGTAATTTTTGACTAATTCAAAGTCGGATTGTATTGCTGCTTGCTGTTCCTTTTGCCTGAGTACTTCAACTGCTTCCATTATTATTTCTGGGTTCTCAAGAATATAAAGTCTAATTTCGTTTTGAAGTAAACCTCGCTCTTTGTCGCTCATTTTAGAAAGATCTAGAGCAAATGAGTGAGACGCTAACAAAAGAAAAAAAGAAAATACTGCTCTAAGCATGTGATAAGCTTACTACCTCTAACCGATTATTTTAGTTTTCTTAGATTTTTTTTCAACTTGATGTGCTGGACAAACGTTCTCAAACCCTATTTTGATGAAGTAAAGCAATTGTCAGATAGTGCAACCTGTTAAAATGAAATAAAAATATAAAAATGAGAATTTGTTTTAACTTTCTTGCTAACTTAAGCAGATTTATTCGAAACCACTTGTATTTAGAAAAACCGAGAAAGTAATCGCATGAAACATTCAGTGAGAGGAAACATAGATCCATTCATTGTTATGGATGTTATGGAAAAAGCTAGAAAGGCAGAAGAAAATGGCCGCAAAATTATTCATTTGGAGGTTGGTCAACCTAGTACTGCAATACCTTTTGGAGCTTTAAGAAGAACTTCGCATATAATGAAACGTGACCCTCTTGGGTATACAGTGGCTCTAGGTTTGCCAGAATTAAGAAAAAAAATATCGGGGTTATATGGTCGTTGGTATAATTTAGATCTGGACCCTGCGCGAGTGGTCATTACGTCGGGTTCATCGGGAGCTTTTATACTCTCTTTCATTTCTCTTTTTGATGTGGCTGCGAGGGTAGGAATTGGTGCTCCGGGGTATCCTAGTTATCGTCAAATTTTGAAGTCACTTGGAATGTTGCCGGTGGATATAAAAACTAGTTTGGAAAATAAGTTTCAACCTACGAAAAATGATATCTTGTCAAACAGCTTAGATGGTTTGCTTGTTGCATCACCTTCAAATCCATCCGGTACTATGCTAGATCAGAATGAACTCGCTGAGTTAATTGAAACTTCTAACTCTGTCGGAGCAAATTTTATTAGTGATGAAATATATCATGGTGTTCAATATGACAAAAAAGCAGTTTCTGCTTTGGAAATTACCGACCAGTGTTATGTGATAAACTCTTTTTCAAAATTTTTTTCGATGACTGGATGGCGAGTTGGTTGGATGGTGGTTCCTGAAGATCACATAAGAGTGGTAGAACGTTTGGCACAAAATTTATTTATTTGCCCGCCCCATATTTCGCAAGTTGCAGCTCTAGAGGCTTTATCATGTGAAAAAGAACTATCGCAATATATTGAAATATATCGTAAAAACCGTCAAATCATTATGCATGAGTTACCAAAAATAGGTTTTCAAAATTTTGCTCCACCAGATGGAGCTTTTTATTTTTACGTAGATATCTCTAGATACAGCGATGACAGCTTATCATTCTGCGATGATGTCTTGGAGGAAGTTGGGGTGGCGATCACCCCAGGCGTAGACTTTGATCCAGAAAGGGGCAATACCACAATTAGAATTTCTTATGCTAGATCGACTGATGAAATATCCGAGGGTATAAATAGGCTTGGTAATTTTATGAAAAAACGAGGGTATTTTTGATAAAACTTTTTCCTTCTTTTTTATTTTTGTTTTTAGCCACTCCTTTAGTCTCAGAGGTTAGTTTTGCCAGATTAATCAAAGAAAACTCCTTTGCTAAAGATCGATTTTTCGGCGGCATTGAGATTAATCTACAACTCAGTCAGGGCGTACCTTATAAAATTTGGATGGAGCGAGATCCGTTACGTCTAATAATTGATTTCAACGTATTAAACTTTAATGGAATAAATCTGGAAAAAATAAATCAAAGCAAGAACATTAAATCAATTGAAATTAAAGAATTGGATACTGAATGGTCGAGGCTTTCATTTCATCTTGCAGATTATTGTGCTATCGAAAACACTCAGATGAGCATTAGTCCACAAGATAATAGCGCTTCACTATCAATTTTTCTGAAATCGATATCTGAAGGAATGTTCAGTTTAACAGACAAACCGAACAAAAATTTTTCTAGTAATAAAATTTCTGCCATTGAAAATAATGATTTTGTGGTAGTTTTAGACCCTGGACATGGCGGTAGAGATCCTGGAGCAGAAGCTGGGGGCTATCGGGAGTCAAGCCTTATGTTAGAATTAGCTGAGGCGGTAAAAGAAAGTTTAATTCGAAATACTGATTTTAAAGCGGTTTTGACGAGAACAGAAGATAAGTTTCTTTCTCTTGAAGATAGAATAACAATTGCAAGTCAATCCGATGCAAATCTTTTTATTTCATTGCATGCTGATGCTGTGATCGAGGGGGAGGCAAGCGGAACAACTGTATATCTCTTAAGTGATAAGGCCACTGATAAAATGAGCGCCCAGTTAGCTTCAAGGCATGATAGATCAGAAATTTTGAAGGGTGTTGATCTCAGTGGTCTAGATAGTCAAGTTGCTTCTGTATTACTGGATATGGCTAGACAAGAAACAAAACCAAGAAGTGAGGCTGTTGCTTCTTTTATCCTCAAAGTTTTCAAAGAAAAAATTACTGAGTTAAGTTCTCAACCATTACGATATGCAGCATTTTCTGTGCTGAAATCTCCAGATATTCCTTCAATTCTGATAGAGGCTGGTTTTATGTCTACCTCTTCTGATCTACAAAACCTTACTACGAAGAAATGGAGAAAAGAATTTGCAGACTCACTTACCGAAGCGATATCTCGCTGGTATGTGCGAGATAAAGAGAATAAGGTTTTATTGAGGGAATAGTTGAAGTTTTCTATATATTTACGCGCAACGTTGTATCATGTATTTTTGACCATGAAAGAATTCATTTCTATAATTCAGAGGCTTTGGGTAAAGTTTGGTTAGACCTCTAATAAATATCATTGGATCGGTTTTTACCATCATAACTTTGGGTGCAATAGGCGTTGCCATAACTATTGGGGCAGTGTTTTGGATATATGGCCGTGATCTTCCCAGTCATGAATCTCTGTCGCAATATAAACCGCCCACAATAAGTAGAATTTATTCTGTTGAGGGACAAATAATTGATGAGTTTGCTCGAGAGCGTAGGCTTTTTACGCCCGCTGGTGAAATCCCAAATTCAGTGAAAAATGCCTTCATATCTGCAGAAGATAAAAATTTTTACTCTCATCCTGGATATGATGTTCGAGGTATAATATCTGCTATTGTCGACGCAGTTCGTTCAGGTGGACAGGTAGTAAGGGGGGCGTCAACAATAACTCAACAAGTGATGAAGAACTTTTTGTTAGATGGGTCCCGTCAAGCTGAGCGAAAAATAAAGGAAATAATATTAGCGACACGTATAGAAAACACCCTTCCTAAGAATAAAATATTAGAGCTTTATTTGAATGAGATATTTTTAGGGCAAAATTCTTATGGTGTAACAGCTGCAGCTCAGACTTATTTTAATAAAACTTTGGACCAATTGGCTCCCCATGAAGCGGCATTTCTTGCAGCTCTGCCAAAAGCCCCTTCAAAATTTCATCCAGTGAGGAAAAAAGATCGTCTGCTGGAGAGAAGAAACTATGTTCTCCGAGAAATGTGGCAGAATGGTTATCTCACTGAGATTGAATATAAATCTGAATTAAATATGCCTCTAAAATCTGTACAAAACGGTGATTTTACGTCATTTAAATCTTCTCTCCCCCCGCGTGATTATTTTACAGATGAAATTCGTAGACAACTAAGTAGAAATTTTGGTGAAGAGGAATTTTTTACCTCCGGTATGACGGTCCGAGCAACTCTTGATCCAGAAATGCAGAGTGTTGCTGCTCTAGCGCTACAGAGAGCGCTGGAGACCTATGATCGACGGCAAGGTGTCTGGAGAGGAACAGGATTAAAATTAATGGACGAACAAATGGAAAATTGGAGAAATGCTCTGGCTGAACTTCCTTTGTCTCGTAAAATAAGCTTAGATGGCCAATGGTTTCCAGCTGTTGTTTTGGGTTTCAAAGGCAACAGTGCTATTATAGGAATAGAGGGTGTTCCAGATGACCCCAGAGGTCACTATATTTCTTTCAAAGACGTTACTTGGGCTCATAAAAAAAGCGATAGCACAATCAATCCTCCAAAAGCAAAAAAAGCTCAAGATCTCTTGTCTTTGGGCGATGTTGTTTATGTAAGAGCATTACTTAATGAAAATAAAGAATTTGAGAGGTGGACACTAAGACAGATAAGTGAAGTCCAAGGGGCTTTTATGGCTATGGATGTCAACACTGGGCGTGTGCTTGCGATGCAAGGCGGGTTTGATTATGACAATTCGGTTTTTAATAGAGCTACACAAGCAAATCGTCAGCCGGGTTCAAGCTTTAAGCCTTTTGTTTACGCATCTGCATTAGACAGTAAGTACACCCCTGCAACTGTAGTAATAGACGCGCCAATTGAATTTAATACGCCAGAAGGTCTGTGGCGGCCAAAGAATGCCTCAAGTAAGTTTTATGGGCCAACACCACTTCGAACAGGTATTGAAAAATCAAGAAATTTAATGACGATTAGGGTCGCTCAAGATGTGGGCATGGAAACCATAGCGGATTATGCGGAACGTTTTGGTGTTTATAAAAATATGCGGCCTTATTTGGCTAATTCGTTGGGTGCAGAAGAAACCACTCTTTACAAAATGGTTGCAGCATATGCGATGTTTGCGAATGGTGGAGAGCGAGTGGAGCCAACTTTAGTTGACCGTATTCAAGATAGATACGGTAAAACTGTTTATAGGCATGACTTAAGAATATGTAATGAGTGTGAGAAAGATAATCTTTCAGCAGGTTTTGGGCCCGAAATTATTTCGGATCGAGAAAGAATAATGGATGCTATCACAGCATATCAACTTACTTCTATGATGCAAGGGGTTGTTACTAGAGGTACTGCTTCTCGAACAGTAAAATTGCCAGTTCCTGCAGCAGGTAAAACGGGCACTACCAATGAAGCTAAAGATGTTTGGTTCGTGGGTTTTACTAGTAATATAGTCGCAGGTTGCTACATAGGCTTTGATATTCCTGCACCGCTTGGGCGAGGAACAGGAGGCGGTAGTACGTGTGGTCCAGTATTTAACGAATTTATGCTAGCAGCTACCAAGAAATATGGTGGCGGTAATTTCAAGGTGCCAGATGGAGGGCAATTTATTAATCTGCATCGCCTGACCGGCGATCGGTTAGATCAAAATGCTGAAGGCGATTTTGTGGTTGCTGAATATTTTAGAGATGGAGAAGAACCAACTTTTGGTGATGCTGTTAATGGGGGGTTCGCGATGGGAAGCAATATCGACCTTTATTCTGAAGAGGATGTGCAATTTATTGATACTACAAGCTCTGAAGGAGCAATAGTCACCTTTGGGGGAACGGCAAGCCTCGGAACTCTGACTTCAGGCGGCCTTTATTAAAGCGGTTACACTAAAATAAAGTAAAGAGAAACTTATGAGAGCAGATATAGAAAATTTGGTTACGTCTGTTGAAAAATCTTTAGAATTACTTCGGCAGAGAATGGATTGGGATACTGTCTCTCACCGTCTTGAAGAGTTTGACGCCCGTGTTGAAAACCCAAATCTCTGGGATAACCCGGAGGAGGCTCAGAAGTTGATGCGAGAGCGACAGACATTATTAGATGCGATGGAGGGTCATAATCAAATCAGAGATGATCTATCATATAATATTGAGATGATCGCATTGGGTGAGGAAGAACAGGACAGCGAGATAGTTGGTGAAGCTGAAAAAGCTATTAGTCTTTTGGCAAAAATTGCGGCATCTAAAGAGCTTGAAGCTCTTTTGAATGGTGAGGCTGACGCAAACGATACTTTTTTGGAAATTCATGCAGGTGCGGGTGGTACAGAAAGTTGCGACTGGGCTGCAATGTTGGCGCGTATGTATTTAAGATGGGCTCAAAAAACTGGCTATAACGTGGATTTGCAGTCTGAAACTCCAGGGGAAGAAGCCGGTATAAAGTCTGTAACCTATAAAATTAGTGGCCATAATGCCTATGGGTGGTTGAAATCTGAGAGTGGCGTTCATAGGCTTGTACGAATTTCTCCTTTTGATAGCTCAGCAAAGAGGCATACTTCTTTTTGTTCAATTTGGGTGTATCCAGTTGTAGACGATAATATTGATATTGAAGTTAACCCAGCAGATATTCGAATTGATACTTTTCGTTCTTCAGGCGCTGGTGGGCAACATGTCAACACGACCGACTCTGCAGTCAGAATAACGCACCATCCAACGGGAATTGTTGTTACCAGCTCAGAGAAATCTCAGCATCAAAATCGTGATATCGCAATGAAAGCTCTCAAATCGCGCTTGTACCAATTAGAATTAGATCGCAGAAGTGCTGCGGTCGTCGAGGCCCATGAAAATAAAGGTGATGCGGGCTGGGGTAATCAAATAAGATCCTATGTCTTGCAACCTTATCAAATGGTCAAAGATCTTAGAACAGGACATGAAACCTCTGATACAAAGGGAGTATTAGATGGTGATTTAGGCGATTTTATGGCCGCAACTTTGGCAATGAATGTTTCTGGAAAATCTAGAGCCGAAGCAAAAGATACTGATTAATTTAAGATTTTAACTCCAAATAAAAGATAAATTTTTGAAAACTGAGAAATCAATAACAGAAGAAATTGAATTCAGGCTTGGGCAAATTCGTAAATGGAACCCCAAAGTAAATGCTATTGTATCAATACGAGAAGAAACTGAGATTTTGGAAGAGGCTTATTTCAAAGATAAGTTACCTTTAGAGGATCGTGGTGTTCTTCATGGTGAAATTATAGCAATAAAAGACTTGGCAAACGCAAAAGGTTTCAGAACCACACAAGGCTCACCAATTTTTGCCAAAGACTTTGCTTCGAAGGATGATATAGTAGTTGCTAGAATACGAGCTGCCGGAGCCATAATAATTGGGAAAACCAATACACCAGAGCTTGGATTGGGTAGTAACACGTTTAACCCAGTATTTGGAGTTACTAAAAATCCTTATAACTTTCAAAAATCGGCTGGAGGATCTTCAGGAGGAGCTGCAGTAGCTTTGGCTTGTGATATGCTTAGGTTTGCTGATGGGTCCGATATGATGGGATCTCTTAGAAATCCTGCCGCTTGGAACAATATTTATGGAATGCGACCTACATGGGGCCTAGTGCCTA